>PPYE01232953.1_pt1 | contig 43626 bp, 40 predicted proteins | sample 1559881 | NCBI WGS metagenome assembly PPYE01 (sample SAMN08240022, study PRJNA423297) | Human gut metagenome, whole genome shotgun sequencing project.
GTTCGCTGCTGATGATCGTACCCTCGATATTAACAACGGCAACTCTGTCGGTAGGCGCAGCAAGCACCTGCTCGTCATTATTCTTGCCCGATAACAGCGATACCACAAAGGACAACACCGCAATCAACAGGATCGCACTGATAAAAATCTTTTTCAGCATAGCTTCAACTCCTTTTCACAAAAAAGCAGACTGGCTCGCAGTCTGCTTTTCGGTTCTTACAACAGGTCTTATTTTTGTTCCCGCAAAGCAGCGGCAATGAAATCTCTAAATAATGGATGAGGATTGGTAGGACGGGACTTGAACTCCGGATGGAACTGAGCTCCCAGGAACCAGGGATGTCTGTCTTCCGGAATCTCTACGATCTCGACCAGACGACCGTTGGGCAAAGTGCCGCCGATCCGCAGACCGCCGTCAACGATCTGCTCGCGCAAAGCGTTGTTCACTTCATAACGGTGACGGTGACGTTCATAAACCAGCTCTTCCTTGTAAGCACTCTCGGTCAAAGTTCCCGGATAGACCTTACATGGATACAGTCCCAAACGCATCGTGCCGCCCTTATCCTCCACGCTTACCTGTTCAGGCATCAAATCAATGACAGGATACTGGCAGTCGGGTACGAACTCGGCGCTGTTGGCATTATCCATGCCGCACACGTTACGTGCATATTCGATAACGGCGCATTGCATGCCCAGGCAGATACCAAAGAACGGAACCTTGTTTTCACGGGCATATTGTACAGCCTTGATCTTGCCTTCGATGCCACGGTCGCCAAAGCCGCCCGGCACCAGAATGCCGTCCACGTCGTCCATGACTTTTGCCATATCGGTCTCAGACGCTTCGATAGTCTCGGCGTTGACCCATTTTATTTTCAATTCACTTTCATTAGCAACGGCAGCGTGCTTCAACGCCTCGGCGATACTGATGTAAGCATCCTGTAATTCAACATATTTACCAACTACAGCAATGGTGACCTTACGGTCGTAATGTTTTAAAATGCGCTCAACCATCTCATGCCAGTATGACATATCTTTCGGTTTATCGGGCATGTCCAGCTTTTTCAGGGCAATGGTGTCCAGTCCCTGCTCTTCCATCAGCATCGGTACCTGATAGATGCTGGCAGCAGTCAGGTTCTGAATGACCGCTTCCGGGTCAACATCGCAGAACATCGCCATTTTTTCGCACATATCCTTAGAAATAGGACGCTCGCTGCGGCAAACAATGATATCGGGAGAAATACCGATGCTGCGCAGCTCTTTAACGCTATGCTGGGTCGGTTTGGTTTTCAGCTCGCCGGCTGCAGCGATATAAGGAACCAAAGTAACGTGCAAATACAGCACATCATTGCGGCCCACTTCTTTTTTCACCTGACGGATAGCTTCGAGGAACGGTAAGCTTTCAATATCGCCGACAGTACCACCGATCTCGGTGATGACAAAATCAGCATTATCATCGCGGCCAACACGGTAAACGCGCTCTTTGATCTCGTTAGTGATGTGAGGGATAACCTGCACCGTACGGCCCAGATAATCACCGCGGCGCTCTTTATTGATAACGGACAAATAAATCTTACCTGCCGTTACGTTAGAGCTTTTCGACAAATTGATATCGATAAAACGCTCATAATGGCCTAAATCAAGGTCAGTCTCAGCGCCGTCGTCGGTAACGAAAACCTCACCGTGCTGATAAGGGCTCATCGTACCCGGATCCACGTTGATATAAGGGTCAAATTTTTGGATAGTCACCCTATAGCCGCGGCTTTTCAGCAAACGGCCCAAAGAAGCTGCCGTAATACCCTTACCCAGCGAAGAAACTACACCGCCTGTTACAAAAATATACTTCGTCATGATTGTCCTCCCGTTCCTCATAAAATAAGCTTTTATCTCACAAAATTACATTCTTTCCGGTGCCGACACGCCCAAAATGCCCAAAGCATGTTTGATCGTATGGCCTACAGCCTTCACCAGCTTGATGCGGGCCTGCTGCACTTCGGGCTCTACGCCCAGGATGCGGCATTGGTTGTAGAAGGAATGGAACATTCCCGCCAGGTCATGCACATAATGTGCAACCCGGTGCACTGCACGCTCTTTGGCAGCAGCAGCGATCATTTCCTGATACTCGCCCAGCTTCTTAATCAGCTCCAGTTCCGTCGGATCAGTCAACAGCGCATAATCTGCCTCGGCCGCCTCGGTGATCTTCTCCTCGGCCAGCTGGCGCATAATGCTGCAAATACGGGCATGGGCATACTGGATATAATAGACAGGATTTTCGTTAGACTTTTCAGTAGCCAAAGTCAAATCAAAATCCAGCTGACTATCAATAGAACGCATGGCAAAGAAGAATCTTGCCGCATCGGTGCCTACCTCTTCGATCAGCTCATTTAAAGTAACGCTCTGGCCGGTACGCTTCGACATCTTTACCAGCTCGCCGTTGCGGTACAGGCTTACCATCTGTAAAATCAAAACCTCAAGCTGATCCGGGTCGTAACCCAAAGCGCCTACGGCAGCCTTCATTCTAGCAATATAACCATGATGGTCGGCGCCCCACAGATTAATGACACGGTCAAAACCGCGGCTGAATTTGTTCCAGTGGTAAGCGATATCGGCCGCCAGGTAAGTGGGCACACCGTTTTCTCGGATCACGACGCGATCCTTGTCGTCGCCGTAGGCCGTAGCCTTCAGCCACAAAGCGCCGTCCTGCTCATACATATAACCACGTTCGGTCAGCAGATCACAGGCTTCCTTGATCTTATCAGCATCGTGCAAAGTCTGCTCGCTGAACCAAACATCAAAAGTAACATTAAAAGCTTCCAGGTCTTCTTTCAGCGCCGCCAACTTCTCTTTCAGCGCGATGGTGCGAAACTCGTGCAGGCGTTCCTGCTCATCCATGTGCAGGAACTTATCACCGTAAATTTTAACGATGCGCTGCGCAGTCTCCACTATATCATGCCCGTGATAACCGTTTTCGGGAAATTCCACATCCACGCCCAGTTCTTCCAGATAACGGGCATTTACAGACGCCGCCAGATTATTGATCTGGTTGCCGGCATCATTGATGTAATACTCGCGGGTCACATCATAACCGGCTGCCTTCAGCAGGTTTGCCAGCGAGCTGCCCACGGCAGCGCCACGGCCATGGCCTACATGCAGCGGCCCGGTCGGGTTGGCACTCACATATTCTAATTGGATCTTTTCACCACCGACATTTGGCAGGTTACCATAGTCAGTACCGGCGGCAACTATGCTCGCCAGCAGTTCGGCTGTCCAATTCTGTTTTAAATAAAAATTAATGAAACCAGGTCCTGCGATCTCGGCCTTTTCCACATAAGGGCAGTCCATATTATCAATAATAGCCTGCGCCACCAGACGGGGATTGCATTTTAAGCTACGGGCAGACTGCATGGCAAAATTTGTAGCAAAATCGCCAAACTCTTTTTGCGGCGGTACTTCCAATAGTACCTCCGGCAATTCGCCTTCCTTAATAGTACCTGCGGCAATAGCTTTAGCCGCAGCGGCTTTAATGGCAGCAGCCAGTGCTTCCTTCATATTCACTCTTTGCATCCTCCTCGATTTCCAGCTTCAACTTTAGCTTGCTGTGCGGCTTACCATCCAGCTCCAAAGCATATTCCAGTTCTATGTGCCACACCTTATCGCGGCAGTAAACATATAAATACTCGGTCGCCGCCCGCATCGGCAAAGCCAAATGCGGCGTCTGGTAAATACTTTCGCTAACCAGCCCCATGGCAAATTCCTGCCGGCAGTCCACAGTACCGCTGCGCAGAATAATGACCCTGTCGTAATCCCACTTGATCGTGGTTTTAGTGCCGGCCAGTCCCGATTCCTCAGGTTCTTCATAAAAGGCATAAAATTTATTATTTTTTTCCGTCATCCTGCCAATGGTCACAGTCTCAATGCTGTCCGTGCCATCTATACTGCTCGACTGGCTTTGGATACGGATCTTTACCGGCTGCATCAACATTTTCCACTCCATAAAAAACGACTGGAGCCTGCTCCCTTTCGCGCCTCAACTTATCTTCGAAACAGAGCAAGCCCCTTTTGCCTGCGACTTCCTTTCAAATAAAAAGAAAGGAACGGTCTACAAAACTTCTTCAAATATTATATATCAGCGACCGTATTCAGTCAAGGAAAGGCTGACCCTTGCACCCACTGCTAAAAAAAGTGTATAATATTTATACTGTTTTTGTTGAATTAAAGAGGAGGGGTCAGGATGCAGCAAGATTGGGGCATCATATTTGCATTTGGATTGTATTTTTTAGCACTGTTCGGCATAGGTATCTTCCATATGAAGAAAGAACAGGATTTGGCAGGCTATGTTTTAGGTGGTCGTAAGGTCGGCCCCTGGGTATCGGCCATGAGCGCCGAAGCCTCGGATATGAGCGGCTGGATGCTGATGGGCCTGCCCGGCTATGCTTATGTGGCAGGCGTCAGTGCTTTCTGGATCGCTATCGGCCTGGCCATCGGCACCTGGCTGAACTGGCTACTGGTAGCCAAAAGGCTGCGCGTTTATACCAAAATAGCTAACGATTCTATCACTTTACCGGACTTTTTTGAAAACCGTTTCCGTGATAAAACAAAGATCCTGCGGGTCGTTTCTGCTATTTTCATTTTTATTTTCTTTCTTATCTACACCGCCTCCGGCTTCGTCGCCGGTGGACGCCTGTTCAATACGGTCTTTGGGCTGCCTTATTTTCAGTCGCTGCTCATTACCGCAGGCATCGTTGTTTTCTACACCTTTACCGGCGGCTATATAGCTGTTTGCCGTACCGACTTTTTCCAGGGCTGCCTGATGTTCTTTGCCATTATCATCGTCCCGCTCACCGGCATCTTTAAGGCCGGCGGCCCGACGACCGCCTTTGAAAAGCTTTACAGCATGAACGCCAACTATTTTAGTTTCTTTACCGACGCCACCGGCGTCACCCTAAGCGCCACAGCCATCATTTCGCTGCTGGCCTGGGGACTGGGTTATTTTGGACAGCCGCATATTTTAGTACGCTTTATGGGTATCAGCTCCGCTAAAGAGATCCCCCAGGCAACCCGCATCGCCATGGTCTGGGTAATTTTCTCCCTATTCTTCGCCGTCACCGTAGGCCTGGTAGGCCGCGTACTGCTGGGCGACAAGCTTACCGGCGTCAACGCCGAGACCGTCTTTATGGTACTCAACAACGAATTTTTCGTTTCCTTCCTGGCAGGTATCATCATCTCCGCTATTTTAGGAGCTATCATGAGCACCTCGTCCAGTCAGCTGTTAGTAACAGCTTCTGCCATCTCCACCGACTTCTATCAGGCTCTGATCCGCAAAAACGCCGGTGAAAAAGAGCTGGTTTTTGTCAGCCGTCTGGCCGTTGTTCTGGTAGCCTGCTGCAGCCTGGCGCTGGCGTCCAACCCCAACAACTATATCCTAGAGTTGGTAGCTTACGCCTGGGCCGGTTTTGGTGCCTCCTTCGGTCCGCTGGTATTATTCAGCCTCTTTTGGCGCCGCACCACTATCAAAGGCGCTATCGCAGGTGTGTTCTGCGGTGGCAGCACCGTGCTCATCTGGAAAGAATTTTTTGCCTCCACCGGTATTTACGAAATCGTCCCCGGGTTTATTATCTCGGCTATCGCCATCTATGTGGTCAGCCTGATGGATAAAGAACCGGAAGCGGCTATCGTTAAAGATTTTGATGTTGCGGAAGCACATGTCAAAGATTTATAAACTGTATTTAAAGCGCCCGCAAAAATGCGGGCGCTTTTCTATGCAATAACATATAAAATAAAAACTCGCTGTTACAGGTTGGCCTGCAACAGCGAGTTTTTATTTTTTTCGCCGCAAGCTTGCTTTCAGCAAGGCTACCACATCCCCCGAAAGCAGCAGCCCTGTCATGGTAAGCAGCATGCCGCAGGCGATAACCGGCGTTATCTGTTCATCCAGTACGATGACAGAGGTGATGACGGTTACTACCGGCGCCAGATAGATATAGGCGCTGGTTTTGATAGCCCCCAGCAGCTTAACAGCCAGGTTCCAGGTAACGAAACACATCGCCGAAGCGCCAACGCCCAAAAAGATGATATTGAACAGGTTGACCGGATCGGCCAGCCGCTCGAAGCCCCAGCGAAAATCCATAAACAGCAGTGCCGGCAACATAAAGACCAGACCGTACATAAAGGTGTGGCGCGTGCTTTGAATGGCATTGTAGCCAAAAGCACTGATTTTTTTAGAAAGCACGGCATAGACGGCCCAAACAGCGGCTGCCGCTAAAGCCAGCAAGTCGCCCAAAGGGTTGATTTGCAGTTGGGTAGCGCTGTTGAAGCTGATCATGGCAATACCTGAGATTGCCAGCACAAAACCCAACATGAATTTTTTTTGCAGAGCTTCGCCTGCTAAAAACCGACAGGCTAAAAGTGCCGTAAAAAAAGGCGCGGTGGCAGTAATAACGCCTACATTGGAGGCAGGGGCATAGACCAGGGCGATGTTCTCGAACAGATAATACAGGGTAATGCCGCTGAGCCCAGCCCCGGCAAAGACCCACTCCTGTTTCCTGTCAGTGACCTTTAAGCGGTGCGGATAGATGATAAACAGCACCACCAGACCCATCACGAAACGAAAAAAGAGGATCTCGATCGGCGTAAAGCTGCGCAGCAGTACCTTAGTAGAAATAAAGGTGGTCCCCCATAAAAGTATCGTCAGCAGGGCGAACAGATGGCCCTGTAAAATTTTGTTCTGCATTGCTTTCCCCGTTCCCTTCGTCAGCAAAAAATAGTGCGGTACTGGCCAGGCGTCAGGCCGATACATTCTTTAAAAACATTAGTAAAATGGCTTTGATCGGCAAAGCCAACGGTCAAGGCCGTTTCCAGCGGCTGCGTCCCCGCCTCCAGCAGTTTTTTGGCGGCACTGATGCGCAGCGCCTGCAAATAGCGGTAGGGCGTGATGCCTTTGGCCCTGGTGAAGCCACGCAGCAGCGAATATTTATTGCTGCCCACCAGAGCTGCCAGATCGTCTAAGCTGATGCCTTCAGCATAGTGCTGCTCAAGATATTCAGCGGCAGTCTGTACAGCACTGGCTGCAGTAGCCGGTGCTGCTTCAGCCTGAGGCTGGGCTAAAAGCTGGCCGATCAGAAAATAGAGGTGTTCTTCTTTACAGAAACCTTCCGTTTTAGCCATTATCATTTGGTGCAGCTCTTGCAGGATGCTTACCTGCTCACTGCGATATAAAACAGGCTCACTAAAACGCGGCAGTCGGCTGCTGCCGGTTATTTCGGCAACCATCCGTTCCATAACGCTGTTTTTGATGTTAAGGCAGCGATAATCAAGCGCCTGTCCATCCAGCGGTTCACATGTATGTGTAGCCAGCGGCTCAAACAGCACGATATCGCCGCTGCCAAGAATATATTCCTGATTACGGCAGGTCATTTTGCGGGCGCCGCTTTCGATGAACCCGATCACATAGTATTCGTGAAAATGGTTAGGGAATTTTTGTAGCAGGCCGCGAAAACGGTAAGCTTCGATATCAAGTTCTTTGTCATAACAGATGATGCGTTCTTCTTGCAGCATGATAAGCTCCTTTTAACATCAGCATAACAGATAAGCGCGGCATATTCTTGTAAGATATTGACTGGCTGGCCCTGGACCATGAAAAAACCTGCGTGCTTAAAAGTACGCAGGCCAGGGTAAAAAATCAGCGCATATTCTCAATAAAATCTTCAAAGTTGTTGATGAGGATGGGATGCCCTACCACCTTAAGATCGCGCAGATGCGTGCCATAGGATTCGTAGATTTTGTCGGACAGCTCCATTTCCAGACCTTCTTTAACATACTCATCTATCATTTTGACGATAAAGCGATTGATCTCACCGGTTTCCGGTTTGACGTTGAGCGGGATGATGCGTTCTTCAGGCTCGTAGCTTTCGACGGTAACGTCCCAGCCGCCGGGAATAGGCGGCAGCCGTTTGGCCAGAATCATATATTTAGGCGAAAAGCCAACGTAGGCATCTAATTTGTTGTGCAATTTTGCTTTGTGCAGCGGGTAACCGTTAGCGTTGCCCCATTTTACTATTTCATCACAAACTTCGTTGTTGTGAATAACGCTGGAAAATGTTGTTTTTGCTAAAACTTCAGCCATGATAATACCTCCAATATGGTAAACTTCTAATTTCTATTGTACTTTATCTCGGCAAGAAATTCAACTTTTTCGCCTGCTACGGTGCAAATTATTTTGCAATAAAAAACAAGGCGCCGCTATACAGGGCGCCTTGCACAGAGTTTAATTTGCAGTTGTCAGATCTGTCCCAAAGCTTTTAAGACAGATTGGGCAATGATGGCGCTGCCGATGTAGGTACCTGTAAAAACTACGCAGGCAACAACGACGATACGCCAGCCGCTTTTGGCAAAAGCGTCCAGGTCTTTACCGATAGCGATACCGGCATAGGCCAGGATAGGGGTACAAAGTTGCAGGAAGCCTACTTTTTTAACAGCTTCGTTGATAACGTCGCTGCCGGGCATAGCCGGATAAGTAAGGAGGCAGCCCAGGGTAACGATGTAGGCAACGGCAGGGATACGGCCGGGCAGATATTTTGCCAGGATGACGCCTGCGATCGCTAAAAAGATCAAAAACAGCAAGCCAGGAATGGCTTCAACGATAGAATATTTTGTACCGATAGCGTTAGCCACCAAGGACATAGCGCCGACGATAAATAAAACGATCAAGGTATCTTTGATTTTCATTTTGCAGCATCCTCCCCTGTAGGTTCAACACCGTATTTTAAGCGATAGATTTTTTTGTACAGCCATTCCGTCAGGGGCAACGCCATCCAGATACACATATACAGCCCGTCCAGGCCGGAAAGCATATTGCTGGCGGCACCGAAGGCTGCGATCTGATCAGCCATCTGCGGATACATAACGCTTAAGGAGCCTACTGCCGCAGTCATCATACTGGCCGAGCCAACGCCTGCTGCCATCGCTAAAGCATAGGGATGGAAGGGCAGATAAGCAGCCGCAAAACTGGCCATGATACCGAAGAAAATGGTGCCGAAAACGGTACCGGCGATATAAACGCCCATAACGCCGCGGCCTTCGGCCGAATCCAGCCCATAACGTTCGCCGATCAGTGCTACGTTAGGCTCGCGGGAAATGGAGTGTGCAGCGCCAATAGTTTCGCGTTTGAGGCCCAGGTATATAGCGATAGGAACACCGATGAAAATAGTGCCCAGGTTACCAAATTCCTGTAAGATCAGCGCCGGTGAAGCGGCCAAAATCTTGGGCAGGGTTGGCCCTACCAGAGTACCATAGCGGGCCATCAGCAGCATCAGTGTAATGCCGATGAGTGAACTGGCATCCAGCATATCTTTTTGGTTGACTACTTTTAAAAATTTAGGTGCCATAAAAATACCCATAATTAGGGCATACAGCATCGGCAGCAGGACGATAGTGCCTACACCGATTTTGAAAGAAACGTTACCGATCATTTCCGCAATGATGATCAATGCTAAAACAATGGCATGAACTTTAATGTTTTTCACAAAATCCACCTTCCCTTTTCCATCATTTGTTACTGCTGGTGATTATTGAAAATATTTATCAAGCTTGGCGATGTATTCAGCTTTTGTCAGCAGCGGGCGGTGCTCCGCTTTTACCTGACGCGCCAGTTGGGCGTCGTCGGCCAGCAAATCAATGATCATCATCGCGAAAGCTTTAGCAGGTAATAATACGGCATCCTTAAAATCAATTACATGGAAATCGGCCGTATGCAGGAAGCCGTCCACACCACCGATAAAGGGGTGAATAACGGGCAGCAGGTGCGATACGTCACCCATGTCGGTAGAAGCGCTGAAATGTCCGGCGTTTTTAACGGTCACCTTCGGTTCAGCCAGTTTGGAGTTAGCAACGAACAGCTCGTTGAGCGTGGCGCTGCATGCCAGCGGCAGTTGGCCGGGCATGGTAGCTATAACAGTCTCGGCACCTACGGCGTCGCCGCCAGCTTTAAGGGCTGCGTCCACCTTAGTATGTGTCGCTTCGATGGCTTCCATGGTTTTGGCGCGTACATAGGTCTCGATCCTGACGTCAGCCGGAACAGAGTTGACCAGGTCGCCGCCTTTGGTAATAATGGGATGGACGCGTATGACATCAGCTTCACGAAAGGTCTCGCGCAGAGCGTTGATGCCCATCAGTCCCAGCATGGCAGCGTTAAGAGCGTTGATGCCCTGATCGGGAGCATCGGCAGCGTGGGCGGTTTTACCTACATACTGAATAGTTTTGCCAATGAAGCCGTTGCTGCTCTCGCCGATAGAAATAGTCGCCTCCGGCATATTTTTGTCGGCGTGCATCTGCATGGCCATATCGATATCGTCAAAGGCACCTTCATAAATAAGCTGGCCCTTGCCAGTCAAAAAGTGTAGCTTACCTTCTTTAATCAGCTTGTTGCGGTAAGCCAGCTCCACATATTCCTCGGCAGGTACGCCGAAGAAAACAGCATCGCCTGACAATTCACTTAAAACGCCGGACTGCATGATGCCGCAGGCAGCGGCAGCCATAGTGGCGATCTGCAGGTTATGGCCGCAGGCATGGGCAGCTCCTGTAAGCGGATCAGCTTTGCAGCTGTCGGGACAGCCGATAGCGTCAAGCTCACCCAGTACGGCTACAGTCGGACCGGGGCGTCCGCTTTGAGCACGGGCCTTAACACCGGTGATCGCCAGACCTGTTTGCGGCTCCAGACCCAGGTCCTTTAAGAAGGCAACTACCTTGGCTGCCGTTTTAGTCTCTTTAAAGCCAAGCTCCGGCTCGCGCTCGATATACTGCGCTAGAGCCTCGATTTTCTCGGCACAGGCGTCGATAGCGGCGCAGACTTTAGCTTTCATCATCTCTTTGTCCGTAATAAACACCTCACTTTAAATAGTGTATACTTTATTTTTACAAATCGGTTTTTATTATAGCATAAATAATATCGGTGGTACAGGCTTAAATCATAGTGTTTTTGTTTGCTTATGAACTTTTATTTCTTTAAAGTTTACCACTACTTACATTTTTTTACAATTCCATTATTTTCTGTATACTTTATTCATATTCTTAACTTCTCACTATTATCTGCAACACCACATTTATTTGCATTGGAAAATAGCCTGTGCTAAAATATATAAGTTAAGAAGGTATATTAAAATCTAACTTACGAAAGGAGTCTGTCATGTTCGACCAAATCAAAACCGACATTGATGCAGTTATGCACCGTGATCCTGCGGCCAAAACCAGGCTGGAGGTTGCACTTTGTTATCCCGGTCTGCATGCCATCTGGCTCCACCGTATTGCACATACATTATATTTAAAGGGCTGGGTACTGATTCCTCGCCTGCTCAACACTTTTTCAAGGTTTATGACAGGGATCGACATCCATCCCGGCGCTACGCTGGGCTCGGGCCTGTTTATCGACCACGGTATGGGCCTGGTCATCGGCGAAACTGCCGAATTAGGCTCTAACGTCACACTTTATCAGGGCGTTACCCTGGGTGGCACCGGTAAAGAAAAAGGCAAACGCCATCCAACTATCGGCGACAATGTAGTTGTTTCCAGCGGCGCTAAAGTACTGGGTTCCTTTACCGTCGGCGCCAATTCCAAAATAGGTTCCGGCTCAGTAGTGCTGAAGGAAGTACCGCCTAATTCGGTAGTAGTAGGCGTGCCTGGGCGCATCGTCACCCGCAACGGGGTGCGAGTGGATGCCGATAACATGGGTAACCCCGACAGTATGATCGACCTGAACCACGACAGACTGCCCGACCCGGTAGCAGAATACGAAGACCGTCTGGCCGACTATATGGTACGTCTGGACAGCCGGCTGGAAGAAATCGAGCTTATTATCAAGCATTACCGCGAGCAAAACGAAAAGCGAGGTAACAACGAATGAGCAGAACTATGACTATGTCCGAGGCTATCAATGAAGCACGCCGCTGTTTGAATTGTGCGCGCCCAACCTGTCGCACAGGCTGTCCTATCGCCAACAATATCCCTCAGTTCATCCGCGCCCTCGCCGAGGGCAACATAGGCCTGGCCTACGAGACCATTGCCGAGCGCAGCAACCTGCCCGCTATCTGCGGCCGGGTCTGTCCTCATGAACGCCAGTGCGAGGCTCATTGCGTTTTGACAAAGAACAAGCATGGCATTGAAATCGGCAGTTTGGAAATGTTTATCGCTGATTTTGCCCACGAAAATAACCTGAAACCACTGCCTCCTTCTACGGGCAAGCGTGGCAAGGTAGCCGTTATCGGCAGCGGCCCTGCCGGACTGACGGTGGCCGGCGACCTGGCCAAGATGAATTTTGCTGTAACTATTTTTGAAGGTCAATCAGAACCCGGCGGCATCCTGCTGTTCGGCATCCCAGAATTCCGCCTGCAAAAAGAGGTGGTGCGACGTGAGATCACCGAGCTGCTGCACTTGGGCGTCGAGATCAAGACCAATATGCTGGTCGGCCCCGATTTCACCGTTGACGACCTGTTTACGGACGGCTACGACGCTATTTTTATGGGTACCGGCACTTCCCTGCCCCGCACTTTGGATATTCCCGGCCACGATCTGACCGGAATTTTGACTGCTACCTACTTCCTGCGCATGGTCGTCCTTTCCGATTCGGGCAAACTGGACGAAAGCGAGACCCTGCTCCACGACGGCGACAACGTGGTGGTCATCGGCGCAGGTAACGTGGCTATGGATGCGGCCCGCACTGCCGTACGCCGCGGTGCTGAAAATGTGACTATCGTTTACCATAAAACCGAAGCCGAAATTTCCAGCTTCCCTTCTGAATATGAGGCCGCTGTAAAAGAAGGCGTCCAATTTAACTTTTTGAAGCAGCCTATCGCCTATCTGAACAAAAAACAGATGCGCGCTTTGAACAATGTCCGCCGTCAACCTTCCCGCTCCGACGAAACAGAGCTGGCTGGCCTGCTGGTACAGAACATCAGTAAAACCGACGATGGCCAATTCATCACCGAAGGCGGCCAGGAAGTTATACCCTGCGACTGCGTGATCCTGGCTATCGGACAGCGCCCGGCAGCCCGCATCGTATCGACTACCAAGGGTATCCAAGTAGATGACCGGGGCTTTGTTATGACCCGCGAACGTCCCTACGGCATGACTACCCGCGCTGGTGTATTCAGCAGCGGCGACGTGGTGCACGGCCCGGCCACCGTAGTACTGGCAATGAAGGAATCTAAAAAAGTAGCGGCCGGTATCGCGCAATATATCGACGCAAAAAAACTGCTGGAAGACTGCTGCGAAGAATAAAGCTTACTGCAAACCCGCTTTCTTAAAAAGAAAGCGGGTTTTTTATTACTATAGGACCCTTACAAGTACAAAAATACCCTGACGCTGAATCAGCGGCAGGGTATTTGTTTTTATTAGTATTCTACTTTAGGCAGGGTCGCAAAACCTTTTTCCAGGTCTTCATCAGTAGGAACATAATCTACCATGTTACCCTGGTTATAAGCCTGATAAGCAGCCAGATCAAAATAGCCGGTACCGGTCAGGCCAAAAACGATAACTTTTTTCTCGCCGCTTTCACGGCATTTAATAGCCTCGTCCATAGCTGTACGGATAGCATGAGCGCTTTCCGGTGCGGGCAGGGTGCCTTCACAGCGGCAGAACATGGTAGCAGCTTCAAAAACCTTGGTCTGTTCGACGCTGCGTGCTTCCATCATACCGTCGTGATACAGCTTGGAAACGATGGGCGACATACCGTGATAGCGCAGGCCGCCGGAATGGTTGGGCGACGGCATAAAGCCGCTGCCTAAGGTATACATCCGCATCAGCGGGGTAGTTTGTCCTGTATCGCCAAAATCGAAGGCATATTTGCCGCGGGTCAATGACGGGCAGGAAGCAGGCTCAACAGCAATAAAGTGGATATCATTCTTACCTTCCAGCTTATCCGCCATAAACGGCGTGATCAGGCCGCCCAGATTAGAGCCGCCACCAGCACAGCCGATAATGATATCAGGCTGGATGCCGTATTTATCGAGGCCTATCTTAGTTTCCAGACCGATGATGCTTTGATGCAGCACTACATGGTTGAGCACGCTGCCCAAAACGTAACGGCAATTGTCGGTTTTCATGGAAACTTCCAAAGCCTCAGAGATCGCGCAGCCTAAGGAACCGCCGGTGCCTGGATTTTCAGCCAGTATCCTGCGGCCTACCTCCGTAGTATCGGAGGGCGACGGGATAACGCGGGCGCCATAGGTTTCCATAACAGCTTTACGGTAGGGCTTCTGCTCGGCCGAAACCTTGACCATATAAACGGAAAGGTCGATGCCAAAATAACCGCAGGCCATGGATAGTGCTGTACCCCATTGACCGGCACCGGTTTCGGTAGTCAGGTGAGTCAGTCCCTGCTGTTTGGCATAATAGACCTGGGCCACAGCCGAGTTCAGCTTATGTGAACCGGATGTATTAGTACCCTCGAATTTGTAGTAGATCTCTGCTGGTGTGCCTAAGGCCTTTTCCAGGTTATAGGCTCTGGTCAGCGGCGAGGGACGGTACATTTTATAAAAGTCGCGGATCTCTTCCGGGATCTCGACGAATTTGTTGGTGTTGTCCAACTCCTGCTCGATAAGCGCATCGCAGAAAACAGGGCGCAAATCGTCGGCACTGCAGGGCTTGCCAGTGGCCGGATTGATGAACGGGTCTGGCACCTCTTTCATATAGGGGCGCACATTCTGCCAGTATTTTGGCATCTCGTCTTCAGATAAATTGATTTTATAAGGTATTCTTGCCATGGTTCGCCGTCCTTTCTATTCTGTTTTGGCAGCTTTCAGGGCTGCATAGGCTTCTTTAAGCAGTAACACGGTCAGTACCAGCAAAACGGTGGAAATACCGGATACGATATAATTGTTCAAGTTGGTAGCGATCATCTGTACCAAGGCTACGATAGTAGTGACCAGCATAAAGGCCATTGGGTACATGATGAAGCCGGCGCTCTTTTTCAAAGAACGAATGACCCAAACACCCATCGCCAGTAAAGCGATAGCGGCAACCAGCTGGTTGGTAGCGCCAAAAACAGGCCAAATCATCTGCCAGGCAGCGACTTTACCGGTCTTAACAAAGATCAACGCCAAAGCCACACCAACGCTGATAGCGGTCGCCAAATATTTGTTCAGGCTCATGCCGGTGAATTCCTGTAATTGATAACGCGCCAAACGGGTGGCAGTATCAAGGGAAGTCAAAATAAAAGAGTTGAGCGCCAGCAGGCCTAAAGCAGTGCCGACGCGGGGAGCGATGCCCAGCAGGGAAGCAAATTGGCCTAAGCCGTGACCGTAAACAACAGTAGGGCCACCCTTCAGCATTTCACCGCTCATCATAATGGTGCCAAGCGCAATAACGCCAACCACGCCTTCCAGCAGCATTGCTCCGTAACCTACGGGAACAGCATCAGTTTCGCGTTTGAGCTGTTTGGAAGTGGTGCCGGAAGCTACCAGAGAATGGAATCCGGAAATAGCGCCGCAGGCTACTGTAATAAAAAGTAAAGGCCAAAGCCAGTCGCCGGAAGCTGTAACGAAGCCTTTGAAAGCTGGCAGCTTTACCTCATAATTAGCGCCGCCAAAGATCATGCCTACACCGCCAATAAAGACGGAGAAATATAACATATAAGATGCCAGGTAATCGCGCGGTTGCAGCAGCAGCCAGACAGGCAGTACGGAAGCCGCAAAAATATAACCGATCAGGGCAAAACGCCAGGTGTCAAGGCTCAAAGCAAAGGTGCTTTGCACCCAGGCGCTGTCGATACCGAAGATCAAAGAGCCGAATAAAACCGGCAGCATAACTACAGTGCTGATTTTCAAGGAAATACCATAGTGATAGATACCTACACCGAAAATCATTGCCAGGAAAATATACAGGGTAGCGGTAAAGGCAACTGCCGGGTCGGCAGCAAAGGTCTGTGCAGCCAGTTCTAAAAATACAGCGATGACCAGCGTCAGGCTGAGCCAGGTAAAAGCCAGGAACAGCTTATGGCCGCGAGCGCCGATCCATTGACGAACTACTTCGCCGATGGACATACCTTTATGGCGGATAGAAGCGACTAAAGCGCCCATATCATGTACGCCGCCGAAGAAGATACAGCCAACGATGATCCAGATCAAAGTGGGCAGCCAGCCAAGTGCAGCTGCTGCCGCGATGGGGCCTACAACAGGTCCGGCACCGGCGATAGAAGCAAAATGATGGCCCATCAGCACGGCCGGGTGAGCAGGACAGTAGTCGATATCGTCCTGTAATTCGGTAGCCGGAGTTTTACGATTTGGGTCTAAATCATAAAAGCAGCTTTGAAAATCGCCGTAAAATTTATAAGCAATGGCAAAACAAACGATAGTGATCACAAAAATGGTCAGTAACATAAAATATCCCCTTTGTTATTTTTTGCAGGCCTTACCTGCCGCAGCGCCGTTGCTGCGCTAAATAAATCAAATCCTCAAAACGCTTTTCCACATCCCCCTCCCGATATTGTAAAACTTCCAGCCAACCGCGTATCCCAAGCCAAAAAGCTTTTTTCGTCAAGCGGCTCGCCGGGCAATCCAGTAGCAGGAACCGATGCTTCATCACATCTTCCTGGCCCCGCCAATGGCCTTGCAGCCAGCGTACCGATCGATCGCCTTCGTGACTGATAATTATATAATCATCCGCATAATAGCGGGCAATTTCACCTGCCAGGCAGTCTTTGACAAAGGCCGTCTTACGGTACCAGCCCTGCATACCTCCGTCCGACCAGGGCTCAAAGCCATAGCCCTTCAAAAAATCTTCCCACTCCGTCATACAGTTCTCCTGTTACAAGTTTTCTTTACGCCAGCTGCTTAACGCGCCGCAGAAATCTTCCCACAGCTGGGGCAGCAGTTCTACCGCAGCCTCGGCTTTGGCACGCTCCCAACCGGCAAAAAGCCCAGCTTCGTAACGCAGCTCCACGTTGCCAGAGTCTTCCAAAAAGCACTGCACTAATTTGGCATTGATAAAATCATCGTGCAAAAAGCCCAGCATATCCTGCAACCTTTTCAGGCGTCGCAGCAGATTACTGTCGCGCGGTACCTCGGGCAGGGTCTGCAAAGCATACCGGAAGCGCTTGACCTTGATCCTGATCTGATGCAGCTCCAACATATTATGGAAATCAGGATATTTGCGGTCGATGTTTTCCAGCTTTTGGCTCCATTCGCACAACCTTTTGCCAATAAACTTCCTGATCTTTTTATCGGCCAGGTTAGGCGCCAACGGTCTTTCGTGCAACCAGACATTAAGCTGAGCCAGCGTTTTGGTCACTACGCTCAAATCAGCCTTGCGCAGGCAGGCGTCCAATTCCTCACCGCGCAACTTCTGCAGCAGTGTTTCCACCTGTTCCGGCACGGTCAACTTGCCGCTGGAGGCAGCTGCCTGCAACCTGATCTTTTCGCAGGTCATCAACGCCACGTCCAGCTCGCGCAGCCGCGACAGCAGCTCACCCTGTTGCCGCAAGGCGTTTTGCCAGGCAGCGCAGCTGTTACGCTGCAATACCGGCTTAAAAAAGCTGAGGGTCGAACGCAAGCGGCGCAGCTTCACACGCAGCTGACGGACAAAAAGCTTTTCTTCCGGACGCTGCAAAAATTGCTGCCAGGCCTTGCTGACCACATACAACTGCCAGGGCAGATGGCAGACGGCCATAGCCTGGAGATCACCTTTTTTGTAAACGGGCAGCTTCATAAAATTATAAGTGCCGCTTTCCTGTGCCAAACGCTGCTCCAAATCCGGCTCCGCCAAAATCAGCGACATCCGGCAGCACAGCTTTTCGACCAACGCGTTCAGCTTAGTTACTTCCTTACTGGTGTAAACAATAGTCAGCTCACGCAGGGGGAGCAGCTTGGTAGCAGTGATGATAATGCCTTCGCGGGCAAACAGGCGCAGTTCGTTGCTTTTGGCAACAGGCAGCAATTCGGTCTCGCGACAGCGCAGCACCACTTCCTCGCCATCCAGATCAAACCATTGCTCACGTTCTTCTGTTTTACCGTTTTTCCAGCCAGTTATGGCACGCAGCCTTTCAGACAAGTCGATCTCGCTAATACCCGAAACATCCTGCAAACAAAGTTTTTTCTTCAAGGGACTCCCTCCTTTCGTCAGCCTTTAACCTAATATTTTTTATCGCATAGCTTTTATATAGTTCGGTAATTTATTAATCTTTTGGTTTTACCTGCGCCGGCAAAGGCTCGCCTGCCAGACCAGCCAAAATATTGGCGGCAGCCAGTTTGGCCATAGCGTCGCGGGTCTCCACAGTCGAAGCGGCGATATGCGGCGTCACCGTAATATTTGGCAACGTCAGCAACGGATGGTCACCCGGCAGTGGTTCCGGCTCCACCACGTCGATAGCCGCATAGGCGATCTGCCCGTCCCGCAGCGCATCGTGCAGTGCCATGGTATCGACTACCTGGCCCCGGGATATATTTACAAAACGGGCCGTCGGTTTCATTTTGGTGAAGGCTTCACTATTAAACATACCAGCCGTAGCAGGGCTTAAATTAACAGTGACCAGCACAAAATCCGACGTTTGTAAAAGTTCGTCAAAGCTGGCATAGCGTACACCCAACTCGGCCTCATCAGCACGCTGATGACGATTATGGTAAACCACCTGCATTTTACTGGCCTGGGCCCGTGGCACTACAGCGCTGCCGATGTCACCTAACCCCACGATACCAAGGATCTTGCCTGCCAGATCGACGCCAAAGCCGAGACCCTTATGCTCGCCCCACTTGCCGCTTTCCACATGCTGCCAGCCGCGGGCGATGCTTCTAGCGCTGTCCAAGATCAGTCCATAAGCCAGGTCTGCCACAGCGTCCACCAATACTCCCGGCGTATTGCCAACAGCAATACCACGGGCAGTGCAGGCAGCGATATCAATGTTATCGTAGCCGACAGAAGCCTGGGCAATAACCTTCAATTTAGGTGCTTTTGCCAGCAGCGCTTCATCAACTTTGATGTTGCCGATGGAATATAATCCTTCCGCTTCCGCCAGCCAAGCGTCAAACTGCTCCGCTGGAACTCTGCCGCCCTGCTGCCAGGACAGCAGCTTTGTATTTTCGTTTAATATGTCATAGGCTACCTGACGCAGCTTCCCGCTGGCAGCCACAGTCATTTTTTTCAGATTGGTCATTGCTTTCACCTCTCCTTAAAATACCTCAACCTTTACCGTTTGGGAATGATCTCCAGCCAGTAGTTATCCGGGTCGGTAATAAAATAGATACCCATGGCCGGATTTTCGTAAACGATGCAACCCATTTCTTCGTGTTTTTTATGGGCAGCTGCATAATCCTCAGCCTCAAAAGCCAGGTGGAATTCGTTCTCGCCCAAATTATAAGGCTCGGTGCGTCCCTTAAGCCAGGTCAGCTCTAACTGATGCGTAGTAGCACCATCTCCCAGATACACAAGAATAAAGCTGCCGTCACCGGCAACTTTGCGGCGCACCTCTTTTAAACCCAGTGCCTCTTCATAAAATTTTAAGCTTTTCTCCAGATCCAGCACATTAAAATTGTTGTGCAAAAACTTGAATGCCATTGTTCAAGCCTCCTTTGTTTATAAAAATCAACTACCTTAGTTATTCAAAAAAATCTGTTTTAAGAGCAGCAACGCCATGGCAAATGAAGCCACTATTTTGCCCAGCATGGCAACAAACTGGGTTTTAGCAGCCTTCCAGGCCAACTCAAAAGCATTGTTTTTGCTGCGGGTCCGCAGATATTCGTAGCCAAAGGCCACCAGATATGAACCAATGGCACCACCCAAAACAGAACCCAGCACCGGGAAAAAGCCTGTGCCGATAACAGCGCCAATAAAAGTGCCAACAGCAATCAAAAATACCGCACCCCACGATACCTTGTGTCGGCGTATACCAAAAAAGGAAACTATAAATTCCCATATCTCACCAAAAGCATAAACCAGTACTAACGCCGATAATAAGCGCCCATCAAAGTATCTGGCTTCATCAAAAAAAGCATAACCTATGCCTGCAGCTAACATAACTGTGTTGCCCGGCAGGTCGAGCAGGGTCAGCAAGGGCCCTAAAACGATTATCAAAGCTCCAAATGCCCACTCTACAAAAAATTCCACACCAAGTCCTCCTTAATGAAGATTAAGATATATTATAACATATTTATAAAAATTAGTTAGATAATTGTATGACTCTTATGTGAATTATTGTGTTTTATATACGCAAATGTTACAATATCTACAACAATCAAACAAAGGAGTAACTATATGGACGATATTTTAGTTACACTGACGCCCTGGTTGAAGCCTCTTCTGGTTTTTGCCTTTTTCACACTGGTACGTTATCTGTACCGCACGGTGATCCTGCGCGTCCTGCACCAGTTCAACAACAAATCTTCTTTTGAGTACGGCGAAGACCTGCTCGACGCTTTTGAGCGCCCGGTACATTTTTTTCTATTCATCTTTGCTATCTATGCAGGCCTTAACATTTCGCCGCTCACCTTTATCGCCGATCATCCGTCTGTCGATCAGCTGCTGCGCAGCTTTTTTATTATCTGTTTTATCTGGGGCTTTTATAACCTCAGCGATACTACCCATGGCATCGCCATGCGAGTCCTGCTCAAAGCAGGCATCGAATTCGATCTGGCATTGTCTAACGTAGTGTCAACCACTCTACGCATCCTGCTGGTCATTCTGGGCTTTGTGATGATAGCCAAAGAGTGGAACTACGATATCACCGGCTTTATAGCCAGCTTGAGTATCGGCTCGCTGGCAGTAGCTTTGGCCGCTAAAGATTCCCTCGCTAACGTGTTCGGCAGTTTGGTCATCATCATCGATAAACCCTTCATTATCGGCGACTGGATTTCGGCCAACGGTATCGAAGGTACGGTCGAAAAAATAACCTTCCGCAGTACCTGTCTGCGCACCTTTCCGCAGGAGTTGGTCTATATTCCTAACTCACTGCTTTCCAACACGGCCATCACCAATTTCACCAAACGCGAAAAGCGCCGCGTGGATTTTATTTTAGGTCTTACCTACAGCACTACCTACCAGCAGATGCAGGCCTTTGTTCAGCGCTTGCGTGACTACCTGCTGCATAACGAAGATGTTTTCGACGAAGGCATCCTGGTTACCTTTCAGGATTTCGGCGGCAGTAGTCTTGATATCCGCGTCGTCTGTTATACTAAAACCAGTACCTCGGCGGAATTTATGAGCGTCCGCCAGCAGATAAATCTTGATATTATGAAGATGCTGGATGAAGACGGTCTCGGCTGTGCCTTCCCCAGCACCAGTGTTTATTTTGAAACCCCCATAGTTCAAAAGAACGAAGCAAAGGAAGGTAATTAAATGTCCTATAAATTCCTGCTGGATATCGCGCTGATTCTGTTCACTACCAAGTTGTTGGGCATGCTGGCAAAAAAACTGGGCCTACCTCAGGTAGTTGGCGCCCTTATTGCCGGCCTCTTCATCGGGCCTACTATTTTAGACTGGCTGCACGGCACAGATTTTATCACTAAGGTAGCCGAAATGGGCGTTATCGTCATTATGTTTGCCGCCGGGATGGAGACAGATCTGCACAATTTGAAAAAATCGGGCAAGCCCGGTTTGATCATTGCCATTTTAGGTGTGCTCGTGCCGCTGTTTTTAGGCGCTGGTGTGGCCTGGTTCTTTAACCGTGGCGAATTTGCCACAGGCGGCAATATCATGCTGCAAAACTTTTTTATCGGCGTTATACTAACGGCTACCTCTGTCAGCATCACCGTACAAACCCTTAAGGAATTAGGACATCTTAACTCTAATGTAGGCAATTCTATTTTGGCTGCGGCTCTTATTGACGATATCCTCGGCCTGATCGCTCTGACCATCATCACCAGCCTGGGCGGCGCTGAAGTGAGCCTGCTGTGGATCTTTGCCAAGATCATCGGTTTCTTTGTTTTTGCCGTAGTATTCGGCTTTGCGGCTCACAAGTTCCTGGTCTGGTACGAGGGTTACGTTACCGAAGAACACGACGACCATTACCTGTTTCCGGTACTGGCCTTGACCCTTTGTTTTAGTATGTCTTATATCGCCGAGCATTATTTCGGCGTTGCCGACATCATCGGCGCTTTTATTGCGGGGCTGGTTATAGGCAGCACTCCGAAAATGGAATCCATCAACGAAACTATCGCCCCGATTTCTGCAGTTTTGCTGACGCCGATCTTCTTTGCCAACATCGGCATCAAAGTAACGATACCGTCCATGAACGCACATATGCTGCTGCTTGCAGTATCCATCGTAGCTGTGGCTTTGCTTTCCAAGTTTATCGGCTGCGGACTGGGCGCCAAGCTTTGCAATTATAACAATAAATAGGCTATCCAGATCGGCTGCGGTATGATTTGCCGCGGCGAGGTAGCACTGATTGTCGCTAACAAGGGTATCGCTATGAACCTGATGCCACCAGCCTTTTTCGCACCGATCATCATTATGGTCATCTGTGCCGCTATCTTCACACCAATTTTGCTGAAGCTGGTATTTAAAGACGAAGCACCCACAGAAGTACCATCCGAAGCATAATCTCTTAAAACAAAAAGAACTCCTTTGCAGGAGTTCTTTTTTATTGCCGCCTATTCCCATAAATCTACCAGCACAAATTTATCAACATCTACCAAACCCTTATCACTAAGCCGCAGGCTGGGTATGACCGGCAGAGCTAAAAACGACAAGCAGTTAAAAGCGTTCACATTCTCGGGCACACCCAGCTCGGATGCCCAAAAATTTAACTGTTGTAGTTTATGCTGCACAAATTCGGTGTTCTGATCGCTCATCAGCCCGGCTAAAGGCAACGGCAGCAGCGCTTTTACCTCGCCGTCCACAACCACTGCCAAACCGCCGCCGACCTGCTGTAAGGCCACGGCTGCGGCCAGCATATCTTCGTCATTAACACCGGTCACGATCAGGTTGTGTGAGTCGTGAGCTACGGTAGAGGCCAGTGCTCCCCGTTTAAGGCCGAAGCCCTGCACCAATCCGACCCCAACATTGCCGTTGACGCCATGTCGTTCCCACACGGCCAGCTTCACAATATCCCGCTCTGTATCACTGACGACCAGCCCGTTTTGGATAAGCGGCTCGCGAAATCGCAGCTCCGTTAAAATCTGTTCCGGCACGATGCGAATGACTCGCGCCCGTCTGCCTGCCTGCGCAGGTAACTGCAGCTGCTGGGCTCGCACGTCCTCCAGACGCATAGTATTGACCGGAGCAGCTAGCAGCGGCGGTGACTGCCACAGCAGTTTTTGCTTGCTTACTACTACGGTACCGTCTTTTATTACCAGCTGGGGCTGAAAATTGACCAGATTGTTAAAAACATTGATATCGGCCCGGTAACCCGACGCTAAAGCACCTCTATCATACAGGCGGAACCGTTCCGCCGTGTTCAGCGTCGCCATTTGCAACAGCTGTTCTACCGCATAGCCGTGGGCTACGCCGATCTCTACCAGATAGTTGATACTGCCTTCGCTCACCAGCTCGTCCAGGTGCCTGTCGTCCGTAGACAAACAGCAGCGGCGGCTGTTTAGCGGCGTTACCGCTGGCAACAGGTCTAAAAGGTTATGTGCTCCTGAGGCCTCACGTAGCAGCAAATAAGCGCCTCGACGCAGCTTTTCTTCCGCCTCTTCAGCAGTAGTCGCTTCATGATCAGAACTAATGCCAGCCGCTAGATAAGCATTGAGCGCCTGTCCGCTCACACCAGGAGCATGCCCGTCACAAAGGGCACCATCTACCAAAAACAGTTTGTCCAGTACCTCTGGCGCCCCGTGGATAGCACCGGGATAATTCATCATTTCGCCTAAGCCCAGTACCCGTTCATGTGCCAGTAACGGCGCCAAAGCGTCGGCCGCCAACATGGCGCCGCTGGTTTCCATCACTGTCGCCGGAACGCAGGAAGGCAGCATAAAAAATACATCTAAAGGCATAGTTTCCGTTTCCGCGAGCATCAACTCGATGCCTTCCGTTCCCAACACGTTAGCGATCTCGTGCGGATCGGCAAAAATAGTCGTTACCCCGTTCAAAAGCAGTATTTTAGCCAGCTCTCGGGGTGCCACCATCGTGCTTTCGATATGCAGATGTGCGTCCATCAGGCCCGGCGTCACATATTTACCAGTTACGTCCAGTTCTTTTTTACCCTTGTAGCTGCCGATACCGGCAATAGTATCACCTATTATGGCCACGTCTCCGACTTCCCATTCACCTGTAAAACCATTAAAAACAAAACCGCCTTTTAAAACCAGGTCGGCCGGTTCATCACCTCTGGCAGCAGCCAGCAGCGCAGTACGTTCTATTTTTACTCTTTGCATCGTCATCACCGCTCACGCCCTTTACGTTAAAATATCTTACTTTTATTTTGGGCGATATTTACTTAAAAGGCAAGCTTTATTTAAGCAGAAAACAGTCAGGTTATGGTTCTAGCCATAGCCTGACTGTTAATCATCAGCTTACCATTTTACTCCACATAGATCTCGATGGCTTCGATTTGGCGGCTTTCGCCGGTTGTGCCTGCGACCTGCTCATTGCTGCACCAGCCCGACCAGCCCTTGCCCTGCATAAAGACACGATAGCAGTTTCAGTAAAGCAGGCAAAAAATATCGTCAAGGCAGTACTAACTTCCATAGCCGGCCTCGATGTATTCCATAAGCATTTCATAAACTTCTTTAGACCGATGTTTGCTCACATAGATTATGGTTCCATTTTCCATGGTTATAACTCCTTTAAAAATATTTTTTACATGCCTCAAATTAACTACATAGCTCTTATGCACCCGTACAAAATAATTTTTTTCTAATTTTTCTGCTACTTCACTTATTGTTCCCCGAAAAGCATAACGTTGCTTCCAACTTTGTAAATAAATAGTTTTTAACTCCGATTCAAAATATAAGATATCTTCCAGCTTGACCTTAGTAATACCCTGTTCATTACTGATACTAAAATAATATTGATCCGCTTTTTCATGATGATCCAAAATAGCACGGACTTCATGTAAAAAAGTTTTTTTGTCAATCGGCTTCAGCAAATATCTGTAAGCATTAACGGCATAACCTTCTAATGCAAACTCTATCGTAGAGGTAACGATCAAAATCGGCACGGTAGTATCTATTTTCCGGATCTGACGCGCTGTTTCAATGCCATTGATAGGCTCCATATACATATCTAATACTAAAAGATTGAAACGCCGACCTTTAGCATATGCTTCGATTAATGCCGTACCTGTGAGATATGGCATGATTTCCATTCGGTAATTTTCTTTTTTCAGCTCACCTAAACACATCATAATTTCCTGTAAATCATCTTTACTATCATCACATAACGCTAAATAAAGCATAAGTACCTCCTAGCTACTTCACACAAGCTGCTTTGTTCATTTTTGAATATCTTATTCACTTCATTCTTTTGTTTAATATTATATACCATACAAGAAGAACTTTTAACTACTTGATTCCATGCTGGGTTTCAAAATTATTATACGGCGTTTAGTCTTTTAAAACTGTTGCCTATAAACAAATTTTAACCCTCCAACGGCAAATTGTGCAAATCTTTTATCGCATAGCTCTCTTCTTACACCCTGACAGCTCATACCCCCACCAATAGCTATTTGTCTAAATATTGATATTAGTGTAAAATTAAAATATTAATTCAAATCAGCATTTTTACGCCGCTATGGGCAATCATTTTATTTTTTTGAAATATGTGAGGACTACTTTTATGAAGCATTTACAAACCGTTGCGCTCATCACTTTGGGAAACCTGCTCTGTGCCTTTGCCATCAATACCTTCATCATCCACAATAAATTCATTATCGGTGGCGTTACGGGCACCTCCATCATCTTCAACCATCTTTTTGGCCTGCCTATTTCCACAATCATTTACATCGTCAACGCTATTTTATTTGTTCTGGGCCTCTTGTTTCTAGGCAAAAGGTTTGCACTCTCCACACTTTTATCAAGTATTATGCTGCCTTTCTTTTTAGGTATCTTTGAGCAGATGAGCTGGCAGAATGAACTGATGCTGGACTCTTTTCTCTCTTGCGTGCTCGGCGGCATCCTGACCGGTATCGGCAATGGGCTGATCATACGGCAAAATGCCTCTACCGGTGGCTATGACACTTTGGCGCTGATTTTGAAAAAGGCCTATAAAATCCCCGTGCATATTACGGTATATGTTATTGATACCTGCCTGATTTTGGCAATGCTCACCTTTTCTAATCTTACCAATCTGGTTTACGGCTTGATAACCACGTTCCTGCTCTCTTATGCTATGAACAAAGTTTTAACCAGCGGTAATTCACAGCTGCAGATTTTCATTATCTCTTCACATCACGAAAAGATCCGCCAAAATCTGCTCTATGATTTGGATGTAGGCGTAACACTGCTCCATAGCCAGACGGGCTTTCACAAGCAGGAGCTGGAAGTTCTGATAACAATCATTCCCAATATCAAGTTGCAAAGCTTAAAGAAAATCGTTAAAGATATCGACCCGACTGCCTTTATCAGCGTGGCGGAGGTCAGCGAAATAGGCGGACGCGGCTACACGCTGGAACGCAAAACAGTTGTAGCAAGCGAACTTGTCGACTAACCGACCAAATAAAAAACGCACCTGCTAATTTAGCAGGTGCGTATTTTTATTGGTGTCCTAGGAGGGAATCGAACCCCCGACCTATCGCTTAGGAGGCGATCGCTCTATCCTACTGAGCTACTAAGACGTAAATGGCCTGAAGCTTGTTCAGAACCCTTTTACTATAACACAAACAGGCAGAGCATTCAATCATAAATTTTCCATCATACCAGGCGGAATGCTCCATTCAACCAAAATACCGGTGTTGAACCACAGCCTGGTAAGGCAGATTTTAAAGTTGTCCAAGCTCGCCAGCGGGTCCAGGGTTTTTGTGACGAACTGGCGCACGGTGTCGCCTTCCTGCACGTCCAGCGTAAGCTTTTCGCTCAAAAACTTTTCGACACTGGCTTTAGCCTCGGCATCGCTCAAAACAACTTCCACCTTTTTATTTTCGCTATCATATTCAACATAGCCGTAATCGCAATTATAGTTTAAGGTTACAGCAAATTTGCTCATTCTTTTTCCTCCTTAAAACTTCTGCAACCATTATAGCAATTTGCAGCGCTTTCTACAACAGGCATCGTTACCTGCGCGATTAAATCACTCTTTGCCGTCTTTGCTGTACATGGGACGTAGCCGTACTTCCATAGGTATCTTATCGGCCGCAGCAGCCAACAGCGCCCATTCATACAGTGTGCTTTGCGCGCTTACCGGTGTTGCCTTATTGGTGACGCGTCTGTAAGTACCGTTGGACTGCATCATATGCGCGCCCATATTATCGCGCAGACAAAGGTCAAGGATCTCTTTAATCCTTTGGATATGTGCTTCACTTTCGACCGGGAAGAAAAGTTCCACACGGTCGTTCAGATTACGTGGCATCCAGTCGGCACTGGAAAGATAGAGCTGCTCTTCGCCGCCGTTGGCAAACCAGAAGATGCGGCTGTGTTCCAGCTGTCTGCCGACGATGCTGCGCACAGTGATATTTTCGCTGACGCCTTCGACACCGGCCCGCAGCCCACAGATACCGCGAATAATAAGTTCGATCTGCACGCCGCCGATCGAGGCTTCATAAAGCTTTTGAATGACCTGCTGGTCGATAAGGGAGTTCATCTTGACGATAATATGACCTTTATTGCCCGCCTTGACCTGAGCTATCTCGTTGTCGATAAGCTCGTAAATCTTATTGCGCAGGCCCAGCGGCGCCATGACCAGTTTGTTCCAGAGCGGCGGTTCCGAATAGCCTGACAGCAGATTAAAGAATGCCGAAGCATCGCTGCCGAATTGATCGTTAGCCGTCATTATGCCCATATCCGTATACAGTTTGGCTGTATTGTCGTTGTAGTTACCTGTGCCCAGATGCACATAGCGTTTGATACCATCAGCTTCTTTGCGCACGATCAGAATGATCTTGGCATGGGTCTTTAACCCTACCAGACCATAGATAACGTGGCAGCCGGCCTGTTCTAAGCGCCTGGCCCAGATAATGTTATTTTCTTCGTCAAAGCGTGCTTTCAGTTCTACCAGAACCGTGACCTGCTTGCCGTTTTCGGCAGCACGGGCCAAAGCGGCTACGATGGGTGAATTGCCGCTGACACGGTACAAAGTCTGCTTGATCGCCAAAACCTTGGGATCGGAAGCTGCATCGTTGACCAACTTGACGACCGGATCAAAACTTTCATATGGGTGATGCAGCAGAATATCTTTTTTCCTGATCGCGGCAAAAAGGTCGCTGTCATCGGGCAGCTCAAGCGGACGCTGCGGCACGAATGGTTCGTAGAGCCACGGCCACATACCGGGCAGGCCTGCAAATTTAAAGAAACAGGTCGCATCCAAAGGGCCGTTGATCTCAAAAATCTCCTGCTCTGATAAATCAAGGTTATCGCTGAGGAATTTTTTGATGCGCAGATTAGCCGTTTTGTTCAATTCCAACCGCACTGCCGCGCCACGTTTACGCTTACGCAGCGATTTTTCGACTTCCTTCAGCAGGTTGTCGATGTCGTCCTCGTCCACATCAAGATCAGAGTCCCGCGTTAAACGGAAGGGTGCCACATCTAAAATCTGGCAGCCATTAAACAGATCGGCGCAGTTTTCGATAATGATATCTTCCAAAAATACGAAGGTGCGTTTTTCTTCGCCCTCAACCTCGACCAGACGTGGCAGTACGGACGGAACCTGTACCAGCCCCATACTTTTTTCCTCATCCTGATTGATAAGTTCCACGGCCAGGTTCAGGGTTTTGTTGGCTAAAAAAGGGAACGGACGGGAAGCATCGACAGCCATCGGCGTCAAAACAGGATAGACGACCTCACGGTAATATTCATCCAGCCAGTTCCGGCCTTTGTCACTGATCTTACCGACACGGCAAATCCTGACACCGTTACCTTCCAGTTCTTTTAAAATGGACAGCATATACTTGTATTGCAGCTTGACCTGTTCGTGGGCCGAAGCGCTGATCTCGTCCAGCTGCTCCTTGACCGTAAGACCGGAGGCATCGCGTACGTTGATGCCGTCTTCCCATTTATCCCACAAACCGGCCACGCGCACCATAAAAAACTCGTCTAAATTGGAGGCTGTGATCGCGACAAATTTTAACCGCTCCAGCAGCGGTGTAGTTTTGACAGCCGCTTCCTTCAATACACGCAGATTAAATTTCAGCCAGCTTAATTCACGGTTAAAAAAATATTCAGGTTTGTTTAAATCTATCTTTTTCATCTATTCACTCACCCGTTCTAAGATTGCTTTCAAGCCGTAAACCTCTTCAAAAAACACTGCTTTCCCGGCAAATGTCCATTCCTCTAAAGTCAAATCCACCTTGCTAGTAGCTTCTATCAGCATAGTTCCGTCTTTAACGGCTACCTTGCAAATCTTGATCTTCTGCTGATAGCTGCGGTCCATAGCGTCAGCCAGCCGTACCAGCGCTGCGATTTTGGCAACCAACGGCGTCAACTCTTTTTCCATTTCCGGGCCACCCGACTTGTTTTCAAAAAGCTTGTTGGCATGGTAATAACTGGCCAGCGCCACAATTTTTTTATCATTGTCGCTGAACCCCAGAATATCTGTCGACATGATCAGCTGATATGTATACAACGAATGGCTGCGCATAGAAATGTATTTACCAATATCATGCAGCAGTGCCGAAGCCTGTACTAACATCCGGCAATGGCCGTCCATACCGTGGCTTTTGCTGAGCTTGTCAAACATGGCCAGCGCCAGCCGTTCCACCTGTTTAGCGTGCTTAGCGTCGTAACGGTAATGCTCGCCAATGTTGTGGATCAGGCTCAGCTGCTCTTTTTCCAGTTCTGCTGCATAGTCTTTATCGGTTTTAGGGCCGATGTGCAGTAGCTGGATACCGTCGATAAACCTGTCGGCGGTGATGATGATCTCTTTCGTCGGCACAAGGGCCAGCAGCTGTTCATAAAGCAGGATCGTTGGCAAAACTAATTCCGCCACATTCTCTTTGATGTTAAAAACTTTGATGATCTGCGGCAGGTTTAATTTATGGACCTTGTTGAACAGGGCCATAAAATCCTCGGCTTTGATCCGCGTTACTTTGGCCTGCGTATCCAACCCCAGCATTTGCAGCAGTAATTCTGTTTCCGTACCAGACAAGATCAGATAGCGGATATTGGCATCCTGCAGGGCACCACGTACCGGCCCCATCGTACTGGCTAAAAACTCGGTCAGCGCCTTGTTGAACTGCGTGCCATTGCGCTGATTACGGTTGAAGCTTTCTTTGATGCGGATGATGCCCACATGGAAATTCTGCTGATATTTGATTTTTTCATCATCAACAAAGGTGATACCCAGACCGCCGGAAGAAATATCCATCAGCAGCATCCCGCATTCTTTGCCGGTGATACCCTCGCCGCGCAGCGTCTGCCTGATCGCCGTGTACTTGGTATAGATCTCCTGCGGCATATCGACGACTTTGACCTTGAGCCCGGTCTTGATGTAGATCTGATCCAGTAAAAAGACCTGGTTTAAAGCTTCACGCACAGCGGTAGTCGCCTGAACACTGTATTCTTCCACTCCGTATTCTGTCATCAGGCGTTTATAGCCCTGCAATAATTCACAAATCTCACTCACCATACTGAAGGGAATGATTTTATTTTTAAAAGTTTCTTCGCCCAATTTGACACGGTGGTTGCATTGTTCGATGATTTTTACTCTATTCATGTTGCGGTATTCGACTATTTGCATACTGATCATCTCGGAGCCGAGATGGATAGCGGCAAAAGTCGTATAGCTTTTCTTTTTCACACACAAACCTCCTCCGTTTTATATTAAATTCGACGCAAGACCTCTAAATCCTTGCTATTATGTTACTTTTTACCAAGTCTTTTGCAAAATTTTACAAAAGGAAGTAAATCACGCAGGATTTTTTTTATCTATGAGTAATATATAAAATATATTGTTTTTTTAACAGACTCTGTTTCTATATTAGTTTCTATTAATATTAGGAGTGAAAATTATGCAGCGTATAGCAATTATCGATATTGGTTCCAACTCAGCCCGTCTTGTTATCAGCCATATTTATAAAAACGGCTCTTATAACATGGTCTATAACCAAAAAGAAGCCCTGCGCCTGAGCCAAAAATTGGATAAAACCGGCCGTTTAACAGAAGAAGCCTTTGCCGCAACGCTGGAAACCATGAAAAGCTTTGCTTATATGTGCAAGCTTTATCATGCCGATAAAACTATCGCCGTCGCTACGGCAGCGATACGTTCTGCCCCGAACGGCCCCGAACTGACCCGCTTGGTGGAAGCCGAGACCGGTATCACCCTGCATATCATCACAGGCAATACGGAAGCTTATATCAGCTATCTTGGCGTTATCAATACCCTGCCCGTTAAAGACGGTATCATCTTTGACTTGGGCGGTGGCAGTACGGAACTGATTTTGTTCAAAAACAGGCAGATCGTCGAATCTGTTTCACTACCTTTCGGCGCCGTCAACACAACGGATATGTTTAATACCCGCGGCACTATGTCACCTAATGTTTACAGCGATATGAGCTTTTTCCTGCTCAGCCGTCTGGCCCAGCACCCCTGGCTCAAGCAGAACCGGCTGCCGCTGATAGGCGTAGGCGGTACGGCGCGTACCCTGGGTAAGATGCAGCAAAAACGCAGCAAATACCCCTCCTCCAAGATCCATAACTATAAATTCACCGCTCAGGCGTTCCATGATATTTTCAGCCAGCTGCGCGGCACCACTTTGGAACAGCGCCGTAAAATAGCTGGACTCAGCAGCGACCGTGCTGATATTATTTTGGCTGGTGCGGGTATAGTCAACTGCCTGCTGGAAACCACCGGCTGTAAACAGTTGACCATTTCCGGCTGCGGCCTGCGCGAAGGCCTGTTCTTCGACTATTATTCCAAGTCGGAAAATCTGCCGCTGATCGCCCCTGACATCCTGGAGCGCAGCACTCAGAACATCATGACCCTTTACACGCCGGACACTACCCACAGCAAACACATCACCGAACTGGCGCTGACCATGTTCGACGCCTGGAAGGATCTGCACAAACTGGATAAAAATTACAGAAAGCTGCTGCAAACGGCTTCCCTGCTGCACGATATCGGTATCACCATCAACTTCTACAGCCATGCCCGCCACAGCGCCTATATGATCCAAAATGCTCAAATCTTCGGCCTGTCGCATCGCGAACAACTAATAACCTCGGCTATAGCTGGCTGGCATAATGGCGTTTCTAAAAATTACTTCCGTGACCGCACTTATAAAGAAATGCTGAGTGACGAGCACTGGCAGGCGATCAATAAGCTATCGCTGCTGCTGGCCTTGGCCGAAAGCCTGGACTATTCGCAGACTAACCAGGTGCGTGATATACAACCACGCATCGAAAAGAAAAGCGCTGTCCTGACGCTGCATGCCGAAGGCATCCCCAGCATTGAAATGCACCAGTTAAAACAGCATATCCGCTGGTTCTCCAAGGTTTTTGAAGTCGAACTCAGCATCCAGTTAGGTTAAAAAACACCCGTTACATAAACGCTGATGGCGTTTATGTAACGGGTGTTTTAGTTTTTATTTTGCTGCAGCCTGCAGGATGCCGTAAACCATCAGCACGCTATTATAAAGATCTTCTTCTAAAATAAATTCTTCTACCGTGTGCACCTCGCTCATGCCAGTACCCAAAATAACGCAGGGCACGCCGTAGGCATTGATGAAATTGGCATCACTGCCACCTCCGGTTACGGTAACGTCAGGTGTAAAACCGTTCGCTTCGCAGGACTCCAGCGCCAAAGTTACCACGTCGGAAGCGTGGCTGAGATCGAAGGGCTGGTATTTATGGATGATCTCCACATCAACTTTTCCGCCACTCGCTGCAACGCCTGCGGTCACAGTAGTTACCAAGTAATCGCGCTGCGCCGCCAGTTTATCTAAATTACGGCTGCGTACATCGCTTTGGATCTCTACCAGATCAGGAACGATATTAGTGGCCAAACCACCATGGATAACGCCAATATTACAGGTCGTTTCTTCATCAATACGGGCATATTTTTCAACTCCGGCCAGCGCTTTCGCCGCTACCATGATCGCATTGATGCCTTTTTCAGGGGCCAGTCCACCATGAGCAGTTTTGCCGTGCACTTTAAAATGTACCCGATCCTGTCCCGGAGCCGCCGTAACGATTTCACCCGGATGGCCTTCGCTGTCTAAAGCATAACCAACATCGGCCTTGAGCAGACTTTGATCCATACAGCGCGAGCCGTTGACGCCGCCTTCTTCTGCGATAGTAAACAGCACCTGGATATCACCGTGTTCAGCCTGCGTTTCCTTCAGCATCCGCACAGCCTCTAAAATAGCGACTACGCCGGATTTATCATCACTGCCTAAAATCGTAGTGCCATCCGAGACGATCTTGCCGTCTTTTTTACAGGGCTTGATGCCTTCGCAAGGCTCGACACAATCCATATGTGCCGTCAGCAGCACCCGTTTCGCACCGGCTTTGTTACCCGGCAGCCATCCCCATAAGTTGCCGCATTCGCCGCCCAACTCTTTACCGGCGCCATCCTCCTGCGTCGTAAAGCCCAGGTCCTGCAGCTTGCGCTGCAAAAGTTCAAAAATCTTTCTTTCTTTTAGAGTATGACAGGGCACAGAAACCAATTCCACAAATTCATCATAAATTCTTTCTTTGTTTGCTTCTGCCATTGTCAACACTACCTTTCAAAATTATAAATTACAGCCAGCCGGTATGCTCCAAAAGGATCTTGACGCCGATAATAAGCAGTACGCAACCACCCATCATCGTAGCTCTGCTACCTATCCTTTCACCTAATCTGAACCCGGCCAACCCACCTACCATAGAAAAAATAAAAGTTACGATACCAATCAGCGCTGCCGCAGTCCAGATATCCACATCTAAAAAAGCAAAGCTTACGCCAACTGCCAGGGCATCGATACTGGTCGCTACCGCTAAAGTAAGCATCTCGCCCACATTATAATGCTGCTTTAAGTCACAGCTGTCAGCAGCGGCTGCTTCGCGCAGCATGTTAATGCCAAGATAAGCCAGAAGTAAAAAGGCGATCCAATGGTCATAGGCTTCGATGTACCCCCTGAAGCTGATGGCACAGAAAAAACCGACCACAGGCATCAGGGCCTGAAAAAAGCCAAACCAGATCCCAAAACGCAGTGCTCCGCCAAAACGCGAAGCAGGAGCTAAAGCCAAACTGCCGCAGATAGACACTGCGAAAGCGTCCATTGCTAAACCTACGGCCAAAAGCAATAACTCAAATAAACCCAAGATTACCCCTCCAAAAATAAGTTTAATCTAATTCACTGACAGCATCAGTGCCAAAGATATCTTCAATAAAATGTCTGGATTTGTCTTTGACCTCGGCGTCAACATAGCCCTGTACCTGGATCAACGCATAGGTAATAGCTACAAAATCATCGCTGTAGCCCAGCACTGGCGTCAAATCAGGAATAAAGTCAAGCGGCGCGATCAAATAGCCGATAGCCCCGGTGATCAGTGCTTTCTGAGCCAGTGGTACATCAGGCTTTTGCAGCACATACCAAAGCTGCAGCACCTTGTAAACAGCACCAACACCAATGATTTTGGCGTATTTGCGCAGTTTTTCCTTCAATCCATGTTCACTATAAGCTTCTTCATATTTCTGCAGCTCGTTATCATTGATCTGCGAGCTGTCAAAATTTTTATCATCATGCTCTTTATCGTTCATTATTTACCGCCTCAACAAACTTTTTCACCCTGGTATTTCAGTAAAAATCTTCTGTCCTTGCGTATTTTCAATACCCTGAACAAGCTGGAGATCAGCATTACACCTACAGCAATGGCACAAGCGTCGGTCATCGCTGTCAGAAGGATGGACATCCCGCCGTTGTAATCGTTATTGATCACAGCAAACATCCCTTTATAAATACCCAGTCCGGGAACCAGCGGTATGATACCGGGAATAACGAAAACCGTTGCCGGCTGCTTAAAAACCCTGGCCGAAAGTTCGCTTAACAGTGCCAGCGCCAGCGTTCCGAAAAAATTTGCATAAAAAGAACTATAGCCCATCTGATCGCGCAGGCTGATAAAAATCACCCAGCCCACGGCACCAATCAACCCGTTAGTCAGCAAAATCTTACGTGGTGCCTGAAACAAAACGGCGAAAGCCATCGTTGCCAGAAAAGCAAAAGCAAATGAAGAGATCATTTCCATAACTCCCACCCCCATAAAACCCAGGCCCGTAGCGAAAAAGCGATACCGATGGCGATAGACGCCGCAAACAGTAACGCTTCGGCTATCCGTGCGTTACCGGAAAGCAGATCGCCCGCCATATAATCCCGCAGACCATTAGTAAAAGCCACACCGGGCACGAAGGGCATTAACGCACCAACGATGATTTTTTCCATAGTACACTGAACGCTTACAGCGCAGCAAATAAGCGCTACTACGCCAATTGCCACACCGGCCAGAGCATTTTCCCAAAAAGCGCTGGGACGGTAGCCTGCTATTTGCTTCAGCACCAGCATCGCGATACCGCCGGTCAAAAAAGCGGCAATAAAATCGTGGCTGTTACCGCCCAGCATTGCCGAAAAGGCAGCTGAAGCTATAGCCGAAGACAAGCAAACCTTCCATTTACCATAGGGCAACGGAGCCCGCATTTTTTCACTCAACCAGGCGATAGTCGTATGGTAATCCATAGGCCAGCGTTCAAATTTATAAGACATGTCGTTCATTTCGCTGATCATGCCCAAATTGGTAGTACGGTAACGTATGCGGCTGACGCAATTAAAGCTGTCTACCTGCTCGTTGCCTAAAATAATCACCGTCGGCGTAACAAAAATATCTACTTCATAGCCATTGGCAACGCAAAAACGGTTGATAGTATCCTCAACACGATACGTTTCCGCACCGCTTTTTAAAAGGATCTTCCCTACCATCAACGCCACTTTTAAAGTTTCATCACGGGTCATTTTTCTTTCCTGAACCTGATTCATTTTCATTCCCCATCGGCAAAAAGTTGTGCTACTGCTGCTTTAAAACGGTTCGCTCCACCCATAGAAGGATGCGGCACACAGGCGGCGCATTCGACGCCGTAGCGCTGCAAAGTACCTGCTGATTTTTGGCCGATCGCAACTATTTTAAGCGTCGGCACCAGTTTCAGCAGCATCCTGGCATATTCAATGCCTGCATCCAACTCTTCCGTAGACGGCGTGCGGTTGGTCAGCAAGCTGTCTTCTTTATGGGGATGGAACGGAAATATATTCCATAAAATAGTATCGAACGCAGACAAGCCATGCCTCGCTAATGTATTCCACATCACAGTCGCCGTCGGCTCGTTAAAGCCGCTTTGCTTCTGTGTCGCTTTCAAAAGGCTGCTATGCGGATTGCTCGTTCGGCAATAATCCCATTCGCCTAAAACCACTTCCGGTTTGATGTCAGGATGCAGTCCCAGCAATATCCTTTCCGAAGTCATGGCCATGCCGGAAAAATGTCCGCCCTGATAGCCCAGGCCTTCGGCAATAAATAAATAATGCGCCTTCTGACGCAGCTCTAAATATCTGGTTAAATTAGCCGCGCGAACAGACGGAGCCGCACTGCTGATATCACATTCGGGATCGTAATCGCGCCAGGGATTGAACACCAAAGGACGCTGATATTCTTTTAATGCCTGCATAAAGCTTTCAATCTTCACATTATCCCTCCGCCGTTTATTATATCATAAAAAGGCGGGTAAATCAGTGCCAGACACCGCAGAAATTTTGCCGGTCCCATTATTGTAAGTAAATAAATACAAAAACGCCCGCGCTAAACGCGGGCGTTTAATTATAAAACTAGAAAAGCAGAATGACCATGCCAGCCAGGAGCGCCAGGGTAATACCCAAAGCGTTACGCTTGCAGACTTCCATCGGATCAACGCCAGCGATACCTGCGCAGATGATAGTAGCACCAGCGATCGGCGACATGGTGCGGCCCAAAGTGCCGCCCAGGGCAGCCATAGAGCCCATATCGATAGCCTGCAGGCCAAACTGTGCCGCATGCGGGGTAACAGCCTCATTAAAGGCTACTGTAGCCGCATCGCCGCTGCCGGAGATCATAGCCAGGATAAAGGGGCCAAAGGTAGCCGCGATCTTAACGATTCCGGTAGACTCGAGCATCCAGTTGATCAGCGCTTTAACCAACCCTAAGGACTGCATCCCGGAAACAAACACACCAACGGAAATAATGATACCGATGATATTAGCATAGGCGTCGCCCATACCGTCAAAGAAGGATTTAGTCAGTTTGGTCGGATTACTGCGGGTAACAAGAAGGCTTACCAACGCACCGATCAGCATAGCCTGCGGCACGCCCATTTTTAAAAACGGCACCATACCGGTTGAACCAACCAGCAAAATGATGACCGGCAACAGCGGCATCAAAGCATAGAAGGGATTGATTTTTAAATCTGCTTCAAGGGCATTAGAACCGTCTGCCGAAACGTAGCCTTTATTTTCCTTGAGGAAAATAGCTACAGCGGTCAGGGTAGCAGCGGCAATGATAACGCTGGCAATATCAGCCATCATATGATGGGAAATAACTTCCGTGATCTCAACGTTTGACAATTTGGCAATAACGCCGTTATGTACCAAGCCGGGATTCATCATACTGCCGTAAGTACCTGATTTAACAGCGGCTGCCGCCATTGCCGGGTGAATACCGGCCGACATCAGGATCGGAATGAAGATAACGCCTACAGCAGCGCTGCAGCCTGCAGCACTGGGAATGGCGATATTAATTATAAAAGTCGCGATAGTAGCACCGGGGATCAGCAAAAATCCCATCTTTTTTAAAACCTTACCGATCGCTACGACCAGATGTTTATCACAGCCGGTATATTTCATAACCAGCGCGAAACCCATGCAGGAACAGACCGAAGTGATAAGTCCCGCATTAGTCATGCTTTTGGCAAAAGCATCTAAAGCCGCCATCGGCTTGCCTGCTATAATAGCCATCAAAATACCTGCGGCAATAAGCACCATTCTCGATTCGTGTCTTTTAAGCAGCAAATAAATGACGCCAATAACAATAATTGCACCTATAATTACCATCATAAGAAACCCCTCCCAAATAAATTAATACAATGTATTATAGCATTGCCGCTATGCAAAAGGCCAGTGTTCGGGCTAATGTATCCTGTATACATTAGCTTAACACTGGCCTTTTATTGATTTTTAAGCTGACGCTGCGAATATTCGTGAATGATATAATTCGTCAACGAATCTTCATAATCCGTTGCCGGCGTGGGATTATCCATTTGATCTTCAAAGGAGAAATCTTCCGAATAGTAAAAAGCCTTACCACCAAAATACCCCAAAGCAAAAGGCTGCTCAACTTCCTCCAGCAGGTTACGCCCCATAAAGTCCTCCGGTGCTGCCAAGCCTGCCAAATACAGCAGCGTCGGCGCCAAATCGATCTGCGAAGCGTATTCCTTTGTCATTAAATTATTAAGCGGCACCAGATTCTTCGCCACAAAAATCAAAGGTATCGGCGCAATGCTTTTCCGGTCGTTCTCATTCGTAACTATTTTCGTATATTCGCCGCCGGAGTGAGGGTTGTGGTCAGACGTAATAATAAATAGCGTCCTGTCATCCATCAAACCTTTAGCTTCGGCTTCTTCAAAAAAGTTTTTCAACGTCTGGTCGACCCAATACATACCCCGAACAGTTACCAGCTCATGGTCGCGCACAGCTTCCGGCATCTCGTTCCAGCCGATACCGTAATAAGGATAAGGCTGGTGCATATCCAAAGTTTTAGTCACCAGTAGCAGCTTATCCTTGCGGCCAGCTTCTAACAGGCGCAGAGTTTCCTTATACAAAACGTCATTGTGGTAGCCCCACCCGCTGGCGCCGCTGTAGCCCACATCCTGCAAATATTCCTTGGCATAATATTCCTTCATCCCAAACTGCTGTGGATATTCACGCACCTCGTTGCTGTAATACTGGCTGGAGGCATTCATAAAGATACCACGCCAGCCGGCATCCTGCACCGAACGGAACAATGAGCCCTGTTTAGCGCCGTCGATTTCCTCGTCATAGATCAAATGCGACCGGAAGGTAGCGTTAAGACCCTGGGTCGTCGGTATAGCCGATGAATAATAATTGTCGAGCCGCGGATATTTCGCCAGCAGGCCATCTAAAAATGGAGTCGTTTCTCCTGGCAACTGCGGGTTATAAAAGCCAATGTAATCTCGATGCACCGATTCAAGTATCAATATCACGATCTTATCATATTGGGCTTCCAGAGGCTGCAGTTTTTGCTGCGCCCGCAAAATACCCAATTCTTTTAACACTCTTTCGTCCTTAGCCGTCAAGGGCCGCTGCTCGATATGCTTACGCCGTACGATCTTATCCGTATCAAACAACATTTTATTAGCAAAATTGACGTTGATAGGCGTGGTCAGCAGATTGCGATAATCGCTGCGGATCATCTCACTGGTCTCGTCGCCCCAAACGCACACATACTCCGTCAAAATATATTTATTGACCTGAACCATCGACCAATAGGAAAGATTGGTCGCCAGAAAAAATACAGCTACACATAGCAAAGACCAGGCAAAATTAGGCTTATGCTTCTGTGTCCTGGTAACACGAAACAGTAGCAGCATCATTATAACAGCTGCCATTATCCCGCCAATCTGCAGCGTTGTCATACCCGAAAGCACACCCTGCACTGCGTAAATGTTAAGATTTTTAAACAGAACACTCCCCACGTGCATCGAAGTCTGCCAAAAATAAAAGACATCAAAAATCATCGTCAGAGCGGTAAAGAAATAGACGGCAAAATAAACCAGCTTCATCGGCAGTGATGGCCATTTATGATAGCACATCGCTGTCAGCAGCACCAAAATAATATTGTTGTTCAACCCGGTCAGTACCGCCAACGTCGTTAAAAAGCCCTTATCCAGACTCAGCTGGTTGATCATAAAGCCTGCAATCAGCAGATATAAAACACCTATAACTACTACCGGAAAATAGCGTTTGCTCCTATCGGCCAGGCGATTTCTTCGGAAATACAATAAGCCCGCAGTACCCGCTAAAAGCAGGTCCCGCAGGCAATTATTAACGACCGTCATCCACCATTCGTCTTCAGGAAACGGTACTATTTCAATATAAAATTGACGCGCAAAAAATGCTTCAGCCGCAAAAAGCAGCAAAAGAATTACCAAGATAATACTGCGCCTATACATATTTTCACATCCGCTTACTTATGCTAAAAAGTTGATTGGAACAGGATGCAGCTCTATCTGCAGCGGTGCTGAAGTAATAGCATCCCCATCAAGCTCAGCAGCGAAATCTTCCACATTACAACGAATCTCTATTTTCTGCGCGTGCCTGATGATGATACTTTTATCAAGCTGCAGCGCTTCCATCGCAATGACTGCTGCATAACGCATAAAGTCAGCCCTGGTATCACCGGTAAAAATAGCTACATGCAGCTGCGGCACACATAATGAAGCCCCATTGAACAAGCTGTAACGGCCTGCATAATAACGGCTTTTTCCAACGATTACAGACGAAGCCTCATACCATTCTTCCTCATCATCTAACCGCACCTGAAACTTATAGCGCCAGTTACTATAGACAAATTCTTTCCGCATCATCTCTGTTCCCTGCCAAACATAAGCCAGCTTTGACAGCAATTTCTTCTCCAGTTCCGATACGTTATCGACTACCAGCGAATCGAACCCTATCCCTGCTACCGTTAAAAAAATATGACCGTTGGCCTTACCCAGCTGCACAGGCGAAACAATTCCTTTGCTAACGCGTTTGACCCATTTTGCTGGATCATTGCTCATTAAAAGTTCTTTTGCTACCAAATTAACTGTCCCGGCAGGAAAAACACTGACATACGGCATATGTTCATGTTTGGCAAAAACATCGATTATTGCACGCAAAGTGCCATCACCGCCTGCAACAATTATCCAGTCATATTTTTCCTGACAAATACGAGCTGCCAGACCTTCAACCTGCTCGAAAGACTTAATTTCAACAATTTCCAAGCTTTTCGGATCAATGACCTGTTTCAATCTTTTTTTTACTTCATTTACTCTTGCCAGCATACTTGCAAACAACTGCTTGCCAGAGTTCCGATTATAAACGATCATTACTTTTTGAAAAGCTGCAATGTCGACACGATTCGGCATATCCTAATCTCCTATTTCATCAATCCAGCAAATACAACTGGCCTTACTTCATCGTTATAGCACAATCTACCCAATATTACCTGGCAGATACGCGCTGTCAAAAAATCCACTTTTTACGGGCTAGATAATTCCAAATGACTACAATGCAGCTGGCCAATACTTTGGCAAACATCGGCTGCAATAACATCATTCCTACAAAAATATACATTAAAATCAAATTAAAAGCAAGCCCCATAATACTAACGGCAAAAACTAAAGACAGTTCTTTACCCTTTTCATATCTGGCACCGCTGGTAAAAACCAAAATATTACCCAGGAAATAATGATACAGCGTTGCCAGACAGAACGCCATCGCCGTCGCCAGCATATACTCCATACCTATCCCCTGGTTAAAGCCGTAAAAAAACGCCCACTCTACCAGCGCCGCCGTCCCGCCAACAAACAAATATAAAATTATCTTGATACATTCTTTGTCAGTATAATCGACTCCGAACAACGTTTTTTTAGACATGTAACACTCCCTAATTAAGTAAAAACAAATATTATATTAAATATAATAGTCAATATTTTTATGGATTTTTAATCTTCCCAGCAATTCCCACCATTTTTCTTCTGTACTGATGTCCAGATAAAGATTGCTGTAAAAAAAGAGTACCACTAAACCATAATACCATAAAAATAATCTTCTCATTTTCATGTTCACTGCTAACTGCTTTTATACCTTGGTTTATGATATCATAAAATTCATGTATTGCGCCCTTACTATTTAATGTTTCAATAAGGTCACTATGATAAATGCAGTAATCATATACTCCAAACAAAAATATGGGTATTAACATAATAAGAAGATATGTAAGAACTATAATTAACTTACGTTCCCAATTATTTTCTGCACTCAACACTAATACTTTCATAGGATATAAAGTTATTATATAATAATTGACTACAAAAAATATAATTAACTTAAAAATATGTTTATCTGACAACATTTCAACATAAAAACTCGCCAAATACATTAGCAAAAAAGGAAAAAGCACAAGTATTCCAACCAATAAAATTATCCACCTAAAGCACTTCCCCCAGCTAAACAGCAATGATAATTGATATAAGTAGCTACCCCAAACCCAATTTAATGCAAAAATAAAAAGCAATATTGAATAAAAATTTTTGATTTCGAAAAGCACAAAAACGATATATACAATACTCAAAGCAACTATAGAGTAACCAAAAGTACAATTCGACCAAAACCAATGAATTAAACTTTTATTTTTTATTGAATCTAACATAACATCACCAGTAATAATATTTAAACATTTTTATCAGCTTCTACGCTAACATAGTCTCTTTTATATAATGCAAATGCGCTTATGAAAAATACTAATACAGCTAAATAGATTCTTAAAATTTTAGTAAACGCAAAAGCAGAATCTACCATTTGACTAATTACGAATGATAATAAAAAGAAAAATGCATATTTTGCAATTACTGAAAACGCTTCTTCTCCCAGCATATTTTTTATAAAATATAGAAATGGACACATAAAGAATATAAAAAATCCAACAAAACCTAAAATACCAGTTTCCGATAAATAAAACAACAGTAGATTATGAGGATGCGGAATATGTTTTTCTTTTGCTGCAGAAAGCATATATTGATTATCATAAAGTTCTCTAAACCGCTCTCCTCCTATACCTATACCAGACCAAACATTATCCTTAAACATATTTAATGAAGATTGCCAAATATAAATACGTTCCACTGTATAATTTTCTGTATAATTAACAGTATGATTTATCCGACTTATAATATAATTGCTATTTCCTATTATAATTATCAATGCACACATTATAATTATAGAATATCTTTTTACTGTCAGTAAATATGGTCTTCCATTAACTAAAAAAGCGATTATCAGAGCCAGACTAAGTCCTAGCCAAGAACCTCTTGACTCAGTCATTAGCAATGCAACCCCACTTAATAAAAAAACGCCAAGATTTAATATACTTAAGTACTTAAAATTTGTGAAATATCTTCTAGCTACCAAACATATTGGCATTAACATCAAAATTTGTACGCCAACAAGATTAGGACCACCAATAAGTCCAGGAACTCTACCCATATTAATCATGCTCGCATATATATACTGGATTGCAATAATTAAAAGCGCTATTATATTTGCACTCCCAAAAACTATTATTCTCTTTTTGTCTGATAATAAAAAACAAAGCATTCCACCTATAACAAAACATTCAATAAGTCTTCTAAGAGATGAAATATCTTCAGGATTACAACCATTCAAAACTACCGTAAGCGTTACCAAAAACATAAAAATTATTGTTGGAAGATAATATATTCTTTTAATGACTTGACTTATAGCTAGTTTATTTACTACAAAATACTCATAGAAAAATAGGCAAATTATCAATATATTCA
>PPYE01680119.1_pt1 | contig 43624 bp, 32 predicted proteins | sample 1559881 | NCBI WGS metagenome assembly PPYE01 (sample SAMN08240022, study PRJNA423297) | Human gut metagenome, whole genome shotgun sequencing project.
AGACGGATTTGCTGAAATTCAGAAACTTCGGAAAGAAATCGCTTACCGAGCTTGATGATTTGCTGGAAAGTCTGAATCTTTCGTTTGGAACCGATATTTCTAAATATAAATTAGATAAAGAATAAAAAATGAGACATAATAAGAAATTCAACCATTTAGGTCGTACTGCTTCTCACAGAAATGCGATGTTGTCTAATATGGCATGTTCTTTGATTAAGCACAAAAGAATCACTACGACCGTTGCAAAGGCTAAAGCTCTGAAGAAGTTTGTTGAGCCTTTGATCACGAAGTCAAAGGATGACACGACCAACTCTCGTCGTGTTGTATTCAGCAATCTGCAAGACAAGCAAGTTGTGACGGAACTGTTTAAGGAAATCTCTGTGAAGATTGCTGATCGTCCGGGTGGTTATACTCGTATCATCAAGACAGGACACCGTCTGGGTGACAACGCTGAAATGTGCTTTATTGAACTCGTTGACTACAATGAGAACATGGCTAAGGAAAAAGTTGCTAAGAAAGCTACTCGTACCCGCCGTTCTAAGAAAGCTACTGAAGCTGCTGCTCCGGCAGAAACTCCGGTTGCTGAAGCTCCGGTAGTTGAAGAAGCTAAAGCTGAATAAATCGACTATTCTTTTCAATATAAAAGCCGTCTCTTGTGAAAGGGGCGGCTTTTTTGTTACTCTGCATTCGGATATTTTGGGAGGAAAGAAGATATATCTTTCCTAAACATTCATTAAAAGGTTCTACTATTAAACAATTAAATGAAACAAACTGTTATCTTTGCAAATAGATATGGCAAAGTTCCTAAAAGTGATATTATTTCTGATCCTTGCAGCTGCCTTTTGTGGAAGTGTGAGTGATGCATTTACCGTACAGACGGTAGATGCAATAACTATTGCTGCTCAGACTGGTTTAGGAGAAGAAGGGAATGCACAGCGAAATGATGTTCGGCAGGGAAGTTATATTCCAGCTCCGCAATTGCCATACTTGTCAGATGCAGAACTTGCAAGTTCCGCTGGAACTATTCAGTTGCTCACGTTCTCACGTGCACAGCGCTCATATACAACAGAATATATCCTTTCATTAAAAGACATGATAGAGCGGCTGGCTCATCGTGACGGTGCATTATCGTTGCATCGCTCGAAGTTGTTTGATACCAGCACCTCCTATCGTTGCCATCCTGCGTGTGAATATTATGTATTTACACTCAGACGAATTATCATTTAGACGTTTGAATGAATTCAGATTTTTTTTGCCTCATGTGGTCATAGACTGTACGAGATTATTATTTGTATGTTTTATCAGTTAAACTTTTATTCATTTTAAACGATTTAAATTATGGCAACTCAAGCAATTGACGCAACTATTTTTGCGTCTACCCACCCAGATATCGCAAAACGCACAAGTGTTTCAGGACTTATTTTTTCAGTGGCACTGTTACTGTTAGGTGTTCTTGTATTCGCATCTACTTTTGAAATTACTGACCGTTCATCTACATTAAGCATGTTGTTGATGGTGTTGGGCACTGCATTTTTCCTTTTAGGAATCTTCCGTTTGTTCTGGAAATCTAAAGAAGTGGTATATATTCCGACAGGAAGTGTTACTAAAGAGCGGAGTGTATTCTTTGATTTAAAGCACATGGGCAAGTTGAAAGAGATGATTGAAAAAGGCCAGCTTTCTACTGAAGATGGTGTAAAGAGTGAAGGAAGCGGTAATGTACGTTTGGATGTTATACTTTCTCAAGATAATAAATTTGCAGCCGTTCAGTTGTTTCAGTTTGTGCCTTATACATACACTCCGGTAACCTCTGTGCATTATTATACAGGGAACGACGCAGCAACCATATCGGCTTTCTTGGCGAAGTGTAAAGTGAACTAACCCTCAGGGTTTCTGGACTTAACTTTAAAGTTATGGGGATCAGTCGGTAATGGCTATCCCCATTTTTTTCATCAGGAAGCAGGCATTCATATTCTGAGCTACTCCTTCGCGCAGACGATAAGAAAAAGTCAGTTCATTACCTGTAATGTCGGCTTCGAATCGGTAATTACGGATGTCATCAGGATAAATGTCGGCAAGCGTGCCGAGCATCAGGTCGTGAGTAGCGATGATGCCATTTGCCTGTAAAGTCATGAATTGCTTGATAAGGGCAAGCGAACCTTTCTGTTTATCCATGGAGTTGGTTCCTTTTAGAATCTCATCAAGGATGATGAAAAGCTCTTCACTGGCTTGCAGTTTGTCGATGATAAGTTTCAGACGTTTCAGTTCTGCAAAGAAGTAGGATTCGTTATCATTCAGGGAGTCGCTAGTGCGCAGACTGGTGATGAGCTGAACTGGATACAGTTCCATACTTCGGGCGCAAACGGGGGTACCGATGCAAGCCAGCAGATAGTTGATCCCTACCGTACGAAGATACGTACTTTTACCTGCCATATTTGCACCGGTGATAATAATGAAGAAGGGACGTTTTTCTATATCAATGTCGTTGTGTACACATTTGTCGCGGTTCATCAGTGGATGTCCCATAGATGTGGCGTGGAGACTGAAAGACCGGGTGGTAATAATAGGGTAGAAATAATCCGGATGATTATAGGCGAATGTGGCCAGTGAACACAGAGCATCCATGTGAGCGATAGCTGTCAGCCAGCGTGGCAGTTCAGAAGCATATTGCTCTTTCCATCCTTCAATCTGTATGATTTTGCGGATTTCCCAGAAGAATAATCCGTTGAGGGTGGCATATATGTAGGCGTTGTTTCGCTGATCGAGTTCGTTCATAAGCTTACTTAGACGCTGGATGGAGTGAGAAGCCGTTTGTTTTTCATCACCGATCCACTCTCTCACTTCCTTCAATATCGGACTTTTCATGGGTTGGTTCTCTATAAGTCGGAGCAGATTGGCATACGTTGCTAATATCTGTAGCTTCTTTCCGTAGACAGCTTGCATTTTAGTGATTTTACTAGTGAAATAAAAGCTGGCAAAAACAAAGCATAACCATAGAATACCGAAAACAGTGAGCGGAATAATGCCTGCAATAGCCAATGCTATACATAAGATATTTATTCCACCCGCCAATAGCGGTAGCATGCGAAAGAAAACATTTTTCCGGAAGACACTGGGACTCTTAGCCCATGCCTTTAATTCATCTTCATCAGCAGCTTTTCCTTTATAGAGCAGTCCCAGAATGCGGAATTCTTGTCGAAAGTTCAATTTCGGTGCCAGTTCACGAATGGCTTCCTGTCGGGATTCTATCTCTTTCTTATTTACCAGATGCGTGCCCAGCCAATTGGCTAACAAGCTTTTTCCAAGTTGCGTACAGGTGCGGTTTATATACTGAAAAAGGGAATGTGGACCAAACACATCTAGGTCATAACTGTACAGGTGTGCCGGATCGATAAATTCTGCTCCGTCTTCAAAAGAGGATGTGTCATAATTCAGCGCTGAAAGTTCTTGCTCATTGATTGCAATCTTTTTTTCCAGATAATCTTTCCGGTGAAACAGCCGGTTATGATACTTTATCAATAGGATAAAAGGCAGAAGTGTAACGGTAATGATCCCCGTTAATACTATCCAACCTGATGACCAGAAATATATAACTCCCGCAATTCCTGCAACAAATAACAATAATCGCAGTGAGCCTATGCGGTAAATCTTGTTTTGTACTTTATTTAACTCCGAACGTCCTTCTTCAGCGATGTGCTGATAAGTGGCGGTTATTTCATTGATTGTGTCCATTCTATTGTCTCTTTGCCGCAAAGGTAAAATAAGCTTGCTTTATAACCAAATGCTTCATGTGCTTTCTCTTGCCCTAATCAAGGACTTAGTACCTGTAATTGTGTTTCCTTTAAGAGAAACTATTCTTTTCCATCGAGGTAGCAGATTTTTGCCTTAGATATCCCTCTGATGAGTATTGCTTATTTTTCCAGTTACTCGTAGTTTTGAAGTATATTATGCAGTGCAGAGATAAGTCCAAGTATAAATATGCATGAACATAAATCTGCCGTAATTGCATTTTTCTTTTCAATAATTTGCTCTTCTTGGATAAATAATGTAACTTTCGCTCAGATAAAAGTGTTTTAGAAAGAAAAGCTTGGGGTATGAAAAGGTGGTGGTTATTAGGCATATTCGGATTATTGGTTGCTTTGCATGGGAGCGCCCAGCAAGTGATATATGCCAATTTGAAGGAACTGGTGGAAGATCGTGGCGACACAATTTCCACATTGAAGATAGAAAAGCGCTCTAAGAATCAGATTCTGTTGATGGGGGGTGCCGACTATCGTATCTCGGTAGATGACAATCCCGGTCTTTGCCGATACTTGAAATCCCGTTGTTATGCGGTGAGGTCGGACTCGACGTTATACGTCAACTGCAAGAAGATGCGTTATAAACGTTTCCGTTTCGGCGGTTGGTATGCCCCTGCCACTTGGATACAGGGGAAAATTTATTTCTGTGCACAGCCTGTAGGTTCTGTGGCGGCAAGTACCACACAACCTGCTGACGCTACGAAGCTGGGTGGAGATGTCGGTACGGCCATTGCCGCTTCGGGGCTGGTCAATGCGCGGGTTTATTATGAACTGAATCCGGAAACGGGTAAAGTAGAGTTCGTAGGAAAAGACAAAATGTTACAGCTACTAAAAAATGAGCCGGAACTTCTGAACGCCTTCTTACAGGAAAGCAGTGAAAGTGCGGAAGTTACAGGTAAATACTTACTACGCCTAAAATGACTAAATGATAAATAAATCCCGGTGTCACTTGCTGATATCGGGATTTATTTCTATATTGCGGCAGCTTACGGAAGTAAACTGATGACATTTTGTAACCTTTCATCCTGTATGTTATGGAAATAACCTTAAGTAACACATTGCCCCCTTACCCCACTTTCGTAGAAGGTATCCGGAGGGCACCCGACCGTGGCTTCACACTTTCGCCCGCACAAACTGCCACGGCGTTAAAGAACGCATTGCGTTATATCCCCAAAGAATTACACGAGACCCTCGCTCCGGAGTTTATGGAAGAACTTCGTACCCGCGGGCGTATCTATGGCTACCGATATCGTCCGCAAGGCGACCTCAAAGCGAAACCTATCGATGTTTACAAAGGAAATTGCATTGAAGGCAAAGCTTTCCAGGTGATGATTGACAATAATCTCTGCTTCGACATTGCCCTCTATCCTTATGAACTCGTCACTTACGGTGAAACGGGACAGGTCTGCCAAAACTGGATGCAGTATCGTCTCATTAAACAATATCTTGAAGTGCTGACTCAAGATCAGACACTCGTTATTGAAAGTGGGCATCCTCTGGGATTATTCCGTTCTAAGCCCGATGCACCACGCGTGATTATTACGAATGCCATGATGGTAGGTCTTTACGACAACCAGAAGGATTGGCACGTGGCCATGCAAATGGGAGTGGCCAACTACGGACAGATGACTGCCGGAGGCTGGATGTACATTGGTCCTCAAGGTATTGTGCATGGCACCTTCAATACTCTGCTGAATGCCGGACGTATGAAACTCGGTATTCCCCAGAACGGTGATTTGCGCGGACACCTGTTTATATCTTCCGGTTTGGGCGGTATGAGCGGTGCTCAGCCTAAGGCCGCAGAGATGTCGGGTGCAGCTTCCATTATAGCCGAGGTAGATATGTCACGCATTGAAACCCGGCATCGGCAAGGTTGGGTGGGGCACGTCACGGACTCTATTTCTGAAGCATTCTCGCTGGCGCATGAGGCGATGGATGGCAAGAAACCGATTTCCATTGCTTATCATGGGAATATCGTTGACCTGCTGGAATATGCTGTAGACCGGAATATACATATAGACCTGCTTTCTGACCAGACTTCCTGCCATGCCGTTTACGAAGGCGGATATTGTCCGGTGGGAATTACTTTCGCTGAACGTACAAGTCTGTTGCACGAAGACCCGCAGAAATTCTGTAGACTGGTGAATGAATCGTTGGCGCGCCATTTCCGGGCTATAAAAGCCCTTGTAGAGCAGGGTACCTATTTCTTCGATTATGGAAACTCCTTTATGAAAGCTGTTTATGATGCTGGAGTTCGTGAGATTGCCAAAGAAGAAGATGATAAGAATGGATTTATATTCCCCAGTTATGTAGAAGATATTATGGGGCCGGAACTTTTTGATTACGGTTACGGGCCTTTCCGTTGGGTATGTCTCAGTGGTAAACATGAAGATTTGATAAAGACCGATCATGCAGCGATGGAATGTATTGATCCGAACCGTCGCGGCCAGGATTTGGATAACTATAATTGGATACGCGATGCGGAGAAGAATAATCTTGTGGTAGGTACTCAGGCGCGTATTCTTTATCAAGATGCGGTAGGGCGTATGAAGATAGCGTTGAAGTTCAACGAAATGGTGCGCAATGGTGAGGTGGGACCTATTATGTTGGGACGCGATCATCACGATGTGAGCGGTACGGACTCTCCTTTCCGCGAAACTTCTAATATAAAAGATGGAAGCAATGTCATGGCGGATATGGCCGTACAATGTTTTGCCGGAAACTGTGCCCGTGGCATGAGCCTCGTAGCACTGCACAATGGTGGTGGCGTGGGTATTGGAAAAGCCATAAATGGCGGTTTCGGTATGGTATGCGATGGTAGTGAGCGAGTGGATGAAATACTTCGTTCGGCTATGTTGTGGGACGTGATGGGCGGTGTGGCCCGACGTTCATGGGCACGCAATGAACATGCTATGGAAACGAGTGAAGAGTTTAACCGGACACATGCCGACGGTTATCATATCACGATGCCCTACGTGGCTGATGACGAATTAGTAAATAAATACATGTAATAAATGAAGAATTATGAATTAAGAATGAAGAATTACCTTGCGGTGCAGCTCGCATAGTGCAGCTTAATTCTTAATTCTCCATCCTTAATTAAAAAGATCATGAATAAAATCATCGAATGTGTCCCCAACTTCAGCGAGGGACGTGACTTGCAGAAAATAGATCAAATCATATCCCCTTTCCGTGGTAAACAAGGTGTAAAACTCCTGGACTACAGTAATGACGAAGACCACAACCGGCTGGTGGTAACTGTAGTAGGCGAACCGGAACCCCTTCGTGATGCCGTGCTTGAAGCCATCGGTATTGCTGTAAAGCTTATTGACCTTAACCATCACACCGGGCAACATCCCCGTATGGGTGCCGTAGATGTGGTTCCTTTCATTCCCATCAAGAATGTGACGATGGAAGAAGCTATCGCCCTTTCCAAAGAAGTAGGTGCAGAGGTGAGTAAACGCTATAGTCTTCCTGTCTTTCTTTATGAGAAATCCGCATCTGCTCCACATCGCGAAAATCTTGCTGCCGTGCGCAAAGGTGAGTTCGAAGGTATGGCAGAAAAGATAAAGCTACCCGAATGGCAGCCCGACTTTGGTCCTGCCGAACGCCATGCCACTGCCGGAACCGTTGCTATCGGTGCCCGTATGCCGTTGGTAGCCTACAATATCAACCTGAATACACCTAACCTGGATATTGCACATGATATTGCCAAGAAGATTCGTTTCATTGGCGGTGGCCTGCGTTATTGCAAAGCAATGGGAGTAGAGTTGAAAGACCGGGGTATTACTCAGGTCTCCATCAATATGACAGACTATACCCGTACTGCCCTTTACCGTGCTTTTGAACTGACCCGTGTGGAGGCACGCCGTTATGGAGTCAGCATTGTGGGGAGTGAGATTATCGGCCTTGTTCCGATGGAGGCGCTCATTGATGCAGCTTCTTATTATCTTGGTTTAGAGAATTTCTCTATGCAACAAGTGCTTGAGGCGAGGATTATGGAAGAATAAGGCAAGACACCAATTTATACAGATTACACAAATAAAGTTTTAGTATGACCGAGAACCTGATAATTTTCAATGCCCGCGTTGTAACCCCCATCGGCTTTTCCGCCCGTTGCGGCAAAGAGATGGGGGAACTATGCATCATTGATAATGCTACAATAGAAGTAACCGACGGTATCATTTCCTATGTCGGCCCTTCCCGGGGCGAGATGCGTGACGGATATTATCAACGCTACTGGCACTACAATGCCCGTGGCAAATGCCTGTTACCCGGCTTCGTCGATTCGCATACCCACTTTGTATTTGGTGGCGAACGTGCCGAAGAGTTCTCTTGGCGACTGAAAGGGGAAAGCTATATGTCTATTATGGAGCGTGGTGGTGGCATTGTAAGCACTGTAAAAGCCACCCGCGAATGTAGTTTTATTCAGCTACGTTCCAAAGCCGAAGGCTTTTTGAAGCAAATGAGTAACATGGGCGTCACTACTGTAGAAGGCAAGAGCGGCTACGGACTGGATAAGGAAACGGAGCTTCTGCAACTCAAAGTCATGCGTAGCCTGAATAATGACGAGCATAAGCGGGTAGATATTGTATCCACTTTTCTGGGTGCGCATGCCGTACCCGAAGAATATAAGGGACGTACGGACGAATACCTTGATTTCATTATCAGTGATATCCTGCCTTGCGTTGCCAAGAACGAACTGGCCGAGTTTTGTGATGTCTTTTGCGAACAAGGCGTTTTCTCCGTCGAGCAATCCCGCCGTTTGTTACAAGCCGCCAAGGAATATGGTTTGGGATTGAAACTCCATGCCGATGAAATCGTTCCGCTGGGTGGTGCCGAACTGGCTGCCGAGCTTTCCGCTGTTTCCGCAGATCATCTGTTGCATGTATCCGATGCTGGTATTCGTGCAATGCGGGATGCCGGAACTGTTGCAACTTTGCTTCCTCTTACAGCTTTTGCCCTGAAAGAATCTTATGCACGCGGCCGTGAAATGATTGATTTCGGTTGTGCCGTAGCCCTTGCCACGGATCTCAATCCGGGCAGTTGTTTCTCCGGATCCATTCCGTTGACTTTTGCCTTGGCATGCATCTATATGCGTCTTACTATTGAAGAAGCTATCACTGCCCTCACCCTGAACGGGGCTGCTGCCTTGAACCGGGCGGACAGTATCGGTAGCATCGAAGTAGGCAAGAAGGGAGATTTTGTAGTGCTGAATTCTGATAATTACCATTTTCTGCCTTACTATGTCGGTATGAATTGCGTAAATACCACCATTAAAGAAGGTGTGATTTATCCTGTATTGTAAAACCTTTAAAGAAAAATACCATGTTAGTTGATTTGACAGTAAAAGAATTCTTGAATAAAGTGGCGGGCAGTGATCCTGTCCCCGGTGGCGGAAGCATTGCTGCCTTGAACGGCGCCGTAGCTTCGGTGCTTGCCGCTATGGTTGCCAACCTCACCATCGGCAAGAAGAATTACGAAGAACACGAGGAACTTATGAACCATATTGCTTCTCTCGCACTGAGCGAGAAAGACGTATTCGTAGCTGATATAGATCGTGACTCGGAAGCTTATGATGCCGTATTTGCCTGCTTCAAGATGCCTAAGGCTACCGATGAAGAAAAAGCTGCCCGCAGCGCTGCCATCCAGGAAGCTACTAAGTATGCCGCCCTAGTCCCCATGCAAGTAGCTCGTAATGCTTACGAACTGATGTCGGTGATTGCCGATGTTGCCCGTTTGGGAAATCGTAATGCAGTGACTGATGCTTGTGTGGCCATGATGTCCGCCCGCACTGCTGTGCTGGGTGCACTGCTGAACGTCCGCATCAACTTGGGTTCCATCAAAGACAAAACCTTTGCAGATGAACTCCAAAGAGAAGCCGATGTACTGGAACGCATGGCTTGTGACCGTGAAAAAGAAGTATTGGATGTTGTTAACCAAGAACTACGAGTATGAAAAACGTCTATCATGTAGGGTCCGGTGAACTCACATTCGACATCATCGAACGAATTATCAACGAGAATCTGAAACTGGAACTGGCTCCCGAAGCCAAAGAACGGATACAAAAATGCCGCGACTACCTCGATCATAAGATAGCCGAGTCCGAAGAACCTTTGTACGGCATTACCACAGGCTTCGGCTCCTTGTGCAGCAAAAATATATCTCCTGACGAATTGGGTACTTTGCAGGAAAACCTGATTAAGAGTCATGCTTGCAGTGTCGGTGAAGAGATACGTCCCGTCATCATCAAATTAATGATGCTGCTCAAGGCCCATGCCCTTTCTCTGGGACATAGTGGCGTACAAGTCATTACCGTGCAGCGTATCCTCGATTTCTTCAATAACGATGTGATGCCCATTGTCTACGACCGTGGTTCGCTCGGTGCATCCGGTGATCTGGCTCCCCTTGCCAATCTCTTCCTGCCGCTTATCGGTGTGGGCGATGTTTATTATAAAGGTAAGAAGCGTGAGGCCATCAGTGTCCTCGATGAGTTTGGTTGGGAGCCGGTGAAGCTTATGAGTAAGGAAGGCCTTGCCCTGCTCAATGGTACGCAGTTTATGAGCGCCAATGGTGTGTTTGCCATTCTGAAAGCTTTCCGCCTTTCCAAGAAAGCCGACCTTATTGCCGCTCTTTCCCTCGAAGCTTTTGATGGGCGTATCGATCCTTTTATGGATTGCATCCAGCAAATCCGTCCGCATCGGGGGCAAATCGAGACTGGCGATAATTTCCGCAAGCTTCTGGAAGGTAGTGAAATCATTGCTCAATACAAAGCTCATGTGCAAGACCCGTATTCTTTCCGTTGTATTCCCCAGGTACATGGTGCAACAAAAGATGCTATTCGTTATGTTTCTTCTGTCTTACTGACTGAAATCAATTCCGTAACGGATAATCCAACCATCTTCCCTGATGAAGACCGCATCATCTCCGGTGGAAATTTCCACGGTCAGCCGCTTGCCATTTCTTATGACTTCCTGGGTATTGCCCTTGCTGAATTAGGTAACATTTCCGAGCGACGGGTGGCACAGCTCATTATGGGACTGCGTGGTTTGCCCGAATTTCTGGTGGCCAATCCCGGTCTGAACTCCGGTTTTATGATACCGCAATACGCTGCTGCCTCCATGGTCAGCCAGAATAAGATGTATTGCTATGCTGCCAGCAGTGATTCCATTGTTTCCTCCAACGGACAGGAAGACCATGTCAGCATGGGAGCTAATGCAGCTACCAAATTGTATCGCATCATGGACAATCTGGAACATATTCTCTCCATTGAATTGATGAATGCCGCACAGGGGATCGAATTCCGTCGCCCGTTAAAGACCTCTCTTGCTTTGGAACGCTTCCTGAATGAATATCGCAAGGAAGTCCCTTTTATTAAAGACGATATTGTCATGTACAAAGAGATTCATAAAACAGTTGCCTTCCTGAACCGCACAAAGTTCGATTACTAATCGTTATTCTTGCCAATAAATATGCTATATCTTTAATAAATATTAATATAGCGAACCTAACAAGAAAACTCAATCTATAGGTTGAGTTTTCTTTCTATATTTGCCCAGTTTTATTCCGAAAGAGGACATTCCTCTGCTTGAAATCTAAAAATCTAAAGAAACAATAGAATGAAAACGGGCGACAACATGAAAGAGCACCCTTCGAGGTTGGAGTTACGGGAGCGTATCGTTGATACTGCTCTGCAATCTTTTGTTACCCACGGTATCAAAAGTATTACGATGGATGATATTGCGGCAGCACTAAGCATTTCCAAACGTACTTTATATGAAGTCTTTGCTGATAAAGAAACCTTACTGATGGAGTGCCTCCGAAGGGCTCAGGACGAGGGGGATACGTATGTGAAGGAAGTCTACGAAAAAGCCTCTAATGTACTGGAAGTTTTGTTAAAGCTCTATCAAAGGAGCATTGAGAAGTTCCATAATACGAATAAAAAGTTCTTTGAAGATATCAAGAAATACCCCAAGGTATATGATATGTTGATAAAGCGTCGTAACCGTGACTCTGAAGAGACAATTGCTTTCTTTAAATTGGGTATAAAGCAAGGCTATTTCCGCGATGATGTTAATTTTTCTATTGTAAACCTGTTGGTGCGCGAACAGCTCGACTTGCTGATGAATACAGACCTTTGCAAAGAATATTCTTTTCTCGAAGTGTATGAGTCTATCATGTTCACCTACCTTCGGGGAATTTCGACAGAGAAAGGAGCCCGGAAACTGGAAGAATTCATTCAAGAGTACCGGCAGAAGCGACAAGCCAGTTCGGAATGACCCAATAATCTTTAAACATATAGATTGATTTTTTATGGACAGACAACTAATTTTAGTAGGCAAAAAGATGATGTTGACTGTGGTTTTGGCGTGGGCTGTAGGCTCCGTGCAGGCACAGGAAACAAAAGAAACCCTAACCTTGACCCTCGACAAAGCACTGGAAATTGCACTCAGCGATAATCCGACCATAAAGGTTGCCGAAGAGGAAATAGCCCTGAAAAAAGTGGCTAACAAGGAGACTTGGCAAAGTTTGTTGCCAGAAGCCAGTATTGGCGGAACATGGAACCATACGATTACGGCAGCCCAGATGAACCTCGGCGGTCAGTCTTTCAAAATGGGGCAGGACGATTCGAATACAGTAAGTGGAACTTTGAATATCAGCTTACCGTTATTTGCTCCTTCGGTCTACAAAGCAATGTCTATGACGAAAACCGACATAGAATTGGCGGTAGAAAAATCCCGTGCTTCTAAGCAGGATCTGGTGAACCAGGTTACTAAAGCGTATTATCAGTTGATGCTGGCGCAAGATTCTTATGAGGTTTTGCAGAAGAGTTATAAATTGGCGGAAGATAATTATAACGTGGTTAATGCAAAATACCAGCAGGGAGCCGTCAGCGAATTTGATAAGATTAGCGCTGAAGTACAGATGCGTAGTGTGAAGCCGAATGTCATTTCAGCGGGTAATGCCGTTACCTTATCCAAACTTCAGCTGAAAGTGCTGATGGGGATAACGGAAGATTTTGATCTCAAGATTGCCGATAATCTGGCTAATTATGAGACCGATTTGTTTGCTAACCAGTTGAATGAACTGAATGAAGGTTTGGTAAACAATACCACAATGAAGCAATTCGACCTGAACATGAAGATGCTCAATCAGAATCTGAAGTCCCTGAAAACAAACTTCATGCCGACACTGGGAATGAACTATTCTTATCAATACCAGTCATTGTATAATAATAACTGGAATGTGTTCGACTATAGTTGGGGTGGGAGTTCTGCTTTGGTATTTACCCTGAATATTCCTCTTTATAAAGCCAGTAACTTTACGAAACTGAAGACCGCAAGAATTCAAATCAATCAGTTAAAGGAAAACCGCACGGATACGGAGCGTAAACTGAACATGCAGATTACCAGCTACCAGAATAATATGGCAGCAAGTTCAGAGCAAGTGGTAAGTAATAAAGAGAATGTAATGCAGGCCCAGAAGGCTGTGGAAATAGCCGGTAAACGCTATGAAGTAGGTAAAGGTACAGTGTTGGAACTGAACAGTTCACAAGTATCATTAACTCAGGCTGAACTGACGTATAACCAATCTATTTACGATTATCTGGTATCTAAGGCTGACCTTGACCAGGTTTTGGGTCGCGACTATTTAATTAATAAGTAAAAAAAAGAAAAATCACAACGATATGAAAAAAAGTATTCAATTAATTGCCTTGGTGGCAGTTGCTCTGCTGGGCTCATGCAGTGGTGGAGAGAAAGACAAGGCTACAGCCGAGAAGGTAGATGAAAAACCGAGAGTTAAACTGGCTTCTGTGACCGCACGTCCCGTAGACCAGATTCAGGAATATACCGCTACTGTTCAGGCAGAAGTGAAAAACAATATTGCTCCTTCTTCCCCGGTGCGTATTGACCAGATATTTGTGGAAGTGGGTGACCGTGTATCTAAGGGGCAGAAATTGGTACAGATGGACGCTGCCAACCTGAAGCAAGCTAAGTTCCGTCTGGATAATCAGGAAATAGAGTTCAAGCGTACCGACGAATTATATAAGGTAGGCGGTACTTCCAAATCCGAATGGGATGCAGCCAAGATGGCATTGGACGTACAGAAGACTACGTATAAGAATCTGTTGGAAAACACCGCATTACTCAGCCCCATTAATGGTGTGGTAACGGCTCGTAATTACGATAATGGTGATATGTACAGTGGCGGCGAACCGGTATTGGCAGTGGAACAGATCACTCCGGTGAAACTGATGATCAACGTTTCCGAAGGCTACTTTGCGAAAGTAAAGAAGGGGGCTCCCGTAGCTGTTAAAGTAGATGTGTATGGTGACGAAGAGTTTGAAGGAACGATAAATCTGGTTTATCCGACCATTGATCCGAATACCCGTACTTTCCCTGTTGAAGTGCGTTTGACTAATCGCGACCAGAAAGTCCGTCCGGGTATGTTTGCCCGTGTAACGCTGAACTTCGGAACGCAGGATCACGTAGTTGTGCCCGATTTGGCTATCGTAAAACGTGCCGGTTCCGGCGACCGCTATGTTTATGTATATAAGGACGGGAAAGTTTCTTATAACAAAGTGGAACTGGGACGTCGTATGGATACGGAATATGAGTTGATTTCCGGTGTGGATAACAACTCGCAGGTAGTCATTGCAGGACAGTCCAAGTTGGCTGACGGGGTAGAAGTGGAAGTAGAGAAATAATTCTTAATTAAAAAAGACAACATGAGTTTATACGAAGGAGCGGTTAAAAAACCGATTATGACCTCGCTCTGCTTTTTGGCAGTAGCGATATTTGGTCTGTTCTCTTTGTCAAAATTGCCGGTAGACCTTTATCCGGATATCGAGACCAATACCATCATGGTGATGACTTCCTATGCGGGAGCCAGTGCGTCGGATATTGAGAACAATGTGACCCGTCCGTTAGAAAATACGCTGAACTCTGTCAGCAACCTGAAACATATTACTTCCAGATCTTCAGAAAACATTTCTGTGATTACACTGGAGTTTGAATATGGATATGATATAGATGTGTTGACGAATGATGTACGCGATAAACTGGATATGGTAAGTTCTCAGCTTCCTGATGAGGTGGAGACGCCTATTATCTTTAAGTTCAGTACGGACATGATTCCTATCCTGCTGCTTTCCGTTCAGGCGGAAGAAAGTCAGCCGGCACTTTATAAAATATTGGATGACAACATCGTGAATCCGCTGGCACGTGTGCCGGGTGTGGGTACGGTGTCTATTTCCGGTGCACCCAAGCGTGAGGTGAATGTCTATTGCGACCCTAACAAACTGGATGCTTATAACCTTTCAGTGGAAACCATCAGTTCCATCATCAGTGCTGAAAACCGAAATACTCCGGGTGGTACCTTCGATGTGGGAAACAATACCTATTCACTCCGTGTGGAGGGAGAGTTCAAGGACCCCAAGGAGATGGCGAACATTGTGGTGGGCACGCACAACGGAGCTTCCGTTTATCTGCGCGATGTGGCAAAGATAGTGGACTCAGTGGAAGAGCGTGCGCAGAAGACGTACAGTAATGGTGTGCAAGGTGCTATGATTGTGGTACAGAAACAATCCGGTGCCAACTCTGTGGCTATTTCACAAAAGGTTATCGATATGCTGCCGCAGTTGCAGAAATCATTGCCGAGTGACGTGAAACTGGGTATCATTGTCAATACTTCCGATAACATTCTGAATACCATTGACAGTTTGGAGGAGACTATCATGTACGCCATGTTGTTCGTAATCTTGGTAGTGTTTGTATTCTTGGGACGTTGGCGGGCTACGGTTATTATCTGTATCACCATCCCGATGTCATTGGTAGCTTCATTCATCTATCTGGGTATTATAGACGGTGGTTCGCTGAATATTATTTCGCTCTCTTGTCTCTCCATTGCTATCGGTAATGTGGTGGACGATGCCATTGTGGTACTTGAGAATGTGACAACCCATATTGAACGAGGGTCCGAGCCGAAGCAAGCAGCGGTTCATGCCACGAACGAGGTGGCTATTTCCGTTATAGCCTCTACGCTGACTATGATTGCGGTATTCTTCCCGTTGACTATGGTGAGCGGTATGTCCGGTGTGCTGTTCCGCCAGTTGGGTTGGATGATGTGCGTGATCATGACTGTTTCTACCATTTCGGCTTTGTCATTTACACCGATGATGTGTGCACAGCTCTTGCGCTTGCAGAAGAAGCAGAGTAAGATGTTCATCGCTTTCTATAAGCCGATTCAGCGCGGGCTCGATGCTCTTGATGTGTGGTATCAGAATCGTTTGAACTGGGCTGTACGCCATCGTATAACTATCATGGTTGGTTGTGCTGCTTTCTTTGTGGCAAGTTTGTTCTGCGCCAAGTATATTGGTACGGAATTCTTCCCGGCGGCTGATAATAGCCGTATTGGTGTGAAGTTGCAACTTCCTATCGGTGCTCGTGTAGAGCGTGCCCAGGCACTGGCTTCGGAACTGACAGATAAGTGGATGAAACGCTACGAAGGTGTAATGAAAGTTTGTAACTATACTGTAGGACAGGCTGATTCGGATAATACTTTTGCTTCCATGCAGGACAATGGTAGCCATATTATCAGTTTTAACATCAGTTTGGTGAGTCCGGGGGAACGTAAAGTCAAATTGGAAACAGTCTGTGATGAGATGCGTGAAGACTTGAAGGCCTATCCCGAACTGGACAAGGCGCAGGTAATCCTTGGTGGTAGTACTGGTGGTATGAGTGCCCAGGCTAGTGCCGACTTCGAGGTATATGGTTATGATTTTACCGCTACGGATAAAGTTTCGGCCGAATTGAAAGAGAAACTACTGAATGTAAAAGGTGTGAGTGAGGTAAACATCAGCCGTCAGGATTACCAGCCTGAATATCAGGTAGACTTTGACCGTGAGAAACTGGCATTACATGGACTGAATCTGTCAACTGCTTCCGGTTATCTGCGTAATCGCGTGAATGGAGCTTTGGCTTCCTATTATCGTGAGGATGGTGATGAGTACGATATCCGTGTACGTTATGCTCCTGAGTTCCGTACAAAGATTGAAGATTTGGAGAATATCCTTATTTATACACCTTCCGGTGAAGGTATCCGTGTGAAGGACCTTGGTAAAGTAGTTGAGCGTTCGGCTCCTCCTACTATCGAGCGTAAGGATCGTGAACGTATTGTGACGGTATCTGCCGTTATTTCCGGAGTTCCGCTGGGCGATGTGGTAGCCGATGGTAATGCTATTATTGATAAGATGGACTTGCCGAGCGGTATTTCTATCCAGATTTCAGGGTCGTACGAGGATCAGCAGGATTCGTTCGCCGACCTGGGTACACTGGCTGTACTGATTATCATTCTGGTATTTATTGTAATGGCCGCTCAGTTTGAGTCTTTGAGTTATCCGTTCATTATTATGTTCTCCATTCCGTTTGCATTCAGCGGTGTGTTGATGGCTCTCTTCTTCACGGGCACCAACTTGAACGTAATGAGTTTGTTGGGTGGAATCATGTTGATCGGTATTGTGGTGAAGAACGGTATTGTGCTGATCGACTACATCACGCTCTGTCGCGAGCGTGGTATGGCAGTACTCCACTCTGTGGTTACGGCAGGCCGTAGCCGTCTGCGTCCGGTATTAATGACTACACTGACTACTATCCTCGGTATGGTGCCGATGGCTGTAGGGCAAGGTGAAGGTGCCGAGATGTGGCGTCCGCTGGGTGTGGCTGTAATCGGTGGTCTGACGGTATCTACCATCTTGACGCTGATCCTGGTTCCCGTGCTTTATTGTTCGTTTGCCGGTGTTGGTATCAGGCGTAACCGTCGCAAGATCAAGAAAGACCGTGAACTGAATGATTACTATCAGGCTCATAAGGAGAAGATGACAAAACCTAAAAAACAATAAATCAAAAAGATATGAAATCCGTATTTATAACATTTGACCAGGCGTTCTTCGAGCGCATCATGGCGTTACTTGATCGCCAGGGGTGCCGTGGATTCAGCTATTGGCAGCAAGTACAGGGACGTGGCAGTAAGACGGGCGAGCCGCACTATGGAAGCCATGCATGGCCCAGTATGTGCTCTGCTATTATTACTATTGTAGACGAAGCTAAAGTAGACCCGTTGCTCGATGCACTTCACCGGATAGACGAGGAGACCCAGCAACTCGGTCTCCGGGCATTTGTCTGGAACATTGAGAAGACGATATAGTTGTGAGGAAGAAAGGGAAATCTTACAAAACGTGAAGATTTCCCTTTCTTTTTATGTCTTTTCCCTATCTTTGCAGCTCCTTTATGGGCAACATGGAAAAGAATTATCTGAAATATACTTGCATTTGGGCATTGATTATATTGGCGGGATTGTTACTGATGTACTTCCTGCCCGGTTTTACGGTAGGTGAACACGTGATGAGGCGTGTCGACTTGCTGGGTGACGTGCGTACTCAGAAAGATATTGCGGAAGAACCGGACAGTTTGCTTCCGCCCCCGCCGAAGGTGAAACCTGCTTTTGTCGATACTTGTCGTGCAGGTATGACGTGCATTGAAGACTACAGTGATTCTACTCTGCGCGGCATGACACCTTTTTACCGGGCTTTGGATGAATTGGCACAGCGTCCCCGTCAGGTGCGTATTGCCGTTTTCGGAGATTCCTTCATTGAAGCGGATATTCTTACTGCGGATTTGCGCAATATGTTGCAGGATAAATATGGTGGTTGCGGAGTAGGTTTTGTTACCATTACTTCTATGACCAGTGGATTCCGTCCTACCGTGCGCCACTCGTTTGGTGGTTGGCAAAGCCATTCTGTAATGGATTCTACTTTCTTTGATCGTAAAAAGCAAGGTATTTCCGGACATTACTTTGTTCCCCGTTTGGGTGCTTATGTGGAATTGAAGGGACAAAACAAATATGCTTCCCATCTGGATACATGTGAACAGGCTTCTATCTTCTTTTATAGTAAAGGAGAAGTCACCCTTTCTGTGAATGTCAATCGGAATGAAAAGCAAACCCGTACTTTTCTGGCTACAGATGATTTGCAGGAAATGCAAGTGGATGGAAATATCGGTTCTGTCCGTTGGACGGTTGATGAGGCGGATTCTACCTTATTTTATGGTTTGGCTATGGATGGCAAAAAAGGAATTATCTTGGATAATTTCTCTTTGCGCGGCAGTTCGGGCTTATCCTTGCGTTCTATTCCTGTGTGGATGATGCACGAATTTAATGAGCAGCGTCCTTACGATTTGATTATCTTGCAATATGGATTGAACGTTGCTACTGAACGTGGGCGGAATTATGACAAATACATTGCAGGTATGCAGACTACTATTGATCATTTGAAGGATGCATTTCCACAAGCAGGTATCTTGATAGTCAGCGTAGGTGACCGGGATTATAAGACGGAAGATGGCACTCTACGCACAATGCCCGGCATTAAAAATCTGGTGCGTTACCAACAAAATCTGGCGGCAGATAACGACATTGCTTTCTGGAATATGTTCGAAGCAATGGGAGGAGAGGGAAGCATGGCGAATCTGGTACATGCCAAGCCTTCTTTGGCGAATTATGACTATACGCATATTAATTTCCGGGGAGGTAAGCACCTGGCAGGTCTACTTTATGAAGCGCTTGTGTATGGAAAGGAACAGTACGACAGGAGGAGGGCTTATGAAGCGGAATAATAGAATAAAAATCGTATTGGAGGTTTCAAAGGCATATTTTTCATTCGTAGATAACACGGATAACGCAGATTTTAAATATAAGAATCCGTGTCATCCGTGTTATCTGCGGATGAAAGATCTTTTTATCACAACTTTGTTTCTTCTGTGCTTTTTTCCTCTTCATGCCCAGGACCCTATTCCATCCTGTCCTCTTATCTGCAAAGTCACAGTAAATTGTGACACGCTCTGTTCCTATTCCCAGCGTACGGATACTGTTGCTGTTCCTCAAATAGCTTTTCCTTCCGGCTTTCAGCAACTTGGTGAAAATGAGTTGACGGATAGCCTTGGCATCCTCAATCCTTTTTGGGAAAAGTTGCGTCTGTTACATGCCGGCTTTTCTACAGATACCATCCGTATCGTGCATATCGGTGACAGTCATATCCGTGGGCGTATCTTGCCCCGTACTACCGGAACGCTGCTGACAGAAACTTTTGGTGCTATCTCTTATACCGATATGGGTATCAATGGCGCTTTTTGTATCACCTTTACCCGTCCCGACCGTATTTCTGATATTGCCGCCCTGCATCCTGACTTGGTTATACTTTCTTTCGGAACGAACGAAAGCCACAACCGACGTTATAACACCTTGTTGCATTACCGACAAATGGATGAACTGGTGCGTATGCTTCGCGACAGTCTGCCCAATGTACCTTTACTGATGACAACTCCCCCCGGTTCCTACGACAGTTTCCGGAAAAGTCGCCGCCGCCGCACCTATTCCATTAATCCCCGTACTGCAATTGCTGTAGAAACCATGCGTCGCTTTGCTGATGACAACGGTCTAGCCGTGTGGGATATGTACGAAGCGGTGGGAGGGAGGCAGCGTGCTTGTCTGAACTGGCAGGAAGCAAAATTGATGCGTCCGGATCATGTACATTATCTTCCCGAAGGATATGTGCTGCAAGGCGAATTGTTTTATCAAGCTCTTTTAAAAGCCTATAATGATTATGTGGGATATTGACTTTAACCGTCTGCGAGACGTATTCGTTTATGACCCGCAAGCGCCGATGATATTCAGTAGCGGCATTTTCTTGTGGTTGTTTGCAGCATTTATATTGGTTTATCTGCTGTTGCAACGCCGTCTGACTGCACGCTTGTTGTTTGTTACCGCATTTTCTTATTATTTTTATTATAAAAGTAGCGGAACTTACTTTTTCCTGCTGGCACTTGTCACGGTTACCGATTTCTTTATTGCCCGTCTTATGGCATCCTCCTCTGTGCGTTGGCAGCGCAAGGTGTGGGTGTTAGTGAGTCTTGTTATCAATCTTGGCCTGCTTTGTTATTTCAAATATACCAATTTCCTAGGAGATGTCTTCGCTTCGCTGGTAGGTGGTACGTTCCACCATTACGATATATTCCTCCCTGTGGGTATTTCTTTCTTTACTTTCCAGTCACTTAGCTATACCATCGATGTTTATCGCAAAGATATAACCCCTCTTACCAATTTGCTGGATTATGCTTTTTACGTATCTTTCTTCCCGCAATTGGTGGCAGGCCCTATTGTGCGTGCCCGTGATTTTATCCCACAGATACGCCGCCCTTTGTTCGTATCCCATGAGATGTTCGGAAGGGGGATATTCTTGATTGCAAGCGGTTTGTTCAAGAAAGCGATTATTTCGGATTATATCAGTGTGAACTTTGTAGAGCGTATTTTTGATAATCCTACGCTCTATTCCGGAGTAGAGAATCTGATGGGTGTTTATGGATATGCCTTGCAAATCTATTGCGACTTTTCCGGATACAGTGATATGGCTATCGGAATAGCCTTGCTGTTAGGGTTTCATTTTAATAAGAACTTTGATTCTCCTTATAAGTCCGCTTCCATTACAGAGTTTTGGCGGCGATGGCACATTTCGCTTTCCAGTTGGCTGAAAGATTATCTATATATATCTTTAGGCGGAAACCGGAAAGGAAAAATCCGCCAGTATGCTAACCTTATCATAACCATGTTTTTGGGTGGTTTGTGGCATGGTGCTTCCTGGAATTTTGTCGTTTGGGGATTGTTCCATGGCATTGCTTTGGCGGCACATAAATTCTGGATGATGCTGACCGGAAGAAAGAAAGGGGAAGAAAGCCACGGCATCCGCCGTTTCTTCGGTATACTTATCACATTCCACTTTGTTTGTTTCTGCTGGATATTTTTCCGCAATGCGGACTTTTCCACTTCATTGGATATGATAAAACAGATCTGTACCACTTTCCGTCCGCAACTTTTCCCACAACTGATTGCGGGTTATTGGGAAGTGTTTGCACTGATGGCATTGGGTTTCTTCCTTCATTTCTGCCCCGACCGTTGGGAGAATGCTTGCTGTAAAACAGTAATCCGCCTCCCCCTGATGGGAAAGGCGGTTCTGATGCTTGCTTTAATTTACTTGGTAATCCAGATGAAGAGTACGGAGATTCAGCCTTTCATTTACTTCCAGTTCTGATAGTCTCGCTCTCAAACTCTTTCAGTTCTGCCAGTCCTTGTTCTACTTCTTTGATTTTTTGTTCGTGCTGTTTCATTTTCGTATAACTGTAGATGCAGCCCACAATCATCACTGCCAGTACAGGCAGGAAAGCGTAGGGATTGGTTAATCTGCTTTCTAAAATCATAAAGACTATTACGGAGCCAAGACCGAGAATGGTACCGTACTTCTTGTTATAGCTATAAAATTTTCTATATTTCAGGACTGTACGCGTCAACTCATTCACTTTCACGTAATTCAGTTTGAACTTGGATAAGTTATAAAGGATTACTGATTGAAAAAGTAAAGCCAAAAACATTACAGCTTCCAGAAGTATGAATGAACTTTGTTTCATATTGATTCCCAGGAATCTGTTTACAGGCAGTACAATCAGGGCGATGAGCAGGATGATATAAAGTCCCCGTAGTTCTTGATTATAAATACAGTCATAAGCAGATTTTGTTTTACTTGCAACCATTTCTTCAATGATCCTCTTGTTCAATATCTCATTCTGTTCCAAACGCTCGTTCAGGACATTCCAACTATTTTTCATTTCATCTAAATTCATTATTCGTCAATTTTAGGAGTTAGACATGTTTTTCAAATTCTCTTTAATTCGATAGAGTTTTACGGCCACATAATTCTTGGAGATACCCAATATATCGGCAATTTCCTGATGACTCCGTTCTTCAAGCCAAAGCAAAATCAGCGCGCGTTCCAGTTTGCCCAGCATGTTTATCATGCGATAAAGTTCACGGAGTTGGGATGTCTTTTCTTCTTCATCGGCAAAGGCTGATTCCAGATCGATAGTGATGGGAACCACGACCGGTCTTGAATTGGATTTGCGGAAAAAAGATATACAGGTATTCAACGCAATCCGATAAACCCAGGTAGATGCTTTGCACTCGCCCCGGAAGCGAGGAAAAGATTTCCATAAGTTTATCACGGTCTCTTGATACAGATCATTGAGACTGTCACTGTCTGTGGCATAGATATAGCAGACCTTGTAGATAATCTGTTTATATTCTGTCACGAAGTCAACGAATTGCTTTTCCAACTTTCTAGTGTCCATAATTTAACTCTTTACTTCATTAGTCGCATGACAGAGTATTCGATTACAAGCTTTGAGAATAATTATTCAGATACGAATTGAGCGAATTATACGGATTTGCAATTAAATGAATCCGTATAATCCGCTCAATCAGCGTTATGAGAAATGATACTGAGTGGTCTTCCTGTATTTTATCAGTCCACCTCTATTTCATCAATGAACATATAAGCTGCTTTTCCTTCGCCTGCATGTCCTTTCGGCAAGGCAGGGCTACGCTTGATAACAACTTTCACATACCGTGCTTTTACCGGATCGAAAGTTATCTCATAGTTTTCCACACCCTTCTTATCAATGTTTGTTTCTGCCGGAATATCTTTAGCAGCTACTTCGCGGAACTCTTTGTTATCGTCAGATATAGAGACTACCAACCCTGTGCTTCCCATAATCCAGGCACTCATATCAACAATGGCATTCGTAGCTACCTGCTTGATTTCTGTTTCCTGCCCCAGGTCGATGATGGCTTCCACATCACCACCTACAAAACCTAACCAGGCTCCGGTGGCATAGCTATCATTCCCCTTCATACCGTCTACCAAGGTGATAGCACCTCCGAATTTATACTTTTCCGAAGGTTGGAAAGTCAGCTCGATAGGACAATATGTAGCTTTATTGAAAGAAATCTTCTTATTCACCACTTTGCTCTTTCCTTCCGGGCGGATAACCACTGCCTGGAAATCTGCTGTTTCGGTAATGGAAACAGGCTCTGTATATTTCAATGAAGCTGTGGTCGGTTCTGTTCCATCTAATGTATAATAAATAGGAGCGTCATCAATGGTACTCAATGTAACTACTACCGCTTTCTTGGTAACGTCCGGCGTGAAGTCAACCTTCAGATCAAATACATGCTTAGCATAGTTGAAGCCATCTCTTTGATAGAACTTCATCAAGCGGGCCAGACGTTTAGTGAAATCTTTGAAATCCTTCTTTTCAGGTTGCGTCCATTGTACTTCGGCAAGGGCAGCCATACGGGGCAATACCATGTATTCTACGTGTTCGGAGGAATGGATATACTCTGTCCAGAGATTGGCCTGGGCACCGAGAATATGCTTGCTTTGTTCTTCGGTAAGAACTGCCGGTACGGGTTCCAGACTATATACCTTTTCGATGGGCACATACCCGCCGATACCGAGCGGTTCATCCTTTGTGTCTGCCGTCTGATAGTAGTCGAAATAGCAGAAAGAGGTCGGAGTCATGATAACATCGTGTCCCAGTTGTGCAGCTTTGATACCGCCTTCCATACCGCGCCATGACATTACGGTTGCGTTAGGAGCTACGTCACCTTCCAATATTTCATCCCAACCGATGATCTGGCGTCCTTTGCTATTCAGGAACTCTTCGATGCGTGTCATGCAATAACTTTGCAGACGATCTTCGGCAGTATGGTTCTTATCCGCTTTCAGCCCTTCTGTTTTGATACGTGCCTGGCATTTCGGGCATTTTTCCCAACGGGTACGCGGAGCTTCGTCACCACCGATATGAACATACTTCGACGGGAAGATCTCAATGATTTCACTCATTACATCTTCCAGGAATTGCATCGTCTGGTCGTTACCAATGCAGAGCACATCTTCAAATATGCCCCAACGCGGGCATACTTCGTACGGACCACCCGTACATCCCATTTCGGGGTAAGCGGCTAATGCGGCAAGCATATGTCCGGGCAGGTCTACTTCCGGAATTACCGTAATGTAACGTTCCTGTGCATATTTCACGATTTCTTTCGCTTCTTCCTGGGTGAAGAAACCACCATACGGCGTATTGTCATACTCCTGTGTGTTTCTTCCGATTACCGTACGACTGCGCTGGGAACCTATTTCCGTAAGTTTCGGATACTTCTTAATCTCGATACGCCAGCCCTGATCGTCCGTCAGGTGCCAGTGGAAAGTATTCATGTTGTGCAGTGCCAACAAGTCTATATACTTCTTCATGAATTCTTTTGGGAAGAAATGACGTCCTACGTCGAGGTGCATACCGCGGTAACTGAAACGCGGTTCGTCCTTAATTTCACCTGCCGGTATCAGGATGGTTGCTTCTTTGGCTTCGGCGGGAATGGATTTGCGTAAAGTCTGGATGCCATAGAACACTCCGTTTTCGGTTTGTCCGTTGAGGTTGATACCCTCGGGGGTGGTAGTCAGCACATAGCCTTCCTTGTTTGCAATGCTCGGATCGAGTCCCAGTACAATTGCATTTTTTACTTGTTCTCCTGCTGCGATGGCCTTTGTTTTCGGTGCATAGTTCGTGGCTTGTTGGATGTACTCCGACAGGAACTCAGCATTGCGTTGCAATAAGGCATTGTTTTCCGGATAAGCGATGAGAACATTTTCGTTCAGTTTGAACGGGTTTTCTTGGGTTAAGCTTACCTCTTGGGGGAGAGGTATCACTTGGTAGTTAGCTTCTTTCTCCGCGGTACACGAAGCGCATGCCAAGGCGAGAGCACCTGCAAGAAGTGCGTGGTTAAGTTTTCTCATGGTGTTAGTATTTAATTGATTCGTGTACAAAGTTATCAAATAAATGCTAAAAACCTATACTAACCAGTTGTATTGTTTTGTTTTCTTACAGTGTAAGAGGGTTTTGTTCATGTTGGAATAAAAAGGAATAAAAGAGTGATAATGTGGTAAGGTGATAAAGTGGCTGCGCTATATATCAAAGAGTCTTATCCCGCTATCACCCTATCACACTTTATTCATACCCCTCCTATAATGAATGAGAGGTAATTAATGGATTTCTTATTAGCTTATTGATAATCAACTAATAGCATTTACCGACGGCTTGCTATAGGATGTAAAAGCATTTACCGCCGTATGTAACGGCCTTTACCTCGGTATGTAACGGTCTTTACTTCGGCATGTAAAGGGAGTTACCGTGTGGGGTTAACAAAGTTACCATTTGGAGTAAACTGAACTTCCATGAAAGGAAACAACCGTGTACTTATAAAGGTGAAGTAAGATAACTCATATCGGGATGAAAAGGGAACAAGTTGTACCAATAAGTTTCATTATATTCTTTTTGCCCTGTATTCCTTTGGTGACATCCCCGTATTCTTTTTGAAGTACCGCCCGAAGAATGACTGGTCGGGAAAATTATACCGGTCGGCTATTTCTTTCAGTGAGAGATTGGTGGATTGCAGGGAGACTTTAATCTCTAGTGTGAGGAACTCGTCAATAATTTCTTTTGCGGAAATCTGACCTACCTCTTTAGTAATGGCAGAAAGGTAGCGTGTAGAAATACAAAGCTGCTCGGCATAAAAGGCTACATCCCGTTGTGCGGTACAATTGGTGTGTACCAGATGAATGAACTTTTTGAACAGCTGCCCTTTCCGGTTACCTCCTTCCAATTGTTCTTTGGTGAAATATCGCTGCACCTTATCATAAGTATCCAGAAAGAATATTTGAAGCAGGTTCTGGGCAATGCTCTCGCGGAACTGATTTTCTCTGTCGGCATAGATGGCAGCGCTTGCATCTATCATTCTCAGAATGGGGCGTATTGTTTCGGGTCTGGTATGTGTATAACAGGAGTTTTCTTTCATAAAATGCATGAATGCCGGGTCCAGGCGGAAACACGCCACCCTCATCATCTCGCCCGAATAAGCGAAATAGTGTATCTGGAAGTCTGGGCTGGCCGATCTCAGTGAGAGAATGGAACCGGGCAACAACATGATATTCGTATTGGGTATAATGTGATGCTTCTCCAGATCTATGGTGATTTCCGCCTCTCCGCCGGAACAGAACATAAGGACTCCGTTTGTCAGTTTGACGAGCCGGTTGTGGTAAAACTCCAGGTTATCGCTTCCGGATCTGAAGGATTCTGCTTTCGTAGTTAATAATGGATTCATACTTTATCTTTTTAAAGTTTTGCTGGAACAAAGGTAGAAGTTCTTTTTGGAATGTTAAGCAAACCGTTCCGAAAATGAACAAAGGAGTGCGACAAATGAAACAAGTTGTTGTTCAAAAACGGCATACCTTTGCCGCCGACATAACAAAAGATGTTTTTAAAAAGATTGTAGTATGACAACAAAGAAGAGATTGATTAGACAGATGATGACATTCATTTGTGGAGTAACATTGGTAGCATGCGGACAAGCTCCTACCGTGCAGACCAGTTCTGAGTATGAGGTGATGAGAATCACGACATCCGACAAGGAATTGCAGACGACCTATTCAGCGAGTATCCGGGGAAGACAAGACATTGACATTTACCCGCAGGTGTCCGGTTTCCTGACTAAACTTTGTGTGGAAGAGGGTCAGGCAGTCCGCAAAGGACAAGTCTTGTTTATTATCGACCAAGTGCCTTATCGTGCGGCTTTGCAGACTGCCGAAGCCAATGTGGAAGCGGCACGTGCAAGTGTAGCTACGGCTCAACTGACGTATGACAGTAAAAAAGAATTGTTTGCCCAGAACGTGATTTCCGAGTTCGATTTGCAGACATCTTATAATAACCTGCTGACGGCGAAAGCACAATTGGCGCAGACGGAAGCGCAACGTGTAAGTGCCGCCAATAACCTTTCTTATACGGAAGTGAAGAGTCCTGCCGATGGTGTTGTAGGCACTTTACCCTATCGTGTGGGTGCTTTGGTCAGTGCCAGTCTGCCTAAGCCATTGACTACGGTTTCCGATAATTCTGATATGTACGTTTACTTCTCGATGACAGAAAACCAGTTGCTGGATATGACGCGCCGCTACGGTTCCAGGAGTAAAGCACTGGAAGAAATGCCTGCTATTGGACTGATTCTGAATGATAAATCTACCTATCCTTCACAGGGTAAGATTGAAACAATCAGTGGAGTTATCGATACTTCTACCGGAACTGTCAGCCTGCGTGCTGTATTCCCGAATAAAGAAGGATTGTTACAGAGTGGGGGAGCCGGCAATGTAGTGGTTCCTGTTCAAAAACGGAACTGTATCGTTGTTCCGCAAGCGGCTACTTATGAAGTGCAGGATAAAGTGTTCGTATTTAAAGTAGTAGATGGTAAAGCACAGTCTGCTCCGGTGGAGGTGACCCGTGTGAATGGTGGAAAAGAGTATATTGTAGACAAGGGTTTGAATGTGGGTGATGTAATTGTGGCCGAAGGCGTAGGTTTATTGCGCGAAGGTACACCTATTCAAGCTAAAGAAAAGGAGGATTAATCCATGAATCTGAGAACATTTATTGAACGCCCGGTATTTTCGGCAGTCATTTCTATAACGATTGTCATTCTGGGTATCATCGGGTTGTTTACCCTACCCGTCGAACAATATCCTGATATTGCTCCGCCTACCGTTATGGTAAGCACCACGTACTACGGTGCCAGTGCGGAAACTTTGCAGAAGAGTGTTATCGCTCCGTTGGAAGAAGCTATCAATGGTGTGGAAGACATGACCTATATGACGTCTACCGCTACCAATGCCGGTTCGGTATCTATTACCGTCTATTTCAAACAGGGAACCGACCCGGATATGGCTGCCGTTAATGTGCAGAACCGCGTATCCAGAGCTACTGGACAGCTTCCGGGAGAAGTTACTCAGGTAGGTGTGACCACTATGAAGCGCCAGACCAGTATCTTACAGATGTTTTCATTGCATAGCCCCGATAATTCGTACGATGAAAACTTCCTTGCCAACTACATGAGTATCAACTTGAAACCGCAGTTGCTGCGTATTGCAGGTGTGGGCGATATGATGATTATGGGTGGTGACTACAGTATGCGTGTCTGGATGAAGCCTGATGTGATGGCACAGTACAAACTGATTCCGTCTGACGTGACGGCAGCACTTGCCGAGCAGAATATAGAATCGGCTACCGGTTCGTTCGGTGAAAATTCGGACGAAACCTATCAATATACCATGAAGTATAAAGGCCGTCTGATTACACCGGAGGAATTTGGTGAAATCGTGATCCGTTCTACGGAAGACGGTGAAGTGCTGAAGTTGAAAGACATTGCAGATGTGGAACTGGGTAAGGAAAGTTATGCCTACAAAGGCGGTATGGACGGTCACAATGGTGTTTCCTGTATGATATTCCAGACGGCCGGCTCCAATGCTACGGAAGTAAACCAGAACATCGACAACCTGCTGGACGAAGTACGCAAAGACCTGCCGAAAGGTGTGGAGCTGACACAGATGATGAGTTCCAATGACTTCCTGTTCGCTTCTATCCATGAGGTAGTAAAGACTTTGATCGAGGCTATCCTTCTTGTTATCCTGGTGGTATATGTATTCTTGCAGGATATCCGTTCCACATTGATTCCGTTGGTGGGTATCATCGTGTCACTGATAGGTACCTTCGCTTTTATGTCCGTTGCCGGATTCAGTATCAATCTGATTACCCTGTTTGCATTGGTACTTGTGATCGGTACAGTGGTGGACGACGCCATAGTCGTCGTCGAGGCGGTACAGTCGAGGTTCGATGTCGGGTATAAGTCTTCTTATATGGCAAGTATCGACGCTATGAAAGGTATCAGTAATGCGGTTATCACCTCTTCACTGGTATTTATGGCGGTGTTCATCCCTGTATCGTTTATGAGTGGTACGTCCGGTACGTTCTATACGCAGTTCGGTTTGACAATGGCGGTTGCCGTAGGTATCTCAGCTATTAACGCTTTGACACTGAGTCCGGCCCTTTGCGCTCTGTTGCTGAGACCTTATATTAATGAAGATGGTACGCAGAAGAATAATTTCGCCGCCCGTTTCCGTAATTCGTTCAATGCTGCTTTCGATGTGGTGGTAAGTAAATATAAGAATGCGGTACTATTCTTTATCAAGCGTCGCTGGTTGTCATGGTCGTTGCTGGTTTGTTCCGTTGTATTGTTAGTACTCCTGATGAATTCTACGAAGACCAGTCTGGTACCTGATGAGGACCAGGGTGTATTGTTCGTTAACGTAAGTACGGCTCCAGGTAGCTCACTGAAGACTACGGATGATGTTATGCTTCGTATAGAAGAACGCTTGGAAGCTCTTCCGCAAAAGTTACATATCCAGAAAGTAACCGGTTACGGATTGCTTTCCGGACAGGGAAATACATTCGGTATGATTGTTGTGAAGCTGAAACCCTGGGATGAACGTACGAAGAAAGAAGATCAGGTGCAGGCTGTCATCGGACAGATTTATGCCCGCACGGCAGATATTAAGGATGCCACGATCTTTGCAATTGCTCCGGGTATGATTCCGGGTTATGGTATGGGTAATGCGCTCGACCTGAATGTACAGGATAAGTTGGGCACGGATGTGAACACTTTCTTCCAGACTACCCAACAATACCTGGGTGCTTTGAACCAGCGTCCCGAAATCTCCATGGCTTATTCTACTTTTGATGTGCGCTATCCGCAATGGACTGTCGAGGTAGATGCTGCTAAATGTAAACGTGCCGGCATTACTCCGGATGCAGTGCTTTCCACACTTTCGGGTTACTATGGCGGACAGTATGTATCTAACTTCAACCGTTTCTCAAAGGTATATAGGGTTATGATACAGTCTGGTCCTGAATACCGCATGGATGAGACTTCGTTGCACAACACCTTTGTGCGGATGGCAAACGGTGAGATGGCTCCGCTGAGCCAGTTCGTTACACTGACCCGTAGTTATGGTGCCGAGACTCTGAGTCGCTTCAATATGTATAATTCCATAGCTGTGAATGCCATGCCTGCCGAGGGATATAGTACGGGTGATGCCATTCGTGCCGTGAAAGAGACAGCAGAAATCAGCTTGCCGAAAGGTTACGGTTATGACTTCGGTGGTATCACACGTGAAGAGAACCAGCAGAGTGGTACGACGGTAATTATCTTCGGTATCTGTATTTTGATGATCTATCTTATCCTGAGTGCGCTTTATGAAAGCTTCATCGTTCCGTTTGCAGTTATTCTTGCGGTTCCGGTAGGTCTGATGGGTACGTTCTTGTTTGCCAAGATAGCAGGATTGGAGAATAACATTTATCTGCAAACAGGTTTGATTATGTTGATCGGTTTGCTTGCCAAGACAGCCATTCTGTTGACGGAATATGCTGCCGAGCGCCGAAAAGCAGGCATGGGATTGATTGCTTCCGCAGTCAGCGCAGCCAAAGCACGTCTTCGTCCTATCCTGATGACTGCACTCACCATGATCTTCGGTCTGTTCCCGCTGGTGGTAGCTACCGGAGTAGGTGCTAACGGTAACCGTTCGTTGGGTACGGGTGTAGTAGGTGGTATGACCATCGGTACATTGGCATTGCTTTTCATCGTTCCGGCTTTGTTCGTCACCTTCCAGTGGTTACAGGAACGTCTTCGTCCGGCTCAGTCCATGCCTACCAAAGACTGGCAGATTGAGGAGGAGATGGAAGTGAGTAAGAAAGAAATAGAAGAACATCAATCAAAAGAAAAATGAAGAAACAAATCATCACTTTAGCTGTCGCAACCTTGCTGTTGAGTAGTTGCGGCATCTATACCAAATATGAACGTCCCGAAATCAAGACCGACGGACTTTACGGGCAGGATGTAGAGGTGGAAGACACCACCTCTATCGCCTCTCTCTCTTGGCGCGAGTTGTTTACCGACCCGCAACTACAATCTCTCATTGAGCATGCACTGCAAGGCAACACCGACTTGCAGTCCGCTCAGTGGCGCATCAAAGAAGCGGAAGCCACTCTGTCATCCGCCCGTCTGGCCTATCTGCCTTCTTTTATGTTGACTCCGCAGGGAGGTGTCAGTAGCTTTGATAAATCAAAAGGTTCCTGGACATATAGCGGTATAGCATCCGCCAGTTGGGAAATTGATATTTTCGGTAAACTGACCAATGCGAAACGCCGTGCGAAAGCTTTGTACCTTCAGAGCCTGGAGTACGAACAAGCTGTCACCACTTCGTTGATAGCCAATGTGGCAAATATGTATTATACCTTATTAATGCTCGATGCACAATACAACGTCTCTGCCGAAACTGCCGCCAAATGGCGTGAGAGCGTGAAGACAATGCGTGCCATGAAAGCAGCAGGTATGACGGATGAGGCGGGAGTAGCCCAGACCGAAGCAAACTGTTATATGGTAGAAGCTTCTTTGCTCGACCTTAAACAGCAAATCCGTGAAATCGAGAATTCGCTTTCTATTTTACTGGGTGATGTGCCTGACGCTATCGAACGTGGAAAGTTACAGGGACAAAGCTTCCCGGAAGAACTTACCGTTGGCGTTCCTTTGCAGTTGCTCTCCCGTCGTCCCGACGTGAAGAGTGCGGAACTTTCGTTGGCACAGGCCTTTTATAGTACCAATGCGGCTCGTTCGGCCTTTTATCCTTCCATTACTTTGGGAGGTACGGCAGGTTGGACAAACTCTGCCGGAAGCATGATTATCAATCCGGGCAAACTGTTACTCTCCGCAGTCGGTTCACTGACACAACCTTTATTTAATAAAGGATTGAACATGGCACAGTTGAAAATAGCCAAAGCCCAACAGGAAGAAGCTAAGCTTTCTTTCCAGCAGGCTCTGCTGAATGCAGGAAGTGAAGTGAACAATGCCCTTACCCAAGTGCAGGTGGCTCGTGGCAAAACGGAGTTGCGCGACGGACAGATTACTTCATTGGAAACCGCAGTCCGCAGCACGCAACTGTTAATGAAACATGGTAACTCCACCTATTTGGAAGTACTTACCGCCCAGCAATCGTTGCTCTCTGCCCAACTGACGCAGATAGCCGACCGCTTCGATGAGATACAGGGAATTATCAATCTCTACCAGGCTTTAGGTGGTGGCAGGGAATAAAGAATAAATCAATACTCTCTCTTCTCTCGTTTCTTCATCCCCTTTTATCCTTCACGATGTGGAGTGGTGAGAGGGGATATTTTTAGTGATCACTCACCACTAATCACTTATTGCAGGTACTGGTCGATCTGCGCCACCGTTGCATCTTTCAACAATACTTTCTTGTCTTTATCCAGCAGATACAGGGTAGGTATTGCTTTCAGATCATACAGATTCTTTTCCTTTATGACGAGTTTTTTATCATACCCGTTTATCCATTCTTTTGGGAAATCCGGTAAGTGTCTTTCCCATTCTTCCTTATCTTCATCCGGATAAACAGCCAGTATCTTTAAGTTTCCTGCGGCAAACTCATTATTGATGGCGGGTGCCTGTTTCAAGGCTTCTATACCTTCTTCACAAGCATGGCATCCCGGATTGTTGATAAACAGCAGCGTATATTTTGCTTTCACTCCGTAGAGCGTACCGCCTTTCCCGGACAGCAATGTATAGGTGAAATCTTTTGCCGGCCTTCCGATGCGATTCTGTTCTGCCAGTTCCCTGCGTCCTTGCGGAAGTATTTTCTCCGTATCATTCAACACCTTGCTTTCCAGCATGGCATCCAGCACCGGAATGTAAAGTTCCTCATTCCGCATCGGAGAGTTCGGGTCATACAAATACTTTTCAGCTAAGTCTGTATAATAGAAGAATACTACTTTCTTTTGATCTGCCATCTTATACATCTGCTTTATGGCAGCTATCGCAGTAGTGTCCGGAACTACCTTCATAATATCTATAAAGTCCACCCACGCTTGTTCCGTAACATCCGGCAGATTAATATAAGTGGTATCGGTAAAATCCATATTGTCCCAGTAGTGCCGTACCAGATAATCTGCACGCAATTCGGGGGTATTCAGCATGGCTGGTATAATGGGAAGCGTGAATTTTTTCACGGTGTCTGCCTGAAGTGTTGTTCCCTTGTTGTCATTTGCTTTCCGGCTGCCGCATGAGGCACACAGAATCAGGAACAGGAAGAAAATGTTGAGATAAGTTTTCATAATTCAGCTACTTATATATTGAAAGACAAAGATAATGCAAATGTTTTAATTACCATTTGTTAAGTATCAACAAATTAATGAAACCTACCTTTGCACCGCTTTTTTAAAAACAATGAGATATGCAAAGGGATAATTTGGATTTCAAAAACATGAGTGTGAGTAAGTTGTTTACAAAACAACTTTTCCCCACGTTGCTGGGTATGGTATCATCCGCATTGTTCACTGTTGTCGACGGGATATTCGTAGGACGCGGAATAGGTAGTGATGCTATTGCCGCGGTGAATATTGCGGCGCCTATTTTTATGATAGCGGCCGGGTTGGGACTGATGTTCGGTATGGGCGGAGGAATTCTTGCTTCCATTAATCTGTCTCGTGGCAAATTGGTGGTTGCCAATATCAATGTCACGCAGTCAATCGTTATGCTGACGATTGTCAGTATCATTATGGGAATACTGTTTTGGGAGAACTGGTGGGGACACTTTCTCCGGCGATATCGTTTCCTTATTCTTGCCGGTCTTGTTCTTCTTTATACTGCCTGCATGGTTCGGCGTGACGGGAATCTGGCTTGCGGTGGCGGCGGGAGATATTACTACAACAATCCTTATTTTGCTATGCAGAAAGAAGGTTTAGTATTGATATATCTATGAATTCTTTTCGATGTATCCGATATGAAGTGGGTAGAAGATACGTGATGGTCTGGGGAAGTAGTAGGAAAGGAGGCAGTCTCTCAAAAAATGAGAGCTACCTCCTTCTGCTTACTGTCAGAGAGAGTTTATGCTTATTCTATGTATGAGGAAAGTGCATCATTATAATCGACTTCTTTGGCCGGGAATACCCAAGTCCACTGATTGTTGTCCGAAGGTTGGATGGTTATAGCAAACTGTACATGGAAACTGCCTTCCGGATATGCCTTGCGCACGATCGGCTCTTTCCAGCGTTTGTAGTCGAACCAGTCGAAACCTTCGCCCCAGAGCTCTATCCTGCGATACAGTTTCACTTCTTGTAGCAGGTTATCTCCTGTTTTCGTACAGATATAGGCGGGGTTGCGGCCTGAATCCTTATTCAGGGCAACCAGTAATTTTTGTGTTTCTGCATCCTTGCCGCCTATGTGGCAGTTGGCTTCGGCTTCAATCAGATACATCTCTGCCGAACGGAAATTATTCAATTGCCCTATACCCGGTTGGTCGGCACATAATATTTTGAACTGCATATAGGCAAAGATATAACTGGTGCTATAAATTTTGTCGACATAATCTTTCATAGCCCGATCATACAGGGCACCTTTCGAAGCCCGTCCGGTAGATGTGGTATATGTTTCACCTTCTTTGGGCCCCAGAAACATGTTCTTACGTACATCGGTTTCAGGAATCTGATCGTACAGTTCTTTGCTGATGGAACATGCGTAAGTTCTGCAAATGCTGGCGCTGGAGTTGCTGCCCTGATAGGCAAAGAATGAATAATAGTGTAAATTCTGGTCCGTAGCATTGTAACTGCTCCATATCCATTCTTGGTTAGGGGTATTAAAACCGCCATCCACATATTCGGAGTTTGTCATCAACGGATAATTGGCACGTGCCAATACTGCATAGCGTGCAGCGGTTGCCCAGTCTTCACGAGTCAGGGCCGCACGGGCATAGGTGGCATAAGCCACATCCAGGTTCGGACTGTAATTGTCCCCGCTCGCGCGGTCCAGTTCCGATGCTGTGAAATTGGAGATAGCCTCATTCAAATCTTCATAAATCCGGCCGTAAACTTCTGCCAGTGTAGAAGTTGGCAGCTCACCCGTACTCAGGTCTATGCGCAGGGGAAGTCCGCGGCTGGAACCATTATTACTGTCGCACCAGCGATGACAATAGAGTTGGCTCAGCATCATATAGCTGTATGCTCTGAATGTCAGTGCCTGAGCTTTTATAAACTGCTTTTCTTCATTGCTACCGCTGGCATTGTCTATGTTTTCAATGATGGCATTGGCATTACCTATCAGCTTATAATAGTAGAACCAGGGGTAATAACAATAACTTGAAGTATTTCTTTCGTGATAAAGCGAATTGATGATGGAAGACCATCCGGTCAGGTTTGATTTCTGAAAATCGTTTCCCGGATAGTTGCCATACCACGTCTTGATAGTTCCTTCGCCATTGAATCCTTGTGAACTGAGATATTGGTTGACCATTAACCTACAAATACCATTTATTGCGAGTTTGGCATTCTGAGTGGTTTCAAAGATAGTGGCCGTACCCGTAGATGATTGGGGTACAGTATCCAGATAGTTGCTGCCGCACGAGGCCAACAGAACTGTGAGTCCTAATGTGTATAATATCTTTTTCATAAGTGAGCGTTTTATTATTATAGTTTAATGTTGATACCAACGGAGAATACTCTCGGAGTTACCAGATAGTTGTATTGCGAACCGCCGAATGATTGCTGGGGATTCATGCCCTGGCGGGCTGTGAATGTCCATAAGTTCTCGCAGTTTGCGCTCACGCTTATTCCCTGCAGGTCCAGTCGTTTCACAAAGGAAGCCGGTAGCCGGTAGCTCAGTGTGAGGTTTTTAACTACTAAATAGTCCGAACTGACAAGCCATCTGGAAGAAGCGGAATTATTGTTCGCACTCATCGTGCTGTTTATCTGAGGAATACCATCTATCCAGATGCGGTCTGCCGAGTTTTCTGACATTCCCTCGGGAGCCGCTTTCCAGGCATTCATAATGTCGGAGTGGAAGTTGCCGGGTGAAGTGCCTGTAGTCATTAACGAACGGTATACCCCATCATAGGTTTGACCTCCCAACGAGTAGGTGAACAAGGCGGAGAAAGTAAGTGATTTGTAAGATACCGTACCGGTAAAGCTGCCGTAGACTTTGGGTAGTGCCGAACCGTGGAATTCTTTCAGGGCGTAAGTCGTGTTGTTGGTATAATAAGTGCCGTTGATGGAAGTCAGGCTTTCATTGTCGCTGATGTCAGTACCTTCTGCATTTCCCAATTTGCTGCCATCGGGCAGTGTGATGAAATAGTCTTCCAGATTGAGTGTGTACAGGGAGTTACCGGTGAGTTGATCGATACCAACATAAGTCGGCAGGAAGAACTCATAACGGCTTTTACCTTCTACTATCTTGTAGTTTCCCGATATGATCCCATCCTTATTTTGTTCAGGCAGCTTCACAATCTTGTTCTTGACGAATGTGGCATTCGTTGCAAAGTTCACTTTCCATTTCTTATCTTTGTAGATATCGATGTCCGTATTGATTTCGAAACCTTTATTGGAGATGGTTCCCAGATTCTTTGCAATGGTGGCCTGTGCGGATGTGGTGGAAGTGGCTCCTGCTGACAACGGCAGATAAACATCGAACAAAAGATCCTTGTTCCGTTTGTCAAAATACTCAAGACTGATGTTCCAGCGGTTGAACAAACGGCCTTCAAGTGCTATACCATAAGCCTCTCCGGTCTCCCACTTCAGATCGAGAGCTTCGTTCTGAGATAAATAATATGCCCCGATGTTTGCATTCTGGCTACCGGCATAAAGTCCCATGTAGCCATAATATCCGGTTCCGGCATCATTTCCCACTTGTCCGTAATTGGCGCGGAACTTCAAAGAGTTTATCCAGGTGAGAGATTGCATGAAGTCCTCTTCCGATATAATCCAGTTTGCACCGATGCTACCGAAGTTACCCCAGCGGTTCTGTTTGGAGAAGCGGGATGAACCGTCACGGCGGAACGAAACTTCCAGATTGTATTTCTCGGCGTAGTTGTAGCGGATACGTCCCAGGTAGCTTTCTGTACGATAGTCTGTCTCGTAGCCGGTCAGGCTGGTAATATCTGTGAAGTTCGATAGATTCGGCTTTCCGGTAAATGTCTCGGTCGTCTTGAATGCATACTCATAATCATAATTGTTGGAGTAGTTTTCGTGTGCTGCCAGTACATCTATGTAGTGTTTGCCATATACATGATTCCAGTTCAGTTGCTGCTGGAAGGTATAATTCTTATAGCGGTAAGTCACTCGCTTGGTACGTCCGTTGTTTCCTTTACCGTCACCGATAGTGGCATTGTCGTAAGAGGTCTGCTCGGAGTTTCGCACGTTGAGGTCGCCTTTCACTGTGAATGTGAAGTCGTTCAGGAACTTGACATCTGCAAAAGCGATAGCTTGCAGTGTGTTGCGTATGGTTTTGTCCGTACTCAATTCGTTTTCCCAGATTACATGACGGTCTACATATTGGTTACGGGTAGAGATCGTTACTCCCTCGTCATCTTTATAGTATCCCGGATCGTACTGTTTGTTGTTCAGGGCATCCAGGCGATAAGAACCATCGGCATTATGCAGATGCACGGGATAGATGGGGGCTATCTGACGACAATACATAAATGCATTGGTATATCCAGCGTCACTGTCCCCATTGGTTGCATGAGAATTTTGGTGCGTGCCGGATAGGTTAATGCCTGCCTTGAACCATTTTTTAGGGGTGAAGCTCATGGAGGTACGGGCTGAGATACGATTGAAATCCGAGTTTGTCACATAACCTTTCTCATCCAGATAGCCGATGGAAAAGTAATAGTTACTCTTTTCGTTGGCGGTATTTCCGCTAAAGGAATATTCCTGCCGGTATCCGTTGCGGATGGCATCCGAATACCAGTCAAGGTCATCGGCATATCCCGGAAGGATTTGTGCATCCGAAACCAGATTACCATTCGCGTCGAACAAAGCATTGTCCGCCTTATTATATATATTAAGATATAGTTGTTCCGAAATCAGATTTTCCGACGCATACTTGGCCGCGGTGGCTGCATCATCACCTGCAGACATACGTGCATTCTTCAGGTTTTGCCAACTTGCTTCCATAAATTGGTTAGGCGAGGTACGTTTATACTCTTTGATACCGCGTGAATAGACTCCTTGGTTGATTTTTAGGTCGAAACTGATTTTGTTGGAAGTCCCTTTTCTTGTGCTGATCAGAATCACACCGTTTGATGCGCGGTTACCGTATAGTGCGGCTGAAGCTGCATCTTTCAGAACTGAAATGCCCTCTATATCGGCCGGGTTTATATCCGAAATATTTCCTCCGAAAGGAACACCGTCTACCACATAAAGCGGAGTGCTCGAACCGTTTACAGTTCCGATACCGCGAATGCGGATCGACGGATCACTGCCCGGTGCACCGTAAGTACTATTAATCTGTACGCCCGATGTCGTTCCTTCCAATGCTGAAGTTACGCTGGAGGTTGGTCGCATTTCAATCTGATCCTGATTGACGGATGAAATGGCTCCTGTCAGCGATGATTTTTTTGCTGTACCGTAAGCTACTGTTACAATCACTTCATCCAACATCTGAGAATCGTTTGACATGATGATCCTGAGTTGAGGCTTGATTGCAACTTCCTGCGTTTTCATGCCAACAAACGAGATAATTAAGGTTCTGGCATCATTGGGGACATTGGTGAGTGTAAACTCTCCGTTTACGTTGGTAATCACTCCTTGCGAGAATCCTTTCACCAGAATAGATGCACCAACCACTGGTTCATTGCCTTCTTCTGAAATCACGACTCCGGTTACTTTGGAGACTTGGGCCAATGTTGCACTTGTCCATAAAAACAGATAGGCCAGCATGATAAATAGTAGTTTCCTTTTCATAAGCTCTCTTTTTAAAATTAGTATTTTTATTTCTTGAGTTCTTGCAGTACTTAAACATGAATAACATCATTAGAGAGCTTCGAAGGGTATGAGTTGTATTATCACCTAATATAAATAAATAAATCGTATATCAGAAGTAAATAAACATTTGCATTTTAACGTTTGATTTGTTTGTTTTTTAATATTTATTTATATCTTTGCGCTAATCATAACACTAAGTACTGCAAGAACTTAGCTGTCATTTATTTGTTGAATTTTGTGGGCTTGTTTGAATATAAATAGAGAAAAGTAAAGCCCCCTTCCACACGGCTGTATTCCCTTATTCATCGGGGTTTGCGTGTGGAAGGGGGCTTTTGCTCCTTATTTTACTTTTATCTTGTTACTATTTTGTCTTTGCTTACTCCGTAGTATCCTGCCACGGGTACATATATCGGTTGCATTTGTCGTCCGATGTTTTCTATTTTTCCTTCTGCTTTCAGTCGTCTCAGGTGTTCCATTGCCTTTGATTTCATGAAACCACATATATGCTGGAAGTCCAGGCGTGTCATCAGTTGATGTTCGGCAAAGTATTCCTTCAGTCGCATGTCTATCTCCACGTCCGATAGCTTGCTGGAGTGCCCGCTATGCTTGAAATTCTTCAGTTTAACATTGCCTATCTCGTTCTTCAACGCTTGGTCGGCGCGAAACTTGATGCCCTTCAGTTTCACTTTCTCATTTTTTCGTTTCGTTTCCATTGTGATTCCTTCCTCGCATTTCAGTGTAGGATGGAAGTATCCGATGCCGTCCAGATGTACTTGTCGTCCTTCCGCCAATTCTTCTCCCATTATATGCGATAGTGCATCGAGCACTGCCGATACATCCGTCTCTGTCAGCGAACTACGTGCTTGTATTTTGTGGCGGATTTCGTCTGTTCCTACTTTTCCATTGAGGGTGATGCGTGCATGGATTGTTTTTGGGTCCGTTTGATCGTTAGGTACCGGATTCTCATACCATTCAAAAAGTATAGCCATTGTTTGTCGTTTTATAGGTAGATAATGGTGCAAATGTACCATTTATATATAGGAAGAGCAAATTTTAGATAAAGCATCTGGTAGTGTTGATAGTTGTTGGCAGATCTCTTGACAGATGTCGGTAAATATGTTGACGATAGAAAACAAGATGGTTGACGGCTGTCAACACTACCAGATGCTTTATCTAAAACATGACAATACTATATGTATAATGTCAACAAACTATATGTATTTAGTTAGCGGCATTAATTTGTAGCAAACCACTCAAAATACTTGCAAAAGGTATATCTGTGATGCTAACTTCGTGGCATCAATCACTAAACTAACAATTAAATTATGAAGACAAAATTTATGCAATTCATTGCTTCTCTTTGGGAAGGCTGGGGGGAAGTGAAGCAAGTAGTAGAAAATCAGCCGGAAACGACTCCTTTAGCAGCTAACCCTGCTGCGGAGCTTGTGAAGTCCTCGCCGGTCAGTCTGACGGATCGAGTAAACCGCTTCCTGCAATCCGCTTATGATTTCCGTTATAATCTGTTGACGGAAGAAACCGAATTCCGTCCGGCGGGTAAAGTGGGAGAGGGGTTCTCATCTGTTGGAAAGCGGGAACTGAATACCTTTTGCCTTGAGGCCCATGCACGGGGAATTGCATGTTGGGACAAGGATATCAGCCGTTATCTTTATTCCACTTGTGTATCTGCTTATCATCCTTTCCTTCTTTATATGGATGAACTTCCTGCCTGGGATGAAGTGGAACTGACTTCAAAGGGAAATGTTACCCGTAAAATGTCGGAAATGGGATTGCTGAATCTTGATGAGTTTGATAAATATCCTGCTTCTAAAATGCCCTTATTGAAGAATCTGATGCAGATGGCGAACCTGAATCTTTGCAAAGCCTATCAAAGGAACTATCGCAACTTGCCACGTATTGCTTCTTTTATCGGTACGAGCAATCGTTTTGATCTGCTTTCCGACCCTACAGGGAGTCGCCGTTTTCTTTGTGTGGAAGTGAAAGGGAAGATAGATTGCTCGCATATCGAGCATAAACAAATCTATGCCCAGTTGAAACATGAACTTCTGGAAGGAGTCCGGTATTGGTTTACAGCGGAAGAAGAGTCTGAGTTGAAGGAACATAATAAGAGATTTCAGCGGCGCAGTATGATGGAGGAAATTCTTTATGCTTGTTTTCGCCCTGCCATGACTGAAGATAAGGATGAAATGGTACAACGCCTTTCTGCTGCTGATATTTTCAAGGTTCTGAAAAAGCAGAATCCGGCAGCTATGCGTGGAGTTAATCCGAATGCGTTTGCTCAACAGTTAGCTCCTTTAGGGTTTCCCCGCTCGCGGAGTCGTTACGGTAATTACTATTCGGTAGTTGCCTTGCCTGAAAACACCTTTCCACCCGCTAACCTTGATAAATAGGGCGTTTCATGGGTGTGGAGGGGTGAAAATGTTTATAATAAAGACATTTAAAAGAAAAGTGAGTTAAAGGGTATTTAGACAGCTACTTAGCATTTTGGGGCATATTTTTTTCTGTTTAATTCGAAACAAATAATAATTTTTGTTGTTGAATGTGAAAAAAAGACATATCTTTGTGACTGAACTAATTGACATGATGATATCTTAATATATAGTCATGTCCTCTTCCGGAACGGTCTAAATGTGGCAATTTAATTGGTACCCGGATGAGCGTAGCCTGTATCGTCTTTGGTACGGGCTTACTCGTCCTGTGTCAAGGGTGCGCCACATACCTGACTGTTGGGATTGGTAGGGCCCCGTACCTCTAATATACATTAGCCGTATAGGGTTGATTTTAAACTTATAATCAAACACTATATGGCTAATTGGCTTTCTATGCAATCGACAGCCGAAAAATACGGCATACCTGAAGAGCAAATCCGTGAATGGATTAGACTCGATTATGTGACGTACTCTTCTTTTTTTAAAAGAGATCCTTGTGATGACCCCAATCCGATGGTGGATACTGATGAACTTGATAAAGTTCTTGAATCGAATTCCATTAAGTCTTGTCCTGATGATGAAACCATTGAGCGAGTTCCTAAAGGCCATTTAGACTGGCTTTATCAGGAAAATGCCCGATTAGCAAAAATCAATGACGACTTGAGAGAAGAGATTTATTCGCATGTTCAGTGGGAGAAAGAGTTAAATGATGATTTTACTAAGATAACAGAGCTTGCAAACAAGGTTATATCCTTGCATCGCCAAATAATCATAGATTATGAAGGCCTATTAAATGCTAAAATGGGAATTAGGGCTTTTTTACGTTATCTGTTTCTTCCTAAAAAGAATAAATACCTCACCTAACCAGTGGATTTCATTTTTTTTAAATCCTTTTCATCTCTTGAATACGGAGCCCGTGATGAGCTCCGTATTCTTTTTTATAGCTACCCCTTTCATTTATATCTCCTATAACAATACTATCTTAATTCTTCTTCACCGTCGGAATCGCTCTCCCCCGATAACGGAGGAATTGGAGGGGTAGAGTGTTCTTTAAGGGGATATGGTAGGTAAAACAATGACCGAGTACCTTTTCTCCCTTTCGCGCGTGCACGTATATATATAATGTGCACCCTTCCGTTCCCGTCCACACCTCCTTTCAAAAATATGTTCTACAACATCCTTATCAATCAACGAGTTACAAAATTGTTTCAAAAAACCTGTGAAAAAATGATAGATATATTTGGAACGAATAGATATATCCGCTACTTTTGCACCCGCTTTCCAAGAGACGGAAAGCCTTGAAATTGACATTCTGACAGAAACGGTGTAAGAACCCTAACGTTTTTCTTTCCTTTTGCCCTAATTCCAACCAAGAATACGGAAAGAAAAAAGAAAAAAAACTTCCGAAAATATTTGGAGGATATGCTTAAAAGTTCTTACCTTTGCATCCGCTTTCTGAAAAGAAAAAGCGATTCAAAAAGAAGCGATCTTTGAATAATTTACATAAACAATACAAGTAGTACAAGAGCAAGGTTACTGCATTTGAATGAAGTAATCTTGGGTATAAAGAAAGAACCGTCAAGTAACTTATATATATAGGTAATTTGAGAACTTTTAATAAACCGAGCGTCCTGAACAGAGCAAAATCATCGGTAGCGATACCGGTAATAACAATACTTTTACAATGAAGAGTTTGATCCTGGCTCAGGATGAACGCTAGCTACAGGCTTAACACATGCAAGTCGAG
>PPYE01090543.1_pt1 | contig 43601 bp, 42 predicted proteins | sample 1559881 | NCBI WGS metagenome assembly PPYE01 (sample SAMN08240022, study PRJNA423297) | Human gut metagenome, whole genome shotgun sequencing project.
CTCAAAATATAATAAAAGTCATTCTTATTCATAAGCAACTCATAGACTACTATTTAGCTATTCTCCATATAATTATATCAAGTTCCACAAGAACTATAATCTAATTTGTATTTTTTATAGAAACAAAACAGCACAGTTCGGCATTGCAGAAAAAAAAGATATAATATGTTAGCCTTTTAGTATAAATAAAATAACAATAATGCCTATGGAGAAATAAATATTAAACTATTTAATGTACACACAACATTACAGAAAATACATGATTAAAATTAATCATGTATACAACGAAGCGAAATCCTATATCAAGGAAAACACAATGAAAGATTGCCTATACAGACAATAGTTTGAAATAACCTTAATAGTTTAACTAATATCAATTTCATGGAAAACACATCCTAGGACTCCACTCGGAGATCTCGCCAAGCGAGAGTTCTCTGTTTACTCCAAGTATACATTTAGCAACTTAAATCTCTCCCCTTGCCGAGGAGTATTAACATTTAAATACTATTTATGAAAAAGAAAATCACACAAACGTTACTGCCAATAGTTATGGGATTATCCCTAATAATGCAGTTTGCCTGTTCGGATGACGATAAATCAGGCGGAAATTATAATGGACCTCTAAAACTAACCACTTTTTATCCGGATTCAGGATATCTTTCCTCCAAAATTATAATAGAAGGTGAAAATCTAGGAACAGATGCTTCTAAATTGTCAGTCTACTTTAATAAAAAGAAAGGATACATTTCACAAGCATCCGGAAATATTCTGATGGTTTATGCACCTAAATTACCGGGAGACACCTGTATCATCTCTGTAGTAAAAGGAAATGATTCTCTTACTTTCGACAACAAATTCCGCTACATCTCCCGTTTTACAGTAGAAAATGTATGTGGTAAAACAGGTAGTGGATATAATATTGGCGGAGATCTTGCCAGTACAACCTTTGAAGCTTGGCGATTAAAAGTAGGATGCTGCGATCCGGAAGGGAATTATTATTCATGTTATTCTTCATTTGGAAATAATGGAGGTCTTGCGTTAATCAGTGAGAAAAAAAACCAATCAAAGAAAATCATATCAGAAATGGTTAATGATGTAATGTATCACAATGTAACCGAGAAACTGTACGCCGTAGGTACACAAAAAAACGTCATTTATGAGATTGATCCTTCCAACGACTGGAAAGTTAAGCGACGTTACTTGAAACCACAAGACCCTCCTGCCAAACAAATTGACTACAACTCTACAGCTTGTATAGCTTATTGTACTACAGATGGCTACTTTTACGGCCGTACGGCAACCAAACAATTATTCCGATTTAAACTGGAAGATATGGTATGTGAATACATCAAAAACGATGTATATAACTCGACAACTCCAGAAACAGAAAACAGCTATATTGTCAGCATGATGTTCGACCCGACTGAACCAACTCATCTATATACTTCTTACGGAGCATCTTCTGTTATAACCATGCAGGATGTATCGAAACCTGAATCTGAAGAAATAATATATGCCGGACATCTTAATGTAAGAGCTGATAATACGAGTACTACTCAAGTAATTAATGGATATCGGACAGACTGTTTGTTTAACTGGAACAACCAAATGACCATTATAGTAGACGAATCTGGACAAAAAAACATGTACATTGCAGATGCCGGAACCCAGACCATACGCAAAATTGATATGAATACAGGTATGGTAACAACCGTTGTAGGCAGACAAAATGTTAAAGGTAACCAAAGTGGCACTCCACTGGAAGCCACCTTCAACTGGCCCAAGGGAGTAGGATTGACTGCCGAAGGAGATTTGTATATTTCAGACTGCGGGTCCGGATGTGTCCGCAAGTTGAGTCTGCGTTAACCCCAATAATCATATGTAAAGAAGACACTAATGAAAAAATACATATTACTATCATTACTGTTCTTCTGCAACGCATCAATAATGATGGGGCAGGAGAAACAATTAACAATTTCGGGACATGTATTCGACGAAAGCAATGAGTCGCTGCCCGGAGTCAGCGTATACCTAAAGGACCGCGCAGGAGTAGGTACCAGCACCGATATTAACGGAGCCTTCAAGTTATCTGCCCAAAAAGGAGATATGATTATATTCTCTTTTATCGGTTACAAAAAGATGGAACATATCGTTTTGAAAGATGAAAAGAATCTGCGGATTATGCTGAAAAGCGATTCACAACAAATGGATGAAGTTGTCATCACCGGTATGGGAACAAAAGAAAAGAAGGTCAACCTGACCGGAGCTGTCACCAATGTGGATATATCACAGATACAGACACCAGCCACTTCCCTAACTAATATGCTCGGTGGTCGTGTACCCGGTATTATCTCCGTACAGTCCAGCGGTGAACCGGGCTCTAACATGTCTGAATTCTGGATTCGTGGTATTGGTACGTTTGGAGCAAGCTCGAGTGCACTTGTACTTATCGACGGGCTCGAAGGTGACTTGAACAGCATCGACCCCGCCGATATCGAAAGTTTCTCCGTATTGAAGGACGCTTCCGCAACTGCCGTATACGGTGTACGCGGTGCGAATGGAGTCGTACTGGTGACTACCAAGCATGGGACATCCGACAAGATGGAAGTAAACGTTCGTGCTAATGTCAAAATCTCCTATCTCACTAAGCTTCCCGAATATTTACGTGCATACGACTACGCTGTGTTAGCCAATGAAGCAAGTGCCATGCGTGGAGCACAGCCTATTTATGATGACATTGAACTGAAAGCCATTCAGTATCATCTGGATCCCGACTTTTATCCGGATGTAAACTGGCAGGATGAAATTCTGAAAAGAACCTCGCTTCAGCAAACATATTACGCTAGTGCCAGAGGAGGTGGTAGTATCGCCCGTTATTTTGTCAGTATGAATATGTCAAATGAATCGGCAATCTACAAGCAAGACGAAAACAGCAAGTACATCAAGGATGTGCACTACAACACTTACGGAATGCGTCTGAACGTAGACTTCAACCTGACCAAGACAACCGAACTTTATTTCGGTTCGGATATCTACCTATCCTCACAAGCACTACCCGGGCAAGGAGCATCAACCGACCAATTATGGGATGCCCAAGCCAAACTGACTCCGCTCACTATTCCTGTCCGTTATTCTACAGGAGAACTGCCCACCTACAAATCGGGCGCAAAAGATGTGTACTCACCCTATGCCATGTTGAATTATACAGGTTTGAAAAACATCAATACTTACTCTGGTACCTATACAATACGCTTACAGCAAGATTTCAGTTTTCTACTGAGAAATCTGGCTCTTAACATTCAGGGGGCCTACAGCAACAGCTCTTATTTTGAAGAGACACGTTCTGTCAAGCCCGACATGTATTGGGCGGAACGCAGGGATGAGAACGGAAATCTGGAACTTATACACACTATAAAGAAAGAAGGAACAAAATATACTAAAAACAGAGACAGCCAGTACCGGAAATACTTTCTTCAGGCAAATCTAACCTGGAAAGCTATGCTGAACGATGAACACCGTATTTCCGCTCTTATACATTATGAAATGAGTGATAGCAAAAACACAAAAGATTTAAATAAGGACGGTATGGCTGCTATTCCTTTAAGATATCAGGGTTTGTCTGGAAAAGTCAGTTATGGGTTCAGAGATACATATCTGCTCGATTTCAACATAGGATATACCGGTTCAGAAAACTTTGAGAAAGGTAAACGCTTTGGGTTCTTTCCGGCCATATCCGGTGGTTGGGTGCCTACCCAATATGAATTCATGCAAGAAAAGCTTCCTTGGCTGAATTTTCTCAAAATCAGAGCTTCGTATGGTATCGTAGGTAACGACCGTATTTCAGACAAACGTTTCCCCTATCTGACGATTATCAATGAGTCTGCCGAAAAAGGCTGGGGATACAATGAAGCCGGAATCACTGAAAATCAAATGGGAGCCGACAATCTGAAATGGGAAAAAGCGAAAAAGATAGATGTAGGTATCGAAGGCGAATTATTCAACAGCAAACTGAGTTTCGTGATCGATTTCTTCAAAGACATCCGTGATGGCATCTTCCAGCAACGCCAACAAGTTCCAGAGTATATCGGCCTTGTCAGCATGCCATTTGGCAATGTAGGCAGCATGAAAAGTTATGGTTCGGACGGAAACGTGACCTATATACAGAATATTGGCAAAGATATGTCGGTAACATTCCGAGGAAATTTTACCCTTAGTAATAACAGGGTGAATTATTTTGAAGAGGCAGATACCAAATATGAATATAATTCTGCCACCGGACGTCCTTATGGATACCAAAAAGGACTGATCGCATTAGGATTGTTCAAAGATGACGAGGATATCGCTAATAGTCCTAAACAGACTTTCGGTAGCTATCTGCCCGGAGATATTAAATACAAGGATGTCAATGGAGACGGTGTTGTAAACGGGGATGACAAAGTACCTTTGTCATTCAGCAGTACTCCACGCTTCATGTATGGATTCGGAGTTGAATTCAGATATAAGAGACTGTCGGCTGCCGTACTATTCAAGGGAACCGGAAATACCGATGTTTATCATGTGGGGGTACCAGCTTCAAACGGCGCTCTATATGACGAAGGCTACATTCCATTCTATGGCAAACAGACTGGTAATGTACTGAGCATAGTCAAAAACCCTGCCAATCGTTGGATTTCCCGTGAATATGCTGAGAAGATGGGGCTAGATCCATCTTTGTCAGAAAATCCTAATGCCCGATTCCCTCGCATGTCATACGGAAATTTGGAAAACAATTCCCAGACATCCAGTTTTTGGAAAAACAATGCAAAATACCTGCGGCTATCAGAAGTAAACATCAATTATAGTGTAAATGTACCCAAGACTATAAAGAATTTGGGAATCAATTCTATCGACCTTTCACTCGTAGGCAACAATCTTTGCGTATGGGATAAGATTGATATCTGCGATCCGGAACAAGCATTATACAACGGACGGCGTTATCCAATTCCTGCCAGCGTGACTTTGCAGGCATACATCAAATTCTAACTATCAAAAAATGAATTATATGAGAAAACTAATATTGCATTCAATTCTATTGTTGTCCGTCTTTTCTATCTCTTCCTGTAATTATCTGGATGTAGACAAGTGGTTTGACGATACAATGAAATATGACTCCATCTTCTCCCGTAAAGAATACTTGGAAAGATATATGTGGAACGTAGCATCCATGTTTCCCGATGAAGGAGACTTTCTCAATAGTCCGGCGACAGCAGGACCGTTAGCTACCGATGAGGCTTTTGAAACTTTTAATGCAGAAACCTATACTGGTATGGCATACGTCACGGGAGCCATTAACGAAGAAAACATCACCAATAAAGATGCTAAAAAGAAAAAATCTATTTATCAATGGGACACGATGTACAAAATCATCCGTAAGGCAAACATTATCCTCTCACGTATGGATGAAGTGACCGATATGAGCAATCTGGAAAAACCGGACATCTGGGCATACACCTATTTTATGAGAGCCTACGCATACTACCATCTCATCATGGATTTCGGTCCTGTCATCCTTGTAGGAGATCAGGTATATCCCTCCAACGAGCAGCCGGAAGCCTATGCAAACGTACGTGCGACGTATGACGAATCAGTAGACTATGCTTGCGAACAATTTGAGTTGGCGGCACAATATCTGCCAGAGACTCAACCGAACAGCAGCTTCGGCCGTCCCACCAAGGGAGCGGCTTACGCACTGATTGCACGGTTAAGATTGATACAGGCTAGCCCATTATACAATGGCCGCGGACAAACATACTTCGGGAACTGGAAACGGAGCAGTGACGGAGTGTTCTACATTTCCCAGCAATACGACGATCGTAAATGGGCGGTAGCCGCAGCAGCTTGCGAAAGAGTCATGGACATGGGGCGTTATGAACTGCATACTGTCCCTGCAGATAAAGACTCTTTTGTACCTCCAACCAACGAGAATCAGGCGTTTCCCAACGGAGTAGGCGGTATTGACCCGCTTAAATCTTACAGCTATATGTTCAATGGCGAAACAGATGGCAGAAAAAACAAGGAGTTCATATGGGGAAGAACGACCGGTAATCTATGCATTAGAGAATCTTTTCCACATTCGATGGACGGATACAATGGGATGGGCGTAACACAAAAGATGGTCAACATGTTCTATATGAATGACGGAACAGACAACTATCCCGAAGATGCAAAGCCATACAAAGAAGACGGAACATATGATAATACAAATTTCAGCACCGAGGATGAGACCTTCTCCGAATATGTATTGAAGTCAGGAGTCTTCAACATGTACCGTAATCGGGAAATGAGATTCTATGCCAACATCGGTTTCTCCGGCCGTTTCTGGAAAGCCCGCTCATACAGCGGAAGCGATGCTAAAAAGGAGCAGATGATTAAATATGACAACTCTTCTGTAACGGATGGGAAGCACTCCTCCAGTGGTAATGTGAACGACTACCCCGCCACCGGTTATGTTATCACCAAATACGTGCATGACGACGATGCATTCTCTTCGCCCGGAGGAATATTAATGGAAAAATTTTTCCCTATCATCCGTTATGCTGAAATCCTGCTGGCTTATAGTGAAGCACTCAATAATCTTCAGGGCAGTTATTCCATCGAACTGAAGGGATCGAACGGAGAGACTAAAGTCTACGAGGAAAGCCGTGACATATACAAAATCAAGCAGGCGTTCAACCCAATCAGATACCGTGTAGGACTCCCCGGAGTGAAAGATGATGAGTTGGCCAGCGTGGATGGCTTTAACAAAATCCTTCAAAGAGAAAGAGCTATTGAATTCTTGTATGAGAATCAAAGATACTATGACGTGCGCCGATGGGGCATCTACGAAGAGTCCGAAAAAGAAGCGATACAGGGGATGGACCTCAGCAAAGATGAGATGAGTGGATACTTCTATCCGGTAGTAGTAGACCATCCCTGGATAAGACACAGAGTAGTAGATCGTAAAATGGTATTCCTACCTATTGGCAAATATGAAATAAGAAAAGTGGATGGTCTGGATCAGAATCCCGGCTGGGGAGATTAAACAAATCACCCTATGAGACAATTCGTTAGCATTGAATATAAATTAAAAGAATAAGAATGAAAACATATAAAATAAGCATCCTGTCGCTGTTACTCGCATTACTATTTCTTGCCGGATGCAGTGACAGAAAGAAGTTCTTTGAAGATGAACGATACGAGAAAATGGTATACATTGTCAGCGACAATAACAATATACACAATTTGGTTTACGACCTGGATGGCAAAGACGGTAATATACGCAATCTGTCGATTGCGTGTAGCGGAACCAATCCGACAGAGGAACCGGTTACAATATCGCTCACAGAAGACACAGTTCTTCTGGATGAATATAACTATACGAACTTTATCGAAGATTATAGCCGATATGCCCTCAAGATGGACCCGAAAGACTATGCGATAGAAAGCAGCACAGTTACTTATCCGACAGGAGAACCATACACGTTGGTACCTATCAAAATAGACATTTCAGTCATTGAAAGTCTGGACCCGGATAAAATCTACTTTATTCCCATAGCAATAGCCGACGCAACTCCTTATCCTATAGTAAAAAAGAAAGGAAATGCATTATTACAGATACAAAAGAAAAACAAATATACCAGTTCCGCAGAACCTGCAAGCTATAATGCATCAGGGTATGAAGGCAGCGGATACTTTGTCATCACCAAAACAATGGTACCTCTGACCAAAAATCGGGTAAGAATCAATATCGGTACTAAGAGATTACCGGCAGAACCGGAGAATCAGCCGGACTTCATCAAGAAAAATACGATTGTTATCGAAGTAGCTGATGATAACTCCCTGACTGTAGAACCTTATGATCCTGAAGAAATGGAAGTGGAAACAGTGGATGTCAAAGTAGCCCATCCGGGTGATAACGCCTATGCACTCTACAACAACCGGCTCGACCCGACAACTACGACCTTCTGTGTATGCTATAAGTATAGACTCAAAACAGGTAGTTGGACCGAAGTACGGGAAGCAATACGCTTACCGGTGATTGTCATAGAGTAAACAAGCCAAATAAAGACCTATTAATATAAATCCGGAATAACCATCCGAATCAGAAGAAGTTATTGCAAAAGTCTGTAAGCTCTCCTCCCCCCTCTCCTTTTTTTTAAGGAGAAGGGAGAGCTGAAGACCCGAAGAGCAGATAAACGCACAAACCATTATCATATAAATTTATCCTGCCGACATCTTTCTGACAATAAGGCAGAGAAATAAAAACGACTATGAAATAAACACAAAAAGTCCCTGTAAAGCATTAATTTACAGGGACTTTTTATTTTCTTAAAGCGGAGAGACAGGGTATTGAACCCATCCATCTAACCACCTATATTTCAGCGTCTTTAGCTTCCAATATTTCAAATAGGTAACGAAACAGTAACGATTTTTGCAGGGTTATTTGTCCGGCTTTGTCCGCTGTTTGTCTGCCTATCTTGTTTAGCGATTAGTGCAAGGTGCAAGCTATATATCTATATATACTTGCACCTTGCACTTAAAGTTCTTTCTTATATCTTGTGGGTTTTAACCCAAAGTGTTTTCTAAAAAATTTATTGAAAGCACTTTGAGTTTCAAAACCTAACAAAAAAGAAATTTCAACTAATGATATATTCTCTTTTAAGTATTTGTTTGCTAATTCTTTTCTCACATCATCAAGAATTCTTTGGTATGAAGTGTTTTCAGATAACAACTTTCGTTGAAGAGTACGGTCACTCATATTCAAATCACGAGCAACACTTTTCAAACTGAGATTTATTCCCGGAATAGTTTGAAGCATGTACCTACGAACAATAGATGAAACGGATTGCGGCTGTTCCTTATCAAGTAGCCCAGAAATCAACTGCTCGGCTATAAACAGCATTTCAGGATTTGCATTGGTGATATGAGTTTCCAGTATCTCCTTTTCAAAAATCATTATAAATGGCTCATTGAACTTTACCGGACACTGCATCAGAGTTTCCAGCAAATCAGGTGTAGTTTCTTGCTTATATGGAGAACAAACCGATACAGGAGTAATATGTTTCCCAGTCAAAGCATAGATAAGTTGAAGTATGATACCATATTGAGACTCGTAAATATGCCTTGTTGCGATTGGATAGTTTTCCGAAAATTCGTTTGCAACTCGCATTGAATGATAAAAATATCGTTTATCAGAATGGTTACTAAATAAACATACCGTATTGACGGCAGGAGCATAAAGAGGTGATTTTTGAAATACATCTTTCAAAGTACGGCAGTTCTGATATATATTAAGTATTACTCCCATTACGGACACGGGAAAGTTAAAACCCATTTTAAGTCCTATACGTATGTTAGGTCTTTGACTTGCAATATATTCAAGAAACCGACCTACAATGCTGCCATCAACCTTATTTGTCGTTTTCTCAAATAATGAACTATCAATACCTAACACGCTGAACACCTCTGCTTCGTCCATTTCAAGCAGACTTACCTGTCGTAGTATAATATTAAATGTCCCTGCTGTTAAATACATAAATCAAACATTGGCGTGATTGGACAAATTTATGGCTTAAAATTCAATTCTCCAAACACAGAGCGAAGTAACTTTGCAAATAATTTGTAAAACAATAAAATTAAAGATTATGAATGAATTAGAACTAATTGTAAGCCTATTCCCTATCGTTTTTATGCTTCACGAATTTGAGGAAATTATCGGCTTTAAAACTTGGGTCATTAAAGACGGATTATGGATTGCAAAGAAGTACCCCAAAGTAGCTAAACAAATTTCGATTTATGAGCGATTATCAGTTCCGGCATTTGCATTAGCTGTATTGGAAGAATTTATACTTATTGGCATTGTAACAGCTTTGGCTTTAACCTTACAATGGTATAGTGTATGGATTGCCGTATTCTTGGGATTTTCACTTCACATTTTCATCCATATAGGTCAGTGGATGATGGTTAGAAAATATATCCCCATTATTATTACATCGCTTTTATCTCTACCCTATATTTTTGGGGGAACACACAAAATTTTCTCGGAATTTTCTTTAAGTATGATTATTACATGCTTTGTCATTGGAACAATAGTGCTAATAGTTAATCTACGCTTCGTTCACAAATTAGCTTTACGATACGATAAAATCAGGAAGAAATGAAAATAGTTCTATTGATTAATCATAACGGTAAAATTAAGAAAGGTAAGAATGTGTTTGATGCAATCACTCTTGATTGCAGATTATATTTTGAATAAAAGTATGAAACAATACACTGATAATATATTGTTTAAAATCAACGCAGAGATAGAAATATCTTGTATAGATAGTGATGTTTCTTCCGATAAAGCTCTATATATGATTGATTTCATTAGACCATTATTTGAAGAACTAAGAGAGTTTATCCACCAATATACTTTTCAGGATGCTAATGAAGAAATATTATTCTTCAAGGATATTAAGCCATTCATTTTAAGCAAACTGATATATTTTAATGACATATACCTACTTGAATTAAGAAAGCCGAATGGCAGTAAAGAAGTCCTAAAAGAGTATTATAAGAAAAAACAAACGGCAATAACAGAGTTTTGCAATGCTAATCTTGACTTCTACCAATATTATCGTTCTAAAGCCACCCACTTAGATAGATATTATTTCCTTAGAGAACATGAGAATTACAAATTATGCCATAACTGTGGTATGTTTGATAAAGACCCATTGTTTTCAACTTGCTGCGACCATAGGGTTGCTAAGATGTTGGCTTATGATATGCTGGAAATATATCTGCAACAACGATTACAGGAACTTGAAAGGAAAGAAGTAATAGAGAATAGCAGAACTTCATTACCTGACAATCCTTTCCTATGGACGGGTACAAAAATAGCTGCTATCGAATTGGGATATGCCATCTATGCTGCCGGAGTGCTTAATAATGGAAACGCTGATATAAAAGAGATAATGACTTATATAGAAGCATCATTCAAAATAGATTTAGGAGATTATTACCGGACTTATCTTGCAATAAGAGAAAGGAAGAAAGATAAGACATCATTCCTTACCAACCTTATAAATAAGCTCCTGCGAAAAATGGACGAAGACGATAAGTTATAATAAACTTCCTTTAAAAAACTACCAAGTTACTACCAACTTGGTAGTTTTTTATGCCCTATTCTAAAGTAGATTTTCACCCTCTTTTCTCCTTGTTTCACCCTGTTTTAGCATCAATTCCCACAAAAAAATAAATCAACCAACTTGGTAGTATCTTGTAAGTTTTGTCTTTTGCAACTCCCGACCTTTGCAGCAAATCAATTAGTTAGCAAAATGGAGATAATAACATTCGAGTCAAAAGCCTATAAGGATTTAGACAACAAAATTACCGCTATCGCCGATTATATATTCAATCATACAGAAGCGGAAAATACCAACGAAGATGAAATTTGGGTGGACAGTTACGAGGTCTGCACATTTTTAAAAATCAGTGAAAAGACACTCCAACGTCTGCGAGTGGCTGGAACTATTGCCTACTCTAATATTCGTGGGCGTTACTTCTACAAAATCAGCGAAGTAAAACGGATGCTGGAAGAACGCCTGATAAAAAGCAACAAGGATAATATTAACGACCTAATAACCAACCACCAACTATATGTTAAGGAAAGAAGAAATATTAGAAAGGACAAGTAACGGGCTATCTGTGTTCAAGCACTATGTACCCGGTAATTGGCGGATAGGTAGAAATTTCTTAAATCCGCTTTATGAAGATAATAAAGCATCCTGTAACATCTATTTCGACCGCCGTAATGGTATCTATAAGATGAAAGATTTCGGCAACGATAGTTATAGCGGTGATTGTTTCTTTTTCGTGGGGCAACTTAAAGGGATGGACTGCAATAATTCGATGGATTTTGTGGAGATACTGGAAACCATCGACCGGGATTTGGGATTGGGACTGGCAACAGGCAATCCGATACCTGTTACCCGTACTTCTTGTCGTATAGTAGATGATATACCGGAAGAAACACCTGAAAGAGAAAGCAAACCTTACCAGTTCAGGGAACAAAAGTTTCCGCTTGCAGAATTGATGTACTGGCAACAATACGGTATTACACCGGGAGTATTGGAATTATTCAAGGTCTGTTCTTTACGGGAATTTCAGAGTGTAACAGCGGATGGAACACCGTTTACTTATACTTCATCTGTAACAGAACCTATGTACGGATATAAAAGTAAGCGGTATATAAAGCTATATCGTCCGTTCTCGAAAACTCGTTTCCTCTATGGTGGTAATTTTGGCGATAATTATTGTTTCGGTTTGGAACAACTACCCGCAAAAGGTGATACGCTGTTTATTACGGGTGGCGAAAAAGATGTCATGTCATTAGCTGCACATGGTTTTCATGCTATCTGCTTCAACAGTGAAACGGTGACTGTTCCGCCTACCCTGGTTTATAAACTGACGTTCCGTTTTAAACATATCATCCTATTGTATGATACCGATAAAACGGGAAAGGAAAGCGCACGTAAACAGGAAAAACAGTTGGAAGAATTTTCTGTAAAACGATTGGTTTTACCGCTTTCCGGCACAAAAGAGGAAAAGGATATTTCCGATTATTTCAAAGAGGGTAATACCCGTGAAGATTTCCTGAAACTGTTTATTGAATTTTTAGACAACCTATATAGTGATACATTGATTATGCTTAAATCGTGCGAAATAGACTTCAACAATCCCCCTGCAAAAGCACAGGTGATAATCTCTGCCGGGGACGTTCCACTGGGGACACAAGGAAACCTGTTCGGCATTACGGGTGGTGAGGGAACAGGTAAAAGTAATTATATCGCTGCTATGTTAACGGGCTGTATTTGCCAGCCAAATAAGGAAGTTGATACTCTCGGTATACAGATAACAGCCAACAGTAAACGCAAAGCGGTATTACTCTATGATACAGAACAGTCCGAAGTACAACTGTTCAAGAATGTAAGTAACCTGTTGGCACGTGCGAAGCAACCAGACAAACCGGAAGAACTGAAAGCGTTCTGTCTGACGGGTATGTCCCGAAAAGAGCGTCTGCACGCTATTGTTCAGAGTATGGATAAATTTTATTATCAATATGGGGGCATACAGTTAGTAGTGATAGACGGTATCGCCGACCTTGTGAAAAGTGCCAATGATGAAGCGGAAAGCGTGGCTGTGATAGATGAACTCTATCGATTGGCAGGAATTTATAATACTTGTATTCTCTGCGTACTACACTTCGTACCTAACGGATTGAAGCTACGGGGGCATTTAGGCTCGGAACTACAACGCAAAGCGGCAACTATCCTTTCTATTGAAAAGGATGAAGAACCCACACAATCTGTGGTAAAAGCCCTGAAAGTCCGTGACGGTAGCCCTTTGGACGTTCCTTTGATGCTTTTTGCATGGGACAAAGCAGCCGGGATGCACCTTTACAAAGGGGAAAAGCCACGAGAGGAAAAAGAGAAACGCAAGGAAAAGGAACTGGTAAGCGTTGCCCGTGATATTTTCGGACGGCAGACACATATCACCTATATAGACCTGTGCGAACAGTTGCAGCAGATTTTGGACGTAAAAGAACGTACTGCAAAAAGCTATGTCCGCTTCATGCGGGAACGGGATATTATCATTAAAGACCCGTCCAACCAAAGTTATTTTATGATTGGTTTAATTTAATCAGGTAGCCTTATGTATATAGATAAAGATGATTTTACCGCATGGATGGAACGTATCATGGATAGGTTCGATATGCAGGACAAGAAGATAGACCGGGTGATAAAAGGACGTAATTGTTTGGATGGGGAAGAACTACTGGATAATCAGGATTTATGTTTGCTTCTGAAAGTAGCCCCCCGAACACTGACCCGTTACCGGAAAAAAGGAATACTCCCTTACCTTATGCTGGACGGTAGATGTTATTACCGGGCAACGGATGTACACAAGTTAATCCGTGAGAAAACCGACTAATTTTTTCTTTTCTAATAGCTTTTAATCCTGTTTTGTCGTGAGATAAGGCAGGATTTTCTTTTTACTGTTCGGGAATATCCGGGACTTTGAGTATATTTGCAACTATTTCATTAGACAAGAACAGTAGAAGTTAAAAAACTTCTACCCTTATATATAACATAACGTTCGCAAAACGTCTCATTACGAAAACTGGTAATTTTCAAAAGAGAAGAGATACTATGCGCAATGTTCATGCTATACTTTCGTATAGCGTGGGCTTGCCTGTTTCTTCTCTTAGGTATACCAGTGCCTCGTAATGGAACAGTGTAGGTTCACGCTTCTTTTTTAGACGGACTAGCGAACAGTTTATTAGTACAAACTGTTAAATACCCAATTATGAAACAATTAAAAGCCTGTATTGCTGTATCTCTTGATGGCTTCATAGCCCGAAAAGATAACGATTTGGATTGGATGCCTGAAAGCGTAGGAAAAGAGATTTCAGCAATGCATGAACTGCCCGGCGTACTTCTTGCCGGATTAAATACCTATAACATGATTTTTGAGCGTTGGGGCGGATGGCCGTACAAAAGTAAAAAGACTTTTGTAGTGTCCCACTACGACACCAATGTGACCGAAAAGGAGAATGTAACCTTTCTTACCGATATGCCTTTACGGGCAATCAATGAACTTAAATCAAGTTCGGAAACCGACATTCAGGTTATTGGCGGCGGTAAGTTTATAACCTCGCTGATTGAAGCGTCCCTGCTGGATGAAATAACGCTGTATATCGTTCCGGTCATGCTGGGGGACGGTATCAAGTATATAGGCAAGACTTTCGGGTCGAAGTGGGAACTGACCGGACACCGGGTTATAGACAATCAGGTCGTTTGCCTGACCTACCAGTATAAAGGAGAATGATTAAAAAAAGCACCCGGTGTCCCTCCGGGTGCTTCAACCACAAAAATTTCAATTATAAATCTATCTATAATGAAACTTTCTGTGGCAAATATAACTATTTCCGTCTTATTTCTTCGGTTTGCCTTTCTTTTCAGGGAATACGAAAGTAACATTAAACTGCTCGTCAAAAGCAAGTGAAGCGTCAAAGACTTTGCCGTTCTTGCTTTTAAAGCCTTTGATTAGCCCGGTTTTCCCGGTAGTCACCAGTTCGGTAATCTGTTTGTCCGTTAGCTGCTTGTCGCTCTTGTTGCGGAAGATGGTAACGGAACAATCCACATTGGAACATTTGGCGACTTTCGGATAGAAAAGGATGTGTCCGGTCTTGCATTTCGGGCAGATACAACCACTACCCGAAGCGAAAGAAAGCTGAACGTCCAAAAGTTCAGCCGTGATTTGCCGTGCATACACCTCGATACCTTTACGGAACGTGTCGGGGTTCATTTCTCCGCTTTCGATTTTGGCAAGCGTGTTTTCCCACATTCCCGTCATTTCAACGTCTGCTATCTTCTTGTCCCGGATGATGTTGTAAACGGCAAGACCCTTTTCGGTCGGGACAAGGTTCTTTTTCTCCCGAACGATATACTGGCGGGAAAACAGCGTTTCGATAATGGCTGCCCGTGTTGCGGGCGTGCCTATACCCGTATCTTTCATGCTGGCTTTCAGGTCGGCGTTTTCCAGTTCCTTACCCGCTGTTTCCATCGAAGAAAGCAAACAGCTTTCCGTGTGTAACGGCTTGGGCTTGGTCTGTTTCTCCAGTAATTCAATGCCGGAAAGCGGTAAACTATCTCCGTCCTGCATGGCGGGCAGGGTGGCGTTATCTTCCCCGTTCTCTTTCTCGCCGAATACGGCACGCCATCCGGCGGACTTGATTACAGACCCTTTGACCGTGAAAAGTGAACCGGAACAATCCAGTACAACACTGGTAATGTCTTTGACACATTTTTCAGAAAAGGCTTCCAACATTCGTCCGGCTATCAGTTCATAGATTGCCTGTTCGTCCGTTTCCAGTTTACCGGGCAGGTTTTCCGTTACTATCAGGGCGTGGTGGTCTGTTACCTTGCCATCGTTCACGGAACGGGAATTTAAGGCTTTGCCTTTCATTCCGGCAGCATACCCGGCAAAACGGGCGTATTGTTCCAAATTGACAAGACGTTCCGGGATTTCCTCGAACACGTCCTGTGAGATATAACGGCTTCCGGTTCGGGGGTAGCTGATTAGTTTACCCTCGTATAACTTTTGTGCGATGGATAGGGTTTTGTCTGCGGAAAAGTTCAGTTTCGTATTCGCTTCTTTTTGGAGCGTGGTTAAATCATAGAGTAACGGCGGTTCTTGGTTCACTTCCTTACGTTCTACGGTTTTCACCTGTACTGTTTCCGCTTCCTTTATCCTTTGCAGCGTGTCGATGGCGGGCTGCTGCATATCGTACTTTTCTGTGGATAGTGCCGTAAAAGTTACATTGTCCTTAGTTGTCTGTAATTTCAGTTGCCAATACTTTTGCGGGACAAAGTTCTTGTTCTCTAAAAAGCGGGTACATATCATTGCCAACGTGGGCGACTGTACCCGTCCCAAAGAAAAAATGCCTTGTCCGGCTGCCACGCTTAAAGCCTGTGTACCGTTTATGCCAATTAAATAATCCGCTTCGCTGCGTGCCTGCGCCGAAAGGAATAGGTTATCATACAGGCTACCGGCTTTCAGGTTTTGCAGTCCCTCACGGATTGACTTGTCCGTAAGACTGCTTATCCATAAACGGACAAAAGGCTTGTTGCATCCGATATACTGGTAGATGTAGCGAAAGATAAGTTCTCCCTCTCTCCCTGCATCGGTAGCGACAATTATCTTATCCGACTGGTCGAATACTTCTTTGATTACCTTTAGTTGTTTCAATGCGCCGGGGTCTGCCTTGTACCCTTTTTCCGCTTTCACTTGTCGGGGTGTAAGTTGAAAACTATCCGGGATAATAGGCAGACTTTCCCGGCGGAAACTCTGTATGCCGTATGCTTCCGGCATTGCCAAACCTACAAGATGGCCGAACGCCCAGGTAACGAGATACCCGTTACCTGAAAGATAGCCATCCTGTTTTTCACTCGCTCCTAAAATACGGGCAATGTCCCTTGCCACACTTGGTTTTTCTCCGATTACTGCAATCATTCTAATTTTGATTTTAATTGTTCCACTTCTTTTTGTCTTAGGATTTTCCGGTCATAGTAGATGTGATAGCCATCTATATAATATTGTCGGTTCTGCTCGTCTATGGCTTTCCAGTCTGTTTTGTAACAGGTGAAGAAAAACAGAGCGAAACCGACAACCGGGATAAGGATTAATACCGCTATCATCTTTTGCGTCCCCTGCTCTGTTTGGGTTTGTCCGCCTGCTCCTGCTTCTCCTTTTTATCCTGCTTGGTTTTTTGTTTTTCAGTGGGCTTGTCCTGACCCTTTTTCAAGGGTTCTTTCACTTTCTTGGTGGCTTCGTTGGTCTTGCCCTCCGAATTGACCGCTACCTGTGTGCGGTTCTTGCTTGCCGGGGTAATTTCTTTCACGGCGGAACGGTCAAAGCTGGGATTGTCACTGTAAAAGCCTAACTTCTTCTTATCATGGTTCACCTGAATATAAGCATCGTACTCGACCCCCCGCTTGTCTTTCAGCCCGGCAACAAAGATGGTCTTGTCATTGACTAAATCCTGCTGTTGCTGGCGGGATAGCTCTATTCCTGAAATGCTTTTGGGAATGGTTACACCGTCACTGGTGACAAGGCTGTTCTGCTGCGTCTGTTTCTGCCCTTGCTCCTGTGACTGTTTGGTATTGGGATAGATAAATTCCAGACTTTTCTTGTCCGCATTGACCTGAACAGTTGCGGAAAAGGGATTTTTACGGTTGGAAATCATATTTTCAAGGAATACCCCTTTTCCTTCCCGTAAGGCTTGCTGCTGTTCCTTGTTCAGTTTGACACCCTTTATTTCATCCGGTATTTGGACGCTGCTTGCACGCATGGAAACCAGTTCGTTTGTTACCTTATCCACGCTGACGAAAGAGGGTATCATTTCTTCCGTGATATAGTTTTTCAGGTTTACTACCCGTCCCATGTTTCCCGTTTCAAGAAGATTGGCTTTGTCCTCTTTAGAAAATTCATGTCCGAAAAACGGGCGTTCAAGTTCCGGCTTTTGTCGGATGCCGTGTATCGCCAAAACTACATTCCCGTCTTTGTCGTGCCGGAAAGATAAACGTGCGTCCAGTTTCATAATGGCTGAATTGTAGTTTCCGGCGATGGTAAACGCTCCGGGCGACTTGTACCCCCTTAGCATGGGTTCTAAAGCCTTTGACTTTTCAAGCTGTTCTTTGGATAGACCGAAGTTTTTCAGGGCTTCCCAGTCCACCTTATCCGGGTCGATAACATACTTGCTTTTGTCGGGCTGCTGCGGTGCTTGCGCCGTTGCTCCCGTTTCTTTGGCTGGCTGCTGTGGTTGTTGGGTTTGGGTTTCCTGCTGTTCTTTCTTCGCTTCCTGCTTCACGGTTTCAGGTGTTACCCGGTAACGCTCTATGCCCGCTTCGTTTTCAGGTGTCGGATGATTGAAGTTATCCCTGATTATCGGCTCGATTTTGGGAAGTTCAATCTTAGGGATTTTGAAGAAGTTAAAACGGGTCGGGTTCTTCAACTGGTTCATCATGTTGGAAAAGAAGTTGGAAAAGAAATCACCGTGACGGTCGAATTTCAGAAGTTCACTGTTGTTCTCCGGTGGTACGGTTTGGAGTTCCCCGTTTTCATCTACGCCTTTTACTGCGCTGATTGTCTTTTTCTCCTTATCCAGTACAAGAAGAATATCCATCATCTGTTCATCAGTGGTGGATTGGCTGGCTGTGTTTACATCCATAACTTTTTGAATTTTAGTGAATAAATAAAAATTTCGGAAGTAAAAGTAAGGATGAAATAGAGTATATTTAAGGATTTGGGAACGGGTGGCTTCATTAGTCCTCGTTTGTCCTTATTTGTCCACAAAGCATAAAAAAAGAGTGTTGGTATTAGGCAACACTCTTAGTAATATATGAGACTTTTTTAAATAGAAATAGAGACAGGGATAGATATTTTATTTTTTATCTCTTGATAAACTGGGATGTTTATATTTTCTGCAACTTCCAATGTAACTACTAAAGAATATTGTATTGGTAGTTTAATCACATCCGCATCATTCTTACAGATCACTTTTATATTTAATGAATCGTCATCCGCAAAAGGCATAGCTTGACTTCCAACAAAAACTTCATGTTGAATAGTTCCTTTTCTTACAGCATGCCAGTCTGCATTATCTCTGGAAACACCTATTATCTCATTAGTCGCTTCAAAATATAAACTTGCCACTCTATATTTTTGAGTGGTTGATTTTATTGGAGAAAACCAAGCGAGAGTAATTGTTAATCTTCTATTTTCCATCTTTGATGATAGTGATTGAGGTAAAGGCAATTTGAATAAATGAACTTCATCTGGCATCAATTCACCGAAACCTATTACAGTTGCTCGCTGCTCCGTGCATTGTTTTACTTTATTAATATCAGGTAATCCATATCCAATCCATTTTGTAATGATCTTCTTAATTTCTGTATTTGAATATATATCATTAAGCATATTTCTTAAATTTTCTCCTATATTATCCCATGAACATCCATGAATTAACATTGATTTTATCATGATAGGAATATATCGAGAATATTGGTGAGACTGTAATAAACCGTCATTTATATTATATAAAACGTCAATAATACTTGCGGCATTACGACTCATTAATGCAGTAGCATTGCTGGTTCCTCTTGTAAAGTTAACCTTATCTCGTTCTGGACTTGGTGCTGCTACTTTTTGTCCCGGAGGTGTATTTAAGAAACTAAATTCTATAGGAGTAGGATTATTGTCTAACATTGGTTCTTTTATAAAAATTCTTCCACCATAAAAAACTGCATCAGGCTTAATGGAGTTTCTATAACCATTACCAAATCCTGAAAAAAGACTTGGCAATAACTTTAATGTTGGATTTAATCGTCTATCATATGGTTGCAACGGTGAAATGTCAAAATGAGCAGAACCTATTGATAAATTGTTTATACTTTCAGATGGTGATAATAGTTTTCTATTGCGTATATCAGAAATTATTTTTTTATATATGCGCTTTTCTTTTTCATCAGAGGAGAGCACTTTGAAGTCTCTATATAATTCTTCTAATTCTAATGGTTCTATATGATTACCTGTACTTATAATAAAGAGAACTCCATATTTATAACTCAACCAATCAAGCAATTTTGCTAGAGGACTAATAGAGCCGTAGAATAGACACGCAGGATCGCCTATCGAAAAGTTGATAACTTTAATCGATTTAAGAGCTTTAGCATCCGATTCTCCTTCAAATATTCTTTTTACAGCCCTATGTATTAAATCAACAATCAAAACATCATCTGGCACATTCTCAACTTTTTTATTGAAATAGTCTTTCAATTTCATAATTGGTCTAACATATAATGGAGTATTTAATGGTGATTCTAAATTGTTTAAATCTCCATGAATAATAAGAGAGCTCATTGCTGTTCCATGTAACCGATATTGGCTTTCATAGTCATCTTGAAAAGAATCAGGATCATCAATGATTAATCTATCATCTAGTAAAGTATGATTACTCATAGGCATACCATCAAGTAGAGCTATAACAGGCTCTGCCAAAGATGGTAAAGGTTGCTCTCTTTGTACTTGCTCAAAATTATTTGTATCACCATTTTCTTCTATTACAATTTGTCCAGAAGGGCGGAAAAACATAATATTATCACATCTAACAAGTTCTGTATCATGAGTTTCTATTATCGTTCTTATCTCATTTGCTGGTAATTGCACTAATAGAGAATGATATGATATTTCGGATATATGACAGGAACTGATAATTTGCCCATTTAGATTCGAAATTAGAAGACGGATATTAGCTTCTGTTCTTTCTCTTTTTAAAGGAGAAGAACTATACCATAATTGAATTTCTATGTTTATTTTGTCTGGGTTCTCATTTAATGATTCTATCCAATAGCCAATTGTATTTGACTCTAGCAGTCTATCTTGTACTCCCCATCTCCTTATATCTTTAAGTTGTTGGAAAACATATTTAAACTTAGTAAAGCCTCTTTCAAATTGTACTTTAGGATTATTCTTGTATCTATTCCATAATGAAATTAATTCAGATAAAGCCCTCTGGTTGGACATTATAAGAAATAATCTGCCTGATAAAAGATTTTGAGGATTATCGATTTGATAAAAATCTTGATCTGGTTGAATAGAATCAATTTCTATTTCACCTAACCATTCCATTCCGTCGACTTTTTTAACAGCACTGACGAAATTATCTATTGTTCCTATTGTTTCAAACACCAATACTTGCTCCGGATCAATTCCTTCTGCACTCTGTTGAATATTGGTATATTGTTCATTAAATACTCTTTGAAGTTCTGCCAATTTAGGAGATAGTCTCTGATCCTGCCTATTTATGTTTGGGTATGATATAGTTTTAGGCGGAAATTTACGCTTCTCTCTTTCTAAGCGTTCTGGACGTGGAAATATTAACAAAGGATGATCAGCCATAATATTCTTTTATTTAATAGTTTCGCTTTTAGAATTTCTCATATCCCATTGTTTAAGTTCTTCTGTAACAATGTTCTTTATATTAGAATTAGGAAGATTTAGTACGTGTTTCCTTAGAATAGACATCCCAAATTCTTCAATTTCTGCAAAATTACTTCCTAATAGTTTTTTGGCTATGGTTTCTTCAGCCAAGCCAAAACTAATTTTGTGTTTATTCTGAAAGTGAGCTAACCAAGTGCAAATATTAACACGGGTCGGCATTGGCAGATTCAACCTTATTTGAAATCTTCTCCAAACGGCTCTATCAAGTAATTCAGGATGATTTGTAGCTCCAATAATTGTAACATAACTTGGTAAATTATCTATTTGCAGTAAGAGAGAACTTACAACTCTTTTTATTTCACCTGTTTCATGAGTATCGCCACGCTCTTTCCCTAAAGTCTCGAATTCATCCAGAAATAACACACATTTTCGTGTACTTACATAATCTATCATTTTTTTTAATCGAAGAGCAGTCTCTCCTAAATATGCTCCGATTATATTTTCATATTTAACTACATACATGGGAACCATTAAAGATTCAGCTATTGCTTCAGCTAAAGATGTTTTACCATTACCAGGAGAACCAACTAATAAAATGCGATTCCTAGGTTCTAAACCATATGAACGCAATAGATCTACTCTATATTGCTCTTGTATAAATTGTTCACAAATAGATATAATATCTTTAGGTAAAACTAAATCCGTAATTTTTTTCTGCGGAGAAATTTCATTTAGTAAGCTCTCCGCATTAGCTTCAACTTGACCTTTCGGAATATTTCCTAAAACATTAGCCGTAAAATCATTTTGAGTTTTATTCAATTCTGATTCTAACTTATTCGCTAATATTGTATGCTGCTTATTTCTTTCTTCTACAATAACTGCTTCCGCTATTTTTCTTATCATAGGCTTATTGCCCGCTATTGCATATTTTATTAAATCCACTAGCAAATCTGCTCTTGCCATAATATTCTTTTATTTAGTCTTATTTAAAAGTTCTCTTATATCAACATCTAAGACGAGTGCAATTTGATAAAGTGTCTCAATAGATGGCTGATTTTCATTTGTACACCAACGTGATACCGTTGCTTCATTTTTGCTCAAAGTTTCAGCAAGCCATTTATTTGTTTTCTTTTTATCCACTAACACTGTTTTTATTCTATTTAGCTGAATGCCCATTAGTTTGAATTTTGATGTTATTTGCAAATATAATGATAAATAATGATATTATCAGTTAGAATGGCAATTTTTTTATTCTTTATTACCTTGAATTAAATGCTTCAAATTAGGGTCGTTCTTTATCCGTTCCATTTCGTCCATGACAATCTGCTGGACTTCTTGCTTGACCCGGTTGTAATTCGCCTGTATTTCTTCCTGCATCCGGTCGTTCCCGTCCTCGTCCCTGAAATCTATGATTTGGGGTAGCTTCTTATATTGGGCTGTTTCCCGTTTCACCTTATTATTATCTACCACAATTTCGCAATGGAATATTTTCTGCTCTATCCTTTCATCGAAATTGTCACTGACCGCACCCACAAACATACCCTGTGTTAAGTTGGATATTTTACTGGGTGGTATCAAGCTATCCATCTGCGTACTGATTGAGGTTGATTTGTCATTCCGGTTGATAGTCATGCTTTGGCGTTTCTGCAAGACCTTTCCGAAACGGTCTGAAAGCGTTTTTGCCGTTTCAGAAACCACCTGACCAGAAAAGATATTACCCACAGTATTTTCGATAACTTTGCTTTCCTTGTCCCCATAATCCCGGCGTAACTGGCTGAAATCCTGAAAGCCCAAACAGACCGCCACTTTGTTGCTTCGTGCCGTTGCTATCAAGTTATCCAGTCCCCGAAAATAGATGGTCGGTAACTCGTCAATAATTACAGAACTTTTCAGTTGATGCTTCTTGTTTATCAGCTTCACGATACGGGAATTATACAATCCCAAAGCACAGGAATAGATATTCTGACGGTCGGGATTATTGCCTACTACCAAAATCTTAGGTTCTTCCGGGTTATTTATATCCAGTGAAAAATCATCCCCTGTCATTACCCAATATAAAGCCGGGCTTATCATGCGGGAAAGAGGAATTTTAGCGGATGCAAGCTGCCCCTGCAACTGGTCTTGCGCATTCGATTCCCATGCGTCCATGAACGGTGAAAGGTAGTTTTCCAGTTCGGGATAACTGGTTAAAATCGTAAATGTATCGGAGTATTTCTTATTCAGGAACTCGATGGCGTGTGGGAATGTACAATACTTTCCACCCTGATAGATTTTCAAAAACCAAATGATAGAAGCCAACAGGATAATAGGACTTTCTACAAAGAAGTCCCCTTGCTTGGTTATCCAACTGCGGTTTAAATTTAACATGATGGTATAACTGGCTTCGTATGCGTCCGATATGTCCGTCATAAACGCCGGATTTATCGGGTTGCATCGGTGACTTTTACGTGGGTCGTCAAAGTTAATCATGTAGAATTTAGGCTTTACCTTATACCCATCTAAATGGTTGATTAGGTGATTATATGCTATCTCCGAAAGGTCGGGAAATTTGTAGTCATAAATATAAACAGCAAAGCCTTTTTCGATTTGCTGTTTTATGTAATTATTGACTATTGCATACGATTTTCCCGAACCGGGTGTGCCTAAAACCATGCTTGCCCTGAACGGGTTTACAATGTTTATCCACCCGTCATTCCATTTCTTTTTATAGTAGAACCGGGTAGGTAGATTGATAGAATATTCGTTTTCTATTAATCGTGTTTCCTGTGCGAAACTTTCGTTCTCCAAATTAAACACATCATCCATCAGGTTATTTTTCAACAGGCGGGAAATCCATACTCCGGCAGCCAACAGGGAAAGATACCCGGCTGTCATGGCAAAGATATACAATGCCGTGTTTGCCGCCAGTGGTAACGGTAAAACCAATAACCACCAGTTCAGGAAGAACAGGATAAAACCGATTGTCAGGAATACATAAATCTTGTTCCATGTGATTTTTTCCTCTTTCACTCCCTTTGTTCCCAAACAGGAAAGCGCAAGGAATACCACTGAAAAAAGTTTGGTATATAGGATATTGGAGAACAGCCCGGCGGTACGCTGGAAGTTCAACAGTATTTTATCGACTACCCCGATATTGATACCCCACTCCCTGAACGACTGGTAACAAAACCAATAAATGTTTATCACTACAAATAAAATACTGATTGCCCGCATAAAGTCCATGACCTTTGCAAGTCCCCTTAAATCATCTTCATTCTGCATAATTGAAATTTTTATAGTTATTAAATACGTCTTTGTTTCTTCTTCTTTTTCTTCTTGGGTGGTGGAATTTGGCTGTTGTCGGGTGGTGTATCGTCCCCACCGGATAACAGACTGAATAGTCCCGCAATGGCTTTACCTGTATTTTCAAGATGTCCGGTCGGGTTATATTCCGGTTTTTGTTCCTGCGTTTCCTGTTTACTGTTTCCCGTCAAAGTACGGGAGCCGGAAAACAGGTCATTGAACACATTGGCGGAAAAGTCTTTTCCCAACCGTGAACCGTTCAGGACGGTACGGTTTTCGTGGTCGATGAATGTTACACCGTATATCCTGCCTGTATCGTTCTGCCGGAAAAGAACATCTATACCTTTCTTTTTCAGTTCTTGTTCCAGTTCCTTACGATTATGGGCGGATTTCATCACTGCGCCGACTGTCCGGCGGGTACGCTCTTTCAGGTTCTTGTCCTGAATGTCCTTTGTGGATTTCTTGATGTGTCGCTGAATGGCTTCGTAACCTACCGACTTACCCAAAGAAGAAGATTTGAACGGGTTTCCCTGCTTTTCTCCCTTGTCATTGGTCGCCGAATAGACAATGCCGTTATAGGGTTTACCGTTCACTTCCCCTTTCACTTCTTCCGCCTGTACATTATATATAGATAGCAACGCTTTGTATTCCGTGAAACTTTGGAAACGGTAGCTGCTGGCAAGGGCTTTCACCGTATTGGATAACTGGTGCTTTACGTCCCCTGCCCGGTAATCCACCTTTTTAAGTTCGGGGCGGTCGGCTGCCTGTTTCTTCTCTGCCGGATGCAGCCCGTACTTCTGTTCCAGTTCACGGGTGATTTGTTTGCTGCGGATATGCTCGAACTTGTCGTTTATCTTTTTGCCCGTATCATCCACCCGGATGGAAACTATATGTATATGATGCCTTGCAATATCTTCGTGCTTATACACCATATACGGCTGGTTGCCGTACCCCAACTTATCCATATACTCTTTGGCAATATCCGCCAACTGGCTGTCGGAAAGTACATCGTCCGGGTGCGGGTTCAGGGAGATATGAATAATTGGCTTTTCCGTTTTCAGGTCTGCGGGCAGGTGCATATCGAAACATTCCATACAACGCCGGATGCTGAAATTTCCGTCCTCACTTTCAAACATACGGTTACTTAAAAGTACCTTTCCCTGTTCTTCGTCCACCTTGTTTTGATTGTAAGAAAGCGCACCGAACAGGGAACTGCCTACGCTTATCTTTGCAACCATCTTGTTTCAAACTCACGGGTCAGTTCAATAATTTGGCGGTTCAGGTCGGCAAGTTCCATCGTTGCCTTTTCCAGTTTATAGAGAAATGCGAGTGCTTTCTTCTCGGAGAAATTGGTATTGAGAGCCTTTACCACCTGATTATAATTCACGGCTATACCCCTGTACTGGGAATATAAAGCGGTCAGCCGGGTATAATATTCTACCGCCGCCTTGTCGATTTTAATCACTTTGAACGGTTCGCCGAAGATACGGGCGGTGATAAAATGCGCTTTCGTGCGCATACCGGACTGGTCGAACAACGCCAAAAAGCGGGCGTGGTCTATCGCATTGAAGCTGATAGAGTACCTGAACACTGCCGGGTCTGCTTTGGGTTTTCGTCCTGCGCCACCCGGACGGGGCGCATTTTCATTTTTCTGTTTCATGCTACATTTCTTTAAAGGGTTACGACTTCGGAGTGACCCTATTCCGGCTTCGTCCGGGCAAGGCGTTCAAAGCTGCTGAAAGAATTTCAAGCTGCTTAGAACACACCTTGCTATTTGCCAGTGCAAATAAAAATCCGCCTACGGACGGATTGGAGTTAGCGGAGATTGGAACGCTCCCGACACCGGGGGCTTGGTTAGCTTGACCGATACCTTTCGGTTGCAAAGTAACAGGTATTAAAAATGCTGTGAAATAGCGGGTTATAGGACAAATGAGGACAAACGGGGACATTTGAGGACACATCTCGAAAGGGGTTGTTTTTCTACGTTTATTTGTCCCGGATTTCAAGAAAGAAAGCAATATGGATAGATGGATAGATGTAACGGAAAGCGGACGGAAAGAAAGCGGTTTTGAAAACTTGAAAACAAGATTTCAAGATTGCAATCTTTCAAGAAAGCAGGAAAGCAAACCGGATGGAATGATTGAAAGAAAACTGTCATTCAATCGGGAAAGCAAACTTTCTGCAAAGAAAACAAGCTGTCTTTGCAGAAAGATAACAAGAAACAAGGAAAGAGAAAAAGAAGTCATTCCGGCTTTCGAGCTTTCAACATGGAACGAAAGAAAACCATCCGTCAATCTGTACGGATGGAATGAAATAAAGATGTATCACAAAAAAGAATTATTACAATGAAGAAAGAAACCTTGTATGTGGCTTTCTCCACCCAAAAGGGCGGGGTCGGCAAAACAACATTCACCGTTTTGGTAGCAAGTTATCTGTATTATCTCAAAGGGTATAACGTGGCGGTCGTGGATTGCGATTACCCGCAGCACAGTATCAGTGCCATGCGCAAACGGGATGCCGAACAGGTGAACGGTGACGATTATTACAAACAGCTTGCTTTCAGCCAGTTCAAAACACTGGGAAAGAAAGCGTACCCGGTGTTGTGTAGTTCACCGGACGAAGCGATAAAAACGGCGGATGAATTTCTTGCGTCTGCCGGGTCGGATTATGATGTGGTCTTTTTCGACCTGCCCGGAACGGTGAACAGTGAGGGTGTTATCAATTCGCTTTCAGGGGTGGACTACATTTTCACTCCCATAGCCGCCGACCGGGTGGTATTGGAAAGCAGCCTTTCCTTTGCGGTAGCTATCAACAAACTGCTGGTAAAGAATGAAGCGTGCCGACTGAAAGGGCTGCACCTGTTTTGGAACATGGTAGATGGACGGGAAAAAACAGACCTGTACACCCTGTATGAACAGACCATCGGGGAACTGGAACTACCCCTTATGAAAGTATTTATCCCGGACACCAAAAGGTTTAAAAAAGAACTGGACGCACAGCGTAAAACCGTGTTCCGTTCTACGCTGTTCCCGGCGGACAAACGGCTGGTAAAGGGCAGCAACATGGAAGAACTGATAACTGAAATCGCATACCTTATTAAATTGTAACGATATGGCAAAGCAAAGCGGCGGGAAACCGCAAATTGACGAGGATTTTATGAAAGAGATTATTTCACAGGGTTTGCCCGTGAAAAAACAGGAAACACCATCGGTAACAGTAGAAACACCGGATAAGCCGGAAACTGTGAATAAGGAAGAAATCAAGGCAGAACCAAAGGAAGAAAAGGCGGTGAAAGAACCTGCCCGCCGGAAAAAGAACACTCCGGGCGACTACCGGGAAATCTATTTCGGGCGGGTGGACTTGACCGACCGACAACCGTTATATGTCAGCCGTACCACACACGAAAAGCTAATGAAGATAGTAACCGTTATCGGCGGACGCAAGGCAACCGTGAGCAGCTATGTAGAAAATATCCTGCTCCGGCATTTCGACCAGTTTCAGGACGAGATAAACGAACTGTACGAAAGCAAATTTGAAAAGCCGTTCTGATATGTTGAAATGGTTTATTATCGGAACACTCCTGTATTACGCCGTTCTCTTATGGCGATACAGGGATAGCTTGGGAACATGGTTCACGGGTGGAAAAAAGCAGCCGGAGCAGCCCAAAAGCAAACCGACCGTGAAAGCCGGAAACGGTGATTGTCTTGTAGGTGCAAGCCGTTACCGGATGGGACAAATGAGGACAAACGGGGACATCTTAGGACACCTTTCAAAAGGGGTTGATAATGCTTCTATATTTGTCCCGCAAAGCGATGAAACGGTAACTGAAACACCTGCTGCGCAAGCGATTGATACTGAATTTGAAATGGAATTTGAAGCGGAAGAAACGGACGTTTTGCCGAATGAAATCGAAGCGGAAGAAATCGCCTGCTACATGGGTGACGGTGAGCCGGAAATGGCACAGGGTATCACGCTGGGTGAGCTGGGGCAAATGGTTCAGGTCATTCAGATAAAACAAGCGTCCGACACAGAGGAACGGCAAGCCGTTCAAACCATCTGCCGGACGGAAACAAACCTGTTTCATTCGCTGGTGGAGCAGATAAACGGGGGCAGGTCACGGGTGGCGGAACTTTTACAAAAGCATGAGATACCCGTGCCCGCCACCGTCCCGGTTGCCGGAAGTAATGAAATGGCAGATTTTGACATGAACGATTTTCTTTAATGGTAAACTTTAAATAATAAGATGATGAAACAAAGAGATTACGGTTAGGACAAACCTTTGCATCAACGGGGAATACTCCCCGCAACCACAAAAATTCAATTATTAATCACTTCGTCGGGCGGACTATCCAACCGTCCGGCAATTTAAAAATCAATGTATTTATAATGAAAAAGAAAGTTCTCTTTTCGGCAGTCGCTCTATTGGCTGCATCCGCCACGTTCGCACAGGGCAACGGCATGGCGGGTATTACAGAAGCTACCAACATGGTAACGAGCTATTTCGACCCGGCAACAAAGTTAATTTACGCCATCGGTGCAGTGGTTGGGCTTATCGGGGGCGTAAAAGTGTACGGAAAATTCTCTTCGGGCGACCCTGACACCAGTAAAACGGCGGCTTCTTGGTTTGGTGCTTGTATCTTTTTGATTGTCGCTGCCACTATCCTACGTTCATTCTTCCTCTAAAGAAATGGACTATGGCAGACTATCCGATTAACAGGGGGATAGGCAAGCCAGTTGAGTTTAAAGGGTTGAAAAGTCAATATCTTTTCATTTTTGCGGGCGGGCTGTTAGCCCTGTTCGTGCTTTTCATCATCATGTACATGGTAGGCATTAACCAGTGGGTGTGTATCATCTTCGGCGTTACTTCGGCAACGCTGCTTGTATGGCTCACATTCCGGTTAAATGAAAAGTACGGGACACACGGGTTAATGAAATTGTCCGCACGCAAAAGCCACCCTTTCCATATCATCAACCGAAAAGCCATATCCCGATTATTCCATTTAAAACAAGCATCGAAATGAGAAATATATTAAAAGCTACTACGCTGGAAAACAAGTTTCCACTGTTCACGGTGGAAAACGGCTGTATCGTTTCCAAAGATGCCGACATAACGGTGGCGTTCCGGGTGGAACTGCCCGAACTGTTCACCGTCACGGCAGCCGAATACGAAGCGATACATTCCGCTTGGAACAAGGCGGTAAAGGTGCTGCCTGATTACAGCATCGTACACAAACAGGACTGGTTCATCAAAGAAAACTATGCGCCTGACATCCAAAAGGCTGATTTGAGTTTCCTTTCCCGTTCCTTTGAACGGCATTTCAATGAACGACCGTTCTTAAATCATACCTGCTACCTGTTCCTGACGAAAACGACAAAGGAACGCAGCCGGATGCAGAGTAATTTTTCCACCCTTTGCCGGGGCTTCCTTGTCCCCAAAGAGATAAAGGACAAGGAAACGGTTACAAAGTTCCTCGAAGCGGTGGGGCAGTTTGAAAGCATTATGAACGATAGCGGTTTCATTACCCTTACCCGCCTGAACTCGGACGAAATCACCGGAACAAGGGAAACGGCGGGTATCGTGGAGAAATACTTTTCACTCTCGCAAACGTACACCACCACATTGAAAGATATTTCACTGGGTGCTGACGAAATGAAGATTGGCGACAATATCCTTTGCCTGCATACCCTTTCGGATGCGGAAGATATGCCGGGCAAGGTGGGAACTGATACCCGCTATGAAAAGCTATCCACCGACCGGAGCGATTGCAGGTTATCTTTTGCTTCTCCGGTGAGCGTGTTGCTTTCCTGTAACCATATATATAACCAGTACATCTTCATTGACGACCATACAGAGAACCTGAAACAGTTTGAAAAGATGGCTCGCAATATACACTCCCTTTCCAAATACAGCCGTGCCAATCAAATAAATAAGTCTTGGATTGAGGAATATTTGAATGAAGCACATTCACAGGGGCTTATCTCCGTGCGATGTCATTGTAATATCATGGCGTGGAGTGACGACCGGGACGAATTAAAGCACATTAAAAATGATGTGGGATCACAGCTCGCACTTATGGAGTGCAAGCCACGCCATAACACCACCGACACGCCGACCCTGTTTTGGGCGGGAATACCCGGCAATCAGGCGGATTTCCCGGCGGAAGAAAGTTTCTATACATTCATCGAACAGGCTCTTTGCCTGTTCACCGAAGAAACGAACTACAAAAGTTCGCTTTCCCCCTTTGGTATCAAGATGGTGGATAGGGTCACGGGAAAGCCGTTGCACATTGATATTTCAGACCTGCCCATGAAAAAAGGTATCATTACCAATCGCAACAAGTTTATACTTGGGCCGAGTGGTAGCGGTAAATCATTTTTCACCAATCACATGGTGCGCCAATATTACGAACAAAATGCGCACGTCCTGCTGGTTGATACCGGAAACAGTTATTTAGGTCTATGTGAAATGATAAATAGGAAAACGCACGGGGAAGATGGGATTTACTTTACCTATACCACTGAAAACCCGATAGCGTTTAATCCTTTCTATGTGGAAGATGGGGTATTCGATATTGAAAAGAAAGAGAGTATCAAAACGCTTATCCTGACCCTGTGGAAAAGGGACGATGAAGCACCCACACGGGCGGAAGAAGTGGCTTTATCAAACGCCGTAAGTTCCTATATCGAACTGATTACTAAGGATAGTTCGGTTACTCCCTGCTTCAATACGTTCTACGAGTATGTGAAAACCGATTACCGGGAACACCTGCAAGAAAAGAACGTCCGGGAAAAGGATTTCGATATAGACAATTTCCTGAATGTATTAGAACCTTACTACAAAGGGGGTGAATATGATTACCTGCTGAACTCCGACAAGGAGCTTGATTTGCTACATAAACGCTTCATTGTCTTTGAGTTGGATAATATCAAAGACCACAAAATTTTATTCCCGATTACTACGATTATCATCATGGAAGTATTTATTTCCAAAATGCGTAAACTAAAGGGTATCAGGAAATTAATATTGATAGAAGAAGCGTGGAAAGCGATTGCATCGGCGAACATGGCGGACTATATTAAGTACCTCTATAAAACAGTTAGAAAGTATTTCGGCGAAGCGATTGTAGTTACGCAAGAGGTCGAAGATATTATTTCCTCGCCCATTGTAAAAGAGAGTATTATAAACAATTCTGATTGTAAGATACTGCTCGACCAAAGGAAATACCTTAATAAATTCGATAGCATACAGAACCTTTTGGGACTGACCGATAAAGAGCGTTCACAGGTGCTTTCCATCAACCTTGCCAATCATCCGGGTAGAAAATACAAGGAAGTTTGGATAGGCTTAGGCGGTACACAGTCAGCCGTATATGCCACAGAAGTGAGTTTGGAAGAATATTTTACATACACCACCGAAGAAACGGAAAAGATGGAACTATTCGCCTTGTCCGAAAAGTTGGGCGGTAATCTCAAACTTGCTATCAAACGGCTTGCTTTCAGCAAGCGCAATCCCGAAAAATAATCAATTAACAATTTAAAAATCATTCAGTATGAAACATTTAAAATTCCTGTTTCCGGTGCTGTTATGCACTTTGTTATTGGGGCTTTCTTCCTGTAAGGAAACAAACACCGACCGTCTTAGGGCGATGTGTGGTGACTGGGAAAGCGTGAAAAAACGTCCTGCGTTCTCTCTCTTTGAGGAAAACGGGCATTACCGGGTAACGACCTATCGAAAGACCTACCGGGGAACTATCCAAACGGAAACCTATCAGATTTCAGAACAAGACGGAAACCTGTTCATCGAAACGGGGTTGTCCGTCCTGCTGACTTATGACAAAGAGAATGACCGGATTCTGCTTTCACCCGGCGGAGAATACAAACGGAGTAACCAACCAATAAAGAAGTAAGCGTATGAAAACAAAGATTATAATGCTGCTCGTAGTATGCAGCCTGTTTGCCGGAAAGGTAAACGCACAGTGGGTGGTGAGTGACCCCGGCAATTTGGCACAAGGGATTATCAATGCGTCAAAGAACATCATTCAGACTTCTTCGACCGCACAGAATATGATAAAGAATTTTCAGGAAACGGTAAAGATTTATCAACAGGGTAAGGAATACTACGACATGCTTAAATCAGTGCATAACCTTGTCAAAGATGCCCGGAAAGTACAAAAGTCTATCCTGCTTATCGGTGAGATTTCCGACATCTACGTGAACAGTTTTCAGAAGATGCTTTCGGATGAAAACTATACGCCGGACGAACTTTCAGCCATCGCCTACGGATATACCCAACTGTTGCAGGAAAGTTCCGATGTGCTGGAAGAAATGAAAAGCGTGGTGAACATCAACGGGCTTTCCATGTCGGATAAAGAACGGATGGACGTTATCGACCGGACGTATAACTCCATCAGGAACTACCGGGATTTGGTGAGTTACTATACCCGCAAGAATATTTCCGTTTCCTACCTGCGGGCGAAAAAGAAAAAGGACACCGACCGGGTAATGGCTCTTTATGGTTCGGCGGATGAACGTTACTGGTAACTTCAAATAAATCAAAGATATGTTATTAGCAATCGAATTTGATAATCTGCATCAGATTTTACGAAGTCTGTACACGGATATGATGCCACTTTGCGCAAACATGGCGGGGGTAGCCAAAGGAATAGCGGGACTGGGGGCTTTGTTTTATGTGGCTGCCAAAGTATGGCAGTCGCTCGCCAGTGCCGAACCGATAGACGTTTACCCTTTGCTCCGTCCTTTTGTGATTGGTTTCTGTATTATGTTCTTTCCCACATTCGTACTGGGTACGATTAACAGCGTGATGTCGCCAGTAGTCAAGGGGTGTAACAATATGCTCGAAACGCAAACTTTCGATATGAACGCCTACCGGGAACAAAAGGACAAACTGGAATATGAAGCGATGGTGCGCAATCCGGAAACGGCTTACCTTGTTTCGGATGAAGCATTTGATAAACAGATTGACGAATTGGGATGGTCTGCCAAAGATATTGCCACAATGGGCGGTATGTACATGGATAGGGCAGCCCACAATATCAAGCAATCCGTCCGGGATTGGTTCAGGGAATTGTTGGAACTGCTTTTTCAATCGGCAGCCCTTGTGATAGATACTATCCGAACCTTTTTCTTGATTGTCCTTTCCATACTGGGTCCGATAGCCTTTGCCATCAGTGTATATGATGGCTTTCAGGCGACACTGACCCAATGGATAACAAGGTACATTTCCGTTTACCTGTGGCTGCCCGTTTCAGACCTGTTCAGTTCCATTCTTGCCCGAATACAGGTGCTTATGTTGCAAAAGGATATTCAGGAGCTATCAGACCCCAATTTCGTACCCGATAGCAGCAATTCAGTTTATATAATATTTATGATAATCGGTATCATCGGTTACTTCACCATCCCCACCGTATCGAACTGGATTATTCAGGCGGGCGGAATGGGTAACATGAGCCGGAATATAAACAGTGCAGCTAACAAAACGGGTAGCGGAGTGGGTGCAGTAGCCGGAGCAGCAACCGGAAACGCTGGCGGCAGGGTCGGCGGTAAATTAATCAAAAGTAACCAATAATTAAAAATCAAGATGGAATTTAAAAGTTTAAAGAACATTGAAACCAGTTTCAAACAGATACGGCTTTTCGGGATTGTGTTTGTCGTTATGTGTACCCTGATAACGGGTTATGCCGTTTGGAACTCCTACACGTTTGCCGAAGCGCAACGGCAGAAGATTTATGTGCTGGACGGTGGCAAGTCGTTGATGCTTGCGCTTTCGCAAGACCTGACACAAAACCGTCCGGTCGAAGCAAGGGAACACGTAAAGCGTTTTCACGAACTGTTTTTCACATTGTCACCGGATAAGAACGCTATCGAAAGCAATATCAAACGGTCGCTGTTCCTCGCCGATAAGAGCGCATTTAACTATTACCGTGACCTCTCGGAAAAGGGATATTACAACCGTATCATTTCGGGCAATATCAGCCAGACCATACAGATAGACAGCGTTTCTTGCAATTTCGATGTGTACCCGTATGCGGTGGCTACCTATGCCCGCCAAATGATTATCCGTGAAAGCAGCGTGACGGAAAGAAGCCTTGTCACCCGTTGCCGGTTATTGAACGCTGTGCGCTCGGATAATAACCCGCACGGCTTTATGATGGAAAGTTTCGAGATAACGGAAAACAAGGACTTGAACACCATAAAGCGGTAAGCCATGATACGGAAAATTCTCTCTCCGGTGAATCAGGCAATTACCCATGTGCAGGACTGGGCGGATGAAAAACTCCGCCACCTGTGCGGGCGCATGACACCGGAAATAAGGCTGGCAGTCATACTGCTTATGCTTCTGTTCTTCGGCGGGCTATCCATCTACTTTACGGTATCATCCATTTACCGGATAGGAAAAGAGGATGGCGAAACCATACGGATAGAACACATCAGGCAGTTGCAGTTACAAAGTAAAGACAGTACGAACATTTTTAATCAGTCAGACAATGGAAGAAAAAGAAGTGAAGAATGAAGTTCCCGCACCGGAAACGGACAGGAAGAAAGAACCTGAAAAACAGGTAAAGGAAAAAAAAGAACTGACCCCGCAGCAGATACAGCAGCGAAAGAAGATGCTGGTTTACCCGCTTATGGGACTGGTTTTCTTGGGGTCTATGTACCTGATTTTCGCACCGTCCGATAAGGACGAAGCAAAGGTGGAAAACGTGGGCGGATTTAATGCCGATATTCCGCAACCCAAAGGGGACGGGATAATCAGCGATAAAAAGACCGCCTACGAACAGGAGCAAATGGAGAACAAACAGGCGGACAAAATGCGCTCCTTACAGGATTTTGCCTTTTCGCTTGGAGAGGAAAACGGGAACGGGGAAGAAATGACCCTGATAGATGATGCTCCGGCGGAAAAACCGAAAACCAATGTAATAGACTTCGGGGCGGGTGCGCCTAACAATAGCCCTTCCTCTATCCAATCTTCGGCGGCAGCTTACCGGGACATGAACCGACAGTTAGGCAGTTTCTACGAAACGCCGAAAGAGGACAAGGAAAAAGAGGAACTGAAACGTCAGGTGAAAGAACTCACAGCCCGGCTCGATGCGAAAGAAAACGGTGCGGGCGGCATGGATGAACAGGTGGCTCTTATGGAAAAATCCTACGAACTGGCGGCAAAATACATGAACGGACAGAACGGGCAAAGCGTACCACCGCAACCGGGACAGATTGCACAGGTCGCACCGTCCGCACCTGTTCAGGGAAGTGGAAATGCCACACCTGTAAAATCGGTATCGGACAGGACGGTTTCAGGATTACAGCAGCCTATGAGCAACGCCGAATTTATCGCCGAATACAGCAAGCCACGCAATTACGGGTTTAATACGGCGGTCGGCAGTGGTTATTCGATGGGGAAAAATACTATCCGGGCGTGTGTGCATAACGACCAAACACTTATGGACGGGCAGACCGTCAAGCTCCGGCTGTTAGAACCACTGCAAGCGGGGAACGTGATTGTCCCGAAAAACAGCCTTGTTTCAGGAAGTGCCAAAGTGCAGGGGGAACGGCTCGACATACTGGTTTCCTCGCTCGAATATGCGGGTAATATCATTCCGGTGGAACTTGCCGTTTACGACAGTGACGGGCAAAAGGGGCTTTCCGTCCCCTCGTCACTGGAACAGGAAGCGGCAAAAGAAGCGATGGCGAATATCGGTGCGGGGCTGGGTACGAGCATTTCCTTTGCGCAAAGTGCCGGGCAGCAGGTCGCAATGGATATTACAAGGGGTTTGATGCAAGGTGGGTCGCAATACCTTGCCAAGAAATTCAGAACGGTAAAAGTCCATCTGAAAGCGAACTATCAGGTAATGCTTTACGCCAAACAACAGTAATTTATTTATCAACCATAAAAATTTCAATCCAAAATGAAAAAGTTAATTATCATGTTTGCCCTGCTTTTGGGCGTGGTTTCAATGAAAGCACAAAGTAATGACTTGTATCAAGGCATTACAAAGAAGCTCCCTTACCGCCAAATGGTGACACCTTACGGTGTACAGGTGACGTTCTCCAAAACAGTACATATCATTTTCCCGTCTGCCGTTAAATACGTGGACTTAGGCAGTAACTACATTATTGCCGGAAAAGCGGACGGGGCGGAAAATGTTGTCAGGGTGAAAGCCACAACAGAGGGCTTTCCCGGTGAAACCAATTTTTCCGTTATCTGTGAGGATGGTAGCTTTTACAGTTTTAATGCAAAGTACGCACATGAACCGGAAATGCTGAACATCGAAATGAAAGACTTCTTGGAGAATGAGGACACAACGGATTTCAGCCATACCCGGATGAACATCTATTTCCGTGAACTGGGTAACGAAAGCCCGCTTTTGGTAAAGCTGATTATGCAGTCCATCTACAAAAACAATGACCGGGAAATAAAGCATTTGGGATGCAAACGGTTCGGAGTGCAGTTCTTGGTAAAGGGCATTTATTCGCATAACGGGCTGTTCTACTTCCACACACAAACAAAGAACAGTTCAAACGTGCCGTTTGATACCGACTTTATCCGTTTCAAGATTGTGGATAAGAAAGTAGCCAAAAGAACGGCTATTCAGGAAACGGTGATTGACCCGGTACGGAGCTATAACGAAATACTGGTTATCGGTGGTAAAAGTACAGTCCGCACCGTGTACACCGTTCCACAGTTCACTATCCCGGATGATAAGATATTAGTTATCGAACTGGTAGAAAAGAACGGGGGCAGACACCAAACTATCCGGGTGGAGAACTCCGACATTGTGGCTGCCAAAGTGATTAATGAACTTAAAATCAAATGAACATGAAAAGGATATGCTGTATTATATCCCTTTTTGTGCTGTGCCTGACTTTCAACCAGGCACACGCACAAAGATGTCTGCCGGGAATGAAAGGCTTGCAGGTTACGGGCGGCATGGCGGACGGTGTTCACTGGAACAGTAAAAGTGATTTCGCTTATTACTTCGGGGCTGCCATGAGTGCCTATACCAAAAACGGGAACAGGTGGGTTGTCGGCGGGGAATATCTCGAAAAGCATTACCCCTATAAGGATTTACAGATACCCGTAAGCCAGTTTACAGGTGAGGGCGGTTACTATCTGAATTTCCTTTCAGATAGGAAGAAAACCTTTTTTCTTTCGCTTGGATTGTCCGCACTTGCCGGGTACGAAACAAGCAACTGGGGCGATAAATTGCTGCCCGATGGTTCGACCCTGACCGATAAGGACGGTTTTGTCTATGGCGGTGCGCTGACGCTGGAACTGGAGAGTTACATTACCGACCGGGTGGTGTTCCTGATTAACGCAAGGGAAAGATGCCTGTTCGGTTCTTCAGTCGGAAAGTTCCACACACAGTTTGGCGTGGGACTGAAATTTATAATGTGATAAACTAACCTATTATATATAATGTATATGAGAAATGTAATTTATAAGATGCTAACAGGGTGCTACATGATGGTTGCCTTGTTATTAGTGGGTGCGTGTAATGACGATGTGGATATACAGCAGTCTTACCCGTTTAGTATCGAAACGATGCCAGTGCCGAAAAAATTAAAGGTGGGTGAAACCGCCGAAATCAGGTACCAGCTTCACCGGGACGGGCGGTTTGAGGAAACAAAGTATTTCATCCGCTATTTCCAGCCGGACGGGGCGGGAACGCTGAAAATGTCCAATGGGACGGTTTTATTGCCGAATGACCTGTACCCGCTTCCGGGCGAAACATTCCGGCTTTACTATACTTCCGCATCGACCGACCAACAAACGGTAGATGTGTATTTTCAGGATAGCTTCGGGGAGATACAACAGCTTACCTTTTCGTTCAATAACGATAACAGTAAAGAAAAACAGGAAGAATAAAAATGGAAACATGAGTTACATACCTTGTACTTCTCGCTCTCTTTTTGAGGTACACTGTATTTGAACTGAAAAATGCCCCTACCGATGTGGAACTATGGGGTGAAATACTGGGATAAAACTCTATAAAAGTCTGATAAATTATGTATTATCAGACTTTTATTTTATTTTTGAAGTACAAAAAAGCAACTGATTATGGGAAAAGGTGATATAAAGAGTAAAAGAGGTAAAATATTTAATAAGTCTTATGGTGTTAGGAGACCTCAGAAAAAGAAGAAACACAATACAAATATCTCGAATAGAAAATGTGTATATTGTGGCATTTCACTACTAAAGAGAAGTGAGGCAGCTAAATTTCAGGCAAAAAACAAATATTATCCTGATAATGGCGCAACACGTGACCATGTTCCACAACAATGTTTATTTGAAGGATATAGTGATAATTTTAAAAAGAATAGATTTGTTGTTCCATGTTGTCACAAATGTAATCTCGAATTTTCCAAAAACGAACAAGAATTACGAAATCTTATTGGAATAGCTAATGAAAATGATGAAATGCAGGATGCTATAACACAGAGTGCCGTTAAATCAATTCTTTCTAAAAAAGACTACGAAAAGGGATTATTTATTGATATTTGCGGAAATGTACAGGGGGTAGAATTTGATTTAGACAAATTATCTCCCAATCATATTAAAAACTTCAAAGGCGTGTACTATAAAAAATATAAAAAAGTATTTCCTAAAGGATTTGATGTACATGTAGTAGATATGAAATTAAGTAGCAATTTTGAGGAAATAGCATTAGACTTTCTAAATAGAAACTCTGAATGGCAATATTCAGGACATAAAGATATTTTCAAATATAGGATAGAGTTGGGAAAAATAGGTTCCGATAGCGAATTAGTAAAAACAAACGACATAAAGCAAGCAATAATAGTGTTATGTCATTTATGTTATCATAAAAGATTTGACATTTTAGTTATTGCAAATAAGAAACAATTAGGCTATATAAAAAAATAATATCACGCACCATTTTGTCGTAAAAAATAGAAGCTTTTTAGAGAAAAACCACAAATATAATTTTAACTACTTTTTTACAAATTACCCGGATATGGAATACCAAACATATCTAATAAATTAATATATGCTTTTGTATTATACTTTGCTTCATCAAGCATTTTTGCCCGCCGTTCTCCTTCTTCTTTTGTTGGCGCATTAGCTTTTACCACTGTCTTGATTGCTTCAAACTGTACTTCAAATTGCTGTTCTTGTATATTGTCCATAATTGTCTATTATAAAATTATTTTCAAAGATAAAGTTTTAATTTGAAAATCAGAGGAATAAAAAAGGTTTCTTTGCTATCTTTCTTTTTCCGCTTCGGCTCACGGAAAGAAAGTAGCGGCGGCAAATGCCGCCGTTCTTCATTAACCGATTATAATGTCCTTTATGGGTGTGTTATGTTCCAACCATTCTTTTACACATTCCATATTATATTCACTCGTTATAACTGCCTTATCTACGTCTATGGACGTGAAACGGGTGCTTTCGTAGCTATCTATCCAGCCTTTCAGGGAACAGACACCCCACGTTTTCACATCTTCAAAAATACCGTCCAGTGTGCCGATAGGGTCGCCGAAAGTAACTATCATTGCATCGAATGTCGTTTCGTCGGGCAACAGTTCCAAATATTTCAAAGACCCGAAACCGTCCGTCTTACGTCCGAAAGACCAGTCATAGGAATAAAGTTCATCCCCCCATTGGTGCGGCGTGTCAAAACGTACTTTCACCTGCACGGAATGTTCGTTTTCTTCTACGGCTTCAATAATACCTGTTACCAGTAAGCCCGTAAATATGCACTTGCAACGTCTGCCGATAATCCTTTTATTTACTTCTGTCGTTTTCATAAATGTAGCTTTTAAATTGTTATTGTACCTTTTCTTTTTTCGCCATCCATTCATCCCGCCGTTTGCGGCACTCGTCAAGTGTTTTGGCAAGGGTGCTGAACAGTTCGCCGTCTGTATGGCGGTAATCATATTGATAATAGATTTGACCCCTAAATGCGCCTAAACAGCATTTTACATATTTTTCTTCTCCCGGTGTTTGGGTAATGCTTACCCCGTTTTTGTTTAAACTTTCCATATTGTTATAATTTAAAATGAGTTGTCAGATAATCAGAAGTGAAAGCAGGACAATGAAAATAAAAGCCATACAAAACAGGTAAACGGCGGATATAAACAGCCGGAGAACGAACCGGAGAATAAAAAAGCCTATGATTAGGGCTATCCACATTCCGGCGGTGCTGGTGGCTGCCTGATAGATGATAAAAGCCAATATAGACCATCGTAAAAAAGTCGTTATCTTATTATATACTTTCATTGTCTTGGTGTGTTGTGGGTGGATTGCTCCACCCGGTTAGTAATCAGGCGCAACGGAAAACAAAGCCGTTATCCATCCAGTAATCAGTCATAAACAGGTCACGGGCAAAAGCCGAATAATCAAAGTAGGTCTTTGCGAACTCCGGCAGGTCGTAACATTCCTCTACGATTTCATAGGCGTAATCTTCCTCGTCTTTATATTCTCCCTGATATTCATCCTCAAAAGAAGAAATAAGGTCGTCCGCATCTTCTTCGCTTATATCGCTGTTGTGGTGGTCGCACCATACGAAAAACGCTTCCTGCTCGGTTTCGCTTAGTTTCTCGATGGCATCCCGAAGCTCAAAGAACTTATCGGAAAGCCAACATTCGGTAATCAGGGCTTCCGGGATATTCTCGTAATCCTGAAACATAAATTCCGGGTCTTGCTCGTCCTTGTGCAGTTCCCGGCACGCTTCCATAAATTCGTCCTTGTCCGAATAATCGGAAAGGTCTAACCACTTGCCGAAAAGTGAACCACTGTTATACTTGTTGTAAGTACCTACATAAACTCTTGCTTCTGATAAAGTTACTGTTTCCATGACTTTTGAATTTTAATTGTTTGCATCGCTTGTCGCCCACCACATAAATTTTTCCTTTAACTGAATGGGAACATTGTCTTTTCAAAGGTTCGGGAATGGTACAGGGCAAATTATTATTTATGAAATACTACCCGCAGGTGTGGAGATTTCTAAAAAATAATTTGAACAGTAACAGGCACGGATATACCTTTGACAATGTTCCAATCAGTTTTAGGGAAAATTTTTCTCTTGTTTAAGAGGATAGAAACAAAAGCCATCAGGCTTTTTGTATTGGGTAATGAGAGAGTAAAAAAAGGGCTTATAAAAGCCCCTCGTCTGCAAAACTGTAATAGCTTTCTTCTGTCAGGATGATATGGTCTAACAGGTGTAAATCCAAGACCTTGCAGGCTTCTTTTATTTTTGAGGTGATTTGCTTGTCCGGTTCGCTCGGACGTAGATTGCCCGATGGGTGGTTGTGTGAGAGGATTATGCCCGAAGCATGGACTTTTAAGGCTGTTTGCAGGATGATTTTCACGTCCATTACAGTTTCAGACATACCACCTTTAGAGATAAGGGAAACGCCTAAAGCCTTATTAGCCCGATTGAGGAACATTACATAACTTTCTTCGTGGTGTTCCATACATTCGGAATAGAAAGGTTTTAAGTAAGAATAAGAAGTTTGAGAAGAGAGTATTTTTATTCTTTCGGATGCTTTTACATTGTCTTTATAAGAGATAGTGATTTCCGGCATGGTAAATTCTGTTGTTTTCATAACGCTTGAATTTTAAATTAAACAATAAGAAATTTTGCCGGACACCCACAGTTTGGCGGGGACTTCAACCTAATCTTTTCAAAAAATACGACCCGTAGGTGTGGAGATTTTTTAGAAAACCGGAACGGCTCGGATTTGGTATTTGTCCCCGCCGGGCTGTAACTTTGCTAAAATTTGTGATTGAGATACATTACTTTAGGGAACTGAAAAAGGGGTATCACTGGTGACACCCCTTAGACAACCGAATACCTTAAACAGTTATTCGTCATAGGTTCTATATCCTATCGGTTTGCGTGGCTTCGGTTCGGGTTTGCTTAATAACTGGGTCAATGCTTGGTACACCTCGCTGAATTGTGCATCCGTACTCTGTTCCAGTTCTTCGATGCGTTTAAGAAGTTCCTCGTAACCGATTGACATTTGACGCATGAGGACGAAAGCACGCATGATGGAAATATTCACGTCTATGGCAGTCTGACTGCGTAAGACACTACTAAGCATGGCGACACCCTGCTCCAAAAATGCGAGAGGCGGGGTCGGTGTGTGCCGGATATTTTCAGGGAACTTATCACAATTTGTGATAAGTTCCTGCCATTCATCCTTTGTTAGCCGGAAAGCAAAGTCACTGGGAAAACGGGATAAGTTTCTTTTAACTGCCTGTTTCAAAGCTCTTGTTTCAACTTGATAAAGTTCTGCCAAATGGAAATCGAGCATGACCCGGCAACCTCTGACCTCAAAGATTTTGTTTTGGATGATTTGTAAGTCCATAATGTTATTATTTAATGGTGAGTAATTGGAAGTATAAAGGGACTTATCACAAATTGTGATAAGTTCCCCTATATACCTATTTCATAGATACTTCTTTGTAGATTTTTTCAATGCCGACAAATTTCTTGTCAAGTCCCTGCATATCGTTACTTATCTTGTTATTGGTAATGCGGGCGTATATCTGTGTGGTTTCTATATTAGTGTGTCCCAGCATCTTACTAACAGTTTCAACGGGTACACCTTTTGCAAGCGTAGTTGTCGTGGCAAAAGTATGCCTTGCAAGGTGAAATGTCAAGTTCTTTTTAATCCCGCAAACATCCGCAATTTCTTTCAGTAGGCTAGGCCCGCAGCGCTTTTCCACCTTTCGGTGGTAAGTTTCCGCTAACCTGCCCCCGAACCGTACG
>PPYE01275282.1_pt1 | contig 43580 bp, 51 predicted proteins | sample 1559881 | NCBI WGS metagenome assembly PPYE01 (sample SAMN08240022, study PRJNA423297) | Human gut metagenome, whole genome shotgun sequencing project.
CGGCTTAATTTTCCAGTTGGTGTAATTAAATACTTATATATCCGTTATCCAGCCTTTCCCGTAACCTTAATCATGTCTTTTAAAGACATGTCAAACATTTCTTTTATCTGCTGTTCCGGTATTTTAAGCGCAATCGCTTCACATATCTGCTGTTTCCTGCTGTCGTCTAACTCACAGATATACTGGTTTATGTATTCGACAAGTGGAAGCTGCATATCCTTTTTAAGGGTTACACTCTGCTCTTTATCCGGATGGGCAAGCTTATCCAGTTTTTGCTCATACTCTTTTTCCCTCAAAAAGGCAATCATCATCTTTTGATCATCATCCACTTTTTCACAAGGTTGTGTGTAATCTTTATACAGGAAATTTTCATCGATGATGATTTTTTTTGCTCCTGCGGGAATCTCTGCGACTTCCTCAACCTTTGGTTCAGTAATCACCGTTTCATAATCACCTGTTTTGGTATTGAGCATTCCTCGAACCGCACACACATAGCCGCCATCCGGACTTTCTTTATTCAGCTGCATTGCAATCTGATATGCAGAATATGGAATAACAACGTTTTTGTTAAAAATACGTCTGAATTTTGCAAAAAGGATTGTGCTGCGGCTTGCTCCGCTTTCCCATGGAAACGCTTTACGGTCCATTATAGGCAGTTCACCCTCAAGGAAAATTATACAATTCTTTCTGCTCATTCGGCGCACCCCGGCAGGTGTCATTAATTCCTTTCCGGTTTTGGCATAATTTGCGTTAAAACTGTTTCCATGTTTTCCATCGGTAAAAGTATCAATTGTCATTTTGCCTAACATTTCCGAAATATATTTCTGTGTCGATAATGCACCGGCACCACAACCGAGAAAAACGATAGTTGCGCAGTTATCCATCATGATTTCCCATTTGTTTGACTTGTACAATGCTTCAGCCTGCGACTTAGACTGCAAAATAGGAATTAAAGAAATGTTACGTGAACGGATAGTACCCATTACTTTTTCAGCATCAGCCGGTCTTGCTCCGGCATAGTATTCGTCCATCCAAAACGTCAGAGGAATTGGCAGTCTGCCCCCCTGTGCCTTAAAGTCATAGTCTGCCATACGGCACAGAATCTGTAGTGCCTGGCTGTATAACATACTGGCAACGAAGTTATAAGAAGAATCGTTATCGTCTGTAACGATAAATAACGCTATTTTATTTTTTGTCGGATGCTCTACCGTTCCACCAACACCCGTAGCAAACTCACGCAGATTCATGTCATCGGCTTCAAACACACGCTGCAGTGCTTTTGTTTCACAAAGCTTCAGCATTGCATTTGTAATGACAATAATTGAACGTACTGTTTCTGTAGCACCTTCTTTTAACTTACGGTAATCTCTTACTGCCGGATTATCTTCCCCATATTTTTCAGATATAGCATTCATTTTCATCTGTAAAATAGTTGGTGGCTTTTCTCCTTCTTCAACTTCAACACTTGTATCATATTTAGTTTCATCATTGATTAGCTTTAACACGTTATTGAACGTGGCTGTTCTTCCTTCTTCTTTTGCCATAAACCACTCATAATAAAATGTTGCCTGCAGATAAAGTGCAACACCTTCCTGCCAGAACGGATCGTTCGACATTGAATCTGGTGGTGTCAGTGACTGCTGTATATTTGCAATCAGTTTAATCAGATCTTCTTCTTTTTCTATATATGCAAATGGATTATATCGGTCGGACAGCTCTGGGTCTTTTAAATTTAAGACCCGGATTGTATAACCATCATTCTGCAGCTTTAAACCGCATTTGTACAACAATTCACCTTTGACATCCAGGATGATATAATTTCCTGTTGCTTCCAGTATATTTCGCATAACAATAGATGTAGACTTGTACTGCCCTGAAGAACCCCACAACATCATGTTATTATTGGATGGTGCATTTTCACCCTCTATAGCGATATGAACATTCTGGCTTAATATTCTGTTCTTTTCCGGGTCTGGATTACTTCTTCTTTTTGTAACATCATATGGGTCTGCCCATTCCTCATCACCGTATTCATGTCCAGCTTGAAAATTCCGGTAATGATACAGAATATACCAGCACAGGAAAACCCATAAAATTATACCAACACCTAAGCAGGCGGGTGTTTTTTCATTCCACCAGACTTTATACCACTGTTCAAATATAAGTGGAAGATAATCTGTTGCATTTAAAATTGTCATGTCCGAAAACGTAAATATTCCGGATACATAGTAACTTACAATTAAAATCGGTACTAATAACATCACCAAAAATGATATTGATACCTGTTTCTTTTCTATCATTGCTGCTCCTCTCAAAAAAAGGAATGCCCATTACCGGTACATTCCTCTTTCTTCCATTATTTTATTTTGGGTTTCGGGCTTTTAATATGCGCATTAATCTGCGGCTGAATAGCTTTATCCTTTTTCAACGACCAGTTTTTGTTATGCTTATCAAACTGTTTAAATATATCTTCACCGTTTTGAAATGGATTATTAACTGCATCCGGTCTTCCATTTATAAATACTCTTGGCACTTTATCTTTTTCAAGGAAAGCTATATATCGTATCTTACTTTCCCCCTTAACTTCAAATACATTTCTCTTGTTAAGCATTAAAGACATCTTTCTGCCTGTGTATGGAATAATACACGCAAACGCATCTTTGCCATATTCGCTGTTTTTCAGGTGTCCATAAAGTGCGCAGTCTTTTACAAGCGTTTCATGATCAATACTTATCATCACAAAATCATCATTATTTTTTAAATCAACACAGTCTGCAGATGTTGATGGTCGAATCTCATGTGAATACTCTATTATTTCCTTTTCTGTTTCATCTGGCGGAATCTGATTATACTCTGCCATCCGTTCTTTTACATCGTCTGTGACAGAGTCCATCCATGCTTCAGGAGTTTCACTGGCAGTGTTAAGATATTGCTGCTCATTCATTACGGTCATCTCCGGAATCTCTGGCTGTTTCTCCCCTCCCGAAGTATTGGCAAGTAGCTTATGCTTATATATGTTATATGCCTGCTCTACCATGTTTAAGTCTGCTGTTGCCACACGAAACTGCTTTTCGCCATCGCCAGGCATTAAATCCGGCAAATCCGAAAAATTAATATCCAATGCCTTAAATGCCTGCACCATATCCTGTGCTGCGGCATCCGGAACAGATACAATGCTTGTCTTTCCGTCTGTAAAATTAAGCAGGTCTTTTCCGCTTAACGCTCCTCCTGTAAGATTATCTCTTATATATTGGTCAAAGCACGCATTAAATTTTGCTACGTCCTTACTCTGCACACACACATGCACTGCCTTATCCTCCGGATTTACGCTATCCTGTATACAGTATGTTATCCCTGCTTTATCCAAATATTGCTGTATTGTTCCTTTGGCATCCAGCCACAGTTTATTTTCTTTGTATGGCATACGGTACATCTGGAAATCACCTTTGCTTTTACGCAAAAAATCCGTAAATTCCTCTGTATATCCCTGCGTTACTATATTTTCTTTTGCTGCACGTTTAATAAACTGCATAAGTTTCATCATTGCGTACGCATCAAGACGGCTAAATTTAAGATATGTTTTAATTCCTTTAACACCTTTTTGAATCTCTGCATAGGCTCCATTTGTTAATTCGCTCATAGAATTCCTCCTTTACGTCACATTTTTGGTGTCACATCTTCCGGTATATTTACCGGTACTGTATGTTTTTGTTGCGCTTCCCGCTGCTGCTTTTCCTGTGCCTTAAATGCCTGTTCAAGCTCTGTTGCAGCTTTTAAGGCTTCGATTGCAGACTTGTACGTCTGCGGATTGCCTTTTTCATCTGTAACAATATGCTGCTCTTTTTTGTCGAAAATGTAGTAATATCCATCTTCAGAGATATTCTTATCCTGAATATTAGACACTTCCTGATATTGGGCAACAAAACGGTCTGGCTTTGACATTTTCTGTATCGCACTTAAAAAATATGCTTCAGACGTTTGTGCATCCTGAAGCTGCCTTTTAAAAACATCTAAGTAGCCCGCCACATCTTTTCTGTCTTTTCTTATGCCCTGTTTCAGGGCTTCCGCAGAAAGTCCAAGGACATTTGCAAACAGATTAATCTGCATATCATTAAGCTTTTCCGTTCCTGCTTCAATCAGCGTAATGTTCCGTGTAAGCGTTATCCGTTCCATATCTTCCACGGTTAATCCTTTCTCTCTACGCACCTTGTTTATAATGGCGCTGTATGGTGTTTTATCCATATAAATAAATCCTTTCCGTGACGAACTTCGTCACAATCAAAAAATGTAATAAATATAAAAAGGAACCTGCCGGTTATGACAGATTCCTCTTATACATTCTTAGAATAACTTATTAAATTTATGGATTCCAGTTCCATTTAGTGTCATTTTCAAACTAAACTATAATAATGCTATATCAGTAATTTCAATTTCTGAATTTAATGGATTCTCATTATCTTCTTTTAAAATTTTAAAAGTATAATTTATCCAGACAGAAATATTATCATTTCCATCTTCTCCGTTATTACTAACTAAATACGTGTATGAATGAGTTGGTATGTCCCCCCCCTTCACCATCCCACACCTCTGCAAGCGTTACCACATCACCAATATTTAAATTCGGAATGTCAATATTAAAATCCGGTTCAAACTTATTAATTTCATACGCTCTCTCTACAATATTATTCATATATTCCACCTTTCTGGGATTTACCCCTTAAATTTAATATTTATCTTATTGACAATATTATAATAACACATCGTAGCCCTTTTGTCAATGAATACTATATTTTTTTTTCAATAAGTCTATAAGACAGTGTCAAAATTAGATTACATTATCTTCATAGTACTTTCGCAGCTGCTCCATCATTTCGATGGACAGATTCGGGGCTGCAAAGCGTTTCAATACACTATATGGCATACCGTCTGTCATGCAGCGTATCAGATACTGCTTTTGTGCTTCAGAATACTCCGGATTCTGTATCACATTTTTAGTGAAAAGTTTATAGCTGTATGACAGTTTCTGTACCTGCTTTGCCTGTCTGCGCTTTTTAATCAGTTTATTAAGCATTCCTGTTTCTGGTCCGGGCTGTTGTATATCCTGTGCCTGCTCCATTGCTGTTGTTGTCTGCTTATTCTTTAATTCCATTTCAAGCGCCTGAATCCGGTTTTTATACTCAACAATCTGCTTTTGGATCTGGTCATTTTCATCCATGACAGACATATACTGCTTATGCAGCATTTCCAATTCTGACGTTTTGGCACGCATTGCTTCCTGTGCCTGGGCAATCGTACGTTCATTTGCTTCACGTTCACGCTGCATTGCTTCTTTTACGTCTTTTTCAAACAGTTCCCTGATTTCCTGATTCTTTTTTGTAAGCTCCTGTGCCATCTGACTTGCCTGCTCAACCGTTCCATACAACTCATCAGCATTTTGATACATCCTTGTAAGTAGCTGCGTTCTACGTGCGCAGATACTATTAACATCAAGTGCAGAGGAAGACATAGCTAATATATCTGTATGAGCAATACCACAAACAGCACACTTTAGATATTCAGTCATGTGTGCAATATCCGGTTGTGTATTAATAATGTTAAAAACTTCATCTGTAATTTTAAAATATTTCTTTGCATCTATAAGAAATTCTGCAAAAACGTTTATTTCTTCATTCATCTTCGTACCTCCATTTTGTTATCATTCTGAACTATTTTCTTCTTATCTTCATATTTGTCGATAACTTTTGAAAGTTCACGCACTTTCATGGTTTCGTCTGAATCCTTAATGATATGCATTAATGTCCTCTTTTCCTGCATTGCTGCACTCAGTTTTTCTTTTAACTTTGCATTTTCCTTTGCAGATAAATCCATAAGTCCTGCTTCACTGTAGTTTTCTTCATATTCTTCGATTATGTCTACAAGTTCTTCAAATTCTTCATCAGACATCTTACAGCCCTCATTCTGAAGTTTCTGCACCAAGCTTCTGTATGTATTTCTTATTTCATTTTCTTTCGGTGTAAATATTTCATCAGCAGCTTCCTGTGTTTTCATCGCTGCTTTTATTTCACGAATTTCTTTCCGCACATTTTCAAGTTTTTTCTGCGCCTGCTGTATGCTTCCTATGTTATTATCAATCAGATAATTACATTCATCACGTATCGAATCTATCCGCAGCAAATCTTTTCGTACACGAATCTGCTCCGAAAGATTCATATTGTAATAATGGAACTGCTGAGCCTGATTGTATCTCATCGCACTGCATACAATAAATCTGCTGTTTTTCCTGTACTCGTTTATGATGTGCAGTTTTTCAGAAACATAAATTTTATCTGCCGGTATATTTCCTTTTTCCAGTAAAATTCTCTGCTGTATATCCTGCATTGAGTATCCTGCGCCAAGACGGTAATCCCGTCTTGCACGCTCGGATTTTTTTCCGCAGATTTCCATAGCCCCGTGCTGATAAGCAATGTACTGTCCGTACTTTTCAGAATTTCCAATCCGGATTTTATATCCCATTCGCTGCATTTCTTCGATGTAATCATCAAAACTATCTGAAACAGAAACTGCCCGGTCTATATCCAGCCGGATAATTTCCTTCCAGTTGAATTTCCCGGACTTTTCTGCAGCATGTTCCGCATAGGACTTTCCTTTTCTGTTTTTACTTTTATCATACGTAAGTTTTTCAAGTCCATGCTTTTCACAGATTTTGTCCGTTATGGGCTGTATATATTTTTCCCAATCGCCGTTTACATACCGGTATTTATTTCCATCAATTCTGCCAACCGAATTAAAAACTATATGCCCGTGCATATGCTCCTGGTCATTATGGATTGCAAAAACATAATCATATCCCGGAAGATATGTTTCACAAAACTCTTTTATAACGTCATACGCTTTTGCTTCATTACATTCTCCCGGACGGAATGAAATTACAAAATGATATCCCTGCCGCCCCTGCAATTTTTGAAATTCTTTCTTTGTGTCCATCATCGCATTATAAATTTCCGCTGCGTTTGTTCCGCAGTTGCTTCCCATCCAAAGACAGTCTTCCGTCTTATCCGGATTCAAAACATATTTTATAGAATTTGATAAATGCTGTGATGCTTTTCCATGTTTACTCTCTTTTATATTCCCCAGTACCGTTACTGCCACTTATTAATTCCTCCATATTTTTATTAACATGCTCTAATCGTTCCGTACAATCAGCAAGAACTTTTATCAGATTATTTTCAGATTCTGTATCGCGCAGTTTTTCATATCTGCGCATTGCAATCATCAATTCTATTTTCATTTTTCTTACATCAAAATACAGTAAATTAATTTTTGAAGTGTTATTTTCATACAACAGTTGCTGTCGCAAAAAATCACTGTACTTTTTCTTTTCCTGATTTGAAAATGATGAATTTTCAAAAAGCTGCTGCAGTTTTTCATACTCCTGTGCTGTAAGTCTGCAGCATATCATTTTAGTTCTGCCTTTTTCATTCATGTGTATGCTCCTGTTCTTTTTCAATCTGCAGCATGATTTTCTGCAGCAAGTCATCTGTTACATTTCCTCCGATTTTTTCCTCAATACTTGAAACAAATTTTTCATTACGGCTGATTCTTTCTCGCTGTTCCTGTTCCTGCTTTTTACTTTGCAGCATGGCAAGTTCTTTCTTTTTATTTTTAAGTTTCTCCTGAAGACGTTCGATGTCTTCTGTTGTCTTTTTGATTTTTTCGTTTAAATCCATTACTCGTTATCCTCCTGTTTCTGTTTATTTTCCTGTTCCATTTTTTCGGTTTCCTTACGTTTTTCTTCCAAAAGAATCCGGTCTAAAACATCCCACGGAATAAATCCGGGCTTCTTTCTCAAATCCGCTGTCAGTTTCTTCACTTCTTCTTCTGTCAGTGTTTTTTGTGGCATTACATTTCTTACCACCTGCGGCTGGATAATATACTGGTCTGTTCCGTTTTTTCCATAAAGCCGGTCATAGTTAAGAGAAACTTTTTCTAAAATTTCATTGATGTTTTCGTACATATCATCAAACCTGTTTTGAAAATCTTTCAGTCGTCTTTTATCTGAATCACTTTCAGCTTTTTTATCTTCCGTTAAATTTTTCTGATGTTCCAGCCAAAACAAAAAAATTCTATTTACGAATTCTATCTGTGTTTCTTCCTGTAATTTTTTTCCCATTACTTTCTCAAAAATTTCATCATCAATTTTGATTGTTCTTGCCATTTCAATTCCTTCTTTCTGTTTACTTTTTGCTAAATCTTTTTGTGTTTTTATATAGTGCCTATACTTTTTATACTTTTATGTGAAAGCCAGTATTTATGCGGAGGCACTCAATTTTACAAAAGTGCCGGGTATAGAGTGCCTCAACTTTTTATAGGCACTCTATACCGCATTTTCGGCACCCCTGTTATTTACTGGATTTAAGCCCTGTTGATTACTCTGCAATTGTCAGGCACTTCTGTGATGTGTACCCTCTGATATTTTTTTGCAAGATACGCATTTCGTAATACGAAACCGTTCCGCTTCCGCTACACTTGCTACTTGTTAGGGGAAGTCCCCTAAGACCCCTTACAGACAGACAGCACGCACATTTTTTCACATCTGTTCTGACACTTACACAGTTCATTTTTGTAAAATTTTCCGCTATTCTTTTTCTTTGCTGCATAAAAAATTCCTTTCCTATTACTTAAAAATTTAAAAGAGGAACGGATTTTTTACCGTTCCTCTTTTAAATTTTTTGTTGAATTTTCTGCGGATTTTATTATCTCCTTCTGAAAAAATCCGACTTTAATTTTGAAATTTTAAAAGATATGTACTGAATAATTCTTTGAAATTTTTTCCGTTTTCTGAATGGTCGTTAATGTATCTGTAAAACGAATCCAGTAAATTATTTTCTGTGTACATCTTCTGTCTGCACATCTCTTTTTCGCTTTCTGCTGTCGTCCGCAGCTGCGCTGTAATTTTCTTTTTAAGTTCGATTTCTGCGCTTTTCGCAAACAGATTTTCCCTGCTGGACTTTAACATATCCATCACAAAAAATTCGTATTCTGTATCAATTTTATCTCTAAGTTTTTCTGTTGTTACCATTTATTGTTACCAATCCTTTCTATATTTGTGACGAAGTTCGTCACATTTATTCTTCTTCATTTTCTTCAGGTAATTCTTCTTCTGAATCTTCCTGATTATCTTCATCATCCGCTACTGTAACTACACGTCCGCCACATACTGCATGTTTTTGATGCCATGCATCCGTAAAGTCATAATATCCAATCGGGTCACCGGCTTCATAAATTTTACCGTTTCCTGCATAAATTCCAACGTGTGTGATATACCGTTCTGACGGTGTGGTTTTTGTAAAGAAAACCAAATCTCCTGGCTGGAGTTCATCCAGTTCCACATGGTCAACGTAGTCATATTGTTCCTGGGCTGTACGTGGAAGTGATATGCCTGCCTGTTCATAACACCACTGCGTAAGTCCTGAACAGTCAAATCCTTCCTCCGGATTTGAACCGCCGTATTCGTAATCATCTCCTTCGTATTTTATGGCTTCTTCAAAAACATTTTTTATGACTTCGTTGTTAAAAATCGTTACATAACTTTTAACAAGCCGCACATAAAACATATTGCCATACATATATCGCCAGCCGCCATTTTCAGCAACCGAAATATCATTTGCGTAGTCTGTAACTACACCGCCGGATTTTTCTTTTGCAAATTCTTGTGCAAGTTCAAATGTATATTCCCTGCCATTTTCAGCGATGTAATTAATAAATCCTGCGCCATAGTTATATGCCTGAACTGCTGTATCAATGTCACATTCTTGTGCATTTGCAGCTTCTATCAATTCAGAAAAATACTTTACACCCTGTCGGATTGATTCATCTGCTGATAAGGAGTTGGGCGGCAGTCCCAAAGATTCTGAAGACTGCATTACATCTTCTCCTTCTCCGTGCGATTCAACTTCCATGATGGCAAGCAGATAAGGAACATATTCTTTTATTCCATATTCTTCCGCATAATCACTTACATCTGTTTCATATTGCATAACATTTTCTGAAACAGTTGTAAGTGCATTAATTGCTTTTTTAATAATTGTTGCCGGAGCAAATACAACGGAGATTATCGTTGTAACTATTGATACAATCGCTACAATGATTGCAGCGACAACAAAAATTGGTGCTAAAAGCTGCAGCGCTGCAGCTGCCAAAGTGGCAGCTATCATTGCAGCTTTCTGTATTATTCCGGACGGTTTTGCAGTTTCAGATGAATCCGTTTTATCGTCTTTTTCTGTCTGCATATCAGCAGAATTACTCTGCACCGTTCTTTTTATATTGTCTGCTATTTTCTTTACGGCTTTTATACCTGCTTTTACAGCCTGCACCTGAATATTTGCGCTGACTGCATAAGTGTTCTGTGTCATTTCTCCGGCAGGATTTTTCATTGCTTCAGCTGCAGAATTTTGCATATTCTGCACATCATTATATACATTCTTCCCTGCATTATTATGTGCATTGCTATCGTTGTAATAATGAATTTCCGTTGCTCTTTGTTCCGGTTCTGCCATATCCTCATTCATTCCGGATATATTTGCCGGACCGGAAGTATATTTTTCCTGTTTTTTCCTCCGGAACAAAACAGAATATCCTTTTGCTTTTTCCTTAGAGCTTTTTTGTGCAGCATAATAATCATTACGCTGCACATCTGGCATACTGTTTAACTGCTCCTGAAATTTCTGGTATTCCGGACTTTTCATTGCACGTTCAATAATCCGCTGCTGTTTTGCTTTGGAATATCTTTTCCACTGCCTTTTTTCTTTTGATGAAAGATAATATTCGATTTCAAGCTTTTGCTTATCTTTTGCAGATAGCTTTCTGCTTTTCCTTTTTATATCATCTTTAATTGTTCTGTACATGCCATACGACCTGTCAGAAGCCGGTTTACACGCTGTCTTTTTTACTGCATAATTAAGCTTTGTATCTTTTACCTGTGGTATTTTCATTATTCTTCCCTACACTTATAATATGTTTTTCCGGACTGCTCATAGGACGTTAAATGTCCCTGCAAGAGCAATTCTGAAAGCACATTTTCTGCTTTGTCTTCCGGCATATTCAATGTGTTCTGTACATCTTCTACTGTAATCGCAACAACAGAAGCCATCTGTAAAATCTGTACTGATGTACTGTGCTGCGGATTTTTTGCAATTTCCTGAAGCTTTTTCTCATGGAAATTCGTTGAAAATGTGCTGTACAGCATATTTTCTTTTGACATCGTAGCATCCAGTAGTATTACTTTTTTACCCCAAACAATGACACCGTAACCGGGAATATCCTCTGCCAGCGAATCAAATTCATTTTCAGAAAGCGGCTGTACTGAAGCAAGTGCCTGCGCATCCACACCGCCCTGGTCAAAAAAGACTTTATATCCGCAGTTTGAAAACATATCGCGCAGGCTCTCATTCTGAATAGCTCTTGTCAGATTTTGAAGTGCAAGTGTCACAATGCCACCGAATTTACGGTATGTGACGATTGCATTAAGCAGCATACTTGCAGAGCTTTCATTATCCGTTACTACCTGTGTTTCATCGATGATAAAATGTGTCGCTTTCTGAAGCGACTGGTTATATTCCATTCTCGATGATAGAAAAAACATGATTGTAATCATTACCGCTTCCCAGTAATCCTTTGATACATTTTTTAATCCAAACACAACAAAACGGTTATCTATATTAATATTTGAATTTTGAGAAAACATATCGTATAACCCGCCGGATACATACTGTGACAGCGAATTATACATCTGGTGCAGAATATCTTTATCATTTTGATTCTGCATCTCATTTTCCATTTCAGCAATCCGGTTATACACGTCTGTTATCGTTGGCTGCCATTCCAGTTTTTTCTGCGCAAAAGCCTTATCATATATATTTTGCACAGCCCGTGACACGAACGAACTATATTCCTGTGTATATGTGATATTCTTCATTACTGCCCTGCAGAAGCTGTTTGCCCAACGGCTTACATCTGCGACAAACTGGGCTTTCCGCTCTGTATTTTTCTGTTTAAAGATTTCCTGCGGAATTTCCATGGGATTGATATATATATTTCCTTTTGGCGTAAAATCCAGGAATTTTCCGCCAAAAATCGCACATGTACCCTGCATTTCATTCTGTGGGTCAATTGCTATTAAGTCGTCTTGTGTAGACAATAATGTCTGCGCCACCTCGGTTTCTTTCATAAAGTAACTTTTCCCAGAACCGGTATGACCGACAATCATCGCATGCGGCGATTTCAACTTTTTTCTGTTTGCGAAAATAAGATTTTTAGTTGTCCTGTTTACCCCTAAAAAGTAACCTTCCGGTTCAGATAGATCCTGCGCGTAAAACGGCTGCAATGAAACAACCGATGATGTCAGAAACGCACGCATTTTTGACACAAGTCTTGCTCCGATGGGCAGTGACGTGTTAAATGCTTTAAGTTGTACATTATTGTACGTTTCAAGCATTACTCCGGCTGTTTTTCCTTTTTGTTTCATGGATTCGACCCTTTCGGCTAATTCATCTTCTGAATCTGCCGTGACAACAACCATAAGACCTACAAGCAGGCAGCTTTCATTGTTATCTTCAATCTGATCCATATAACTTTCAAGTTCTGTCTTTTTTTTATCTTTGCCGTAAGATACACCAGCCATAAGCTGTCCCTTCGTTCTCTTTGCATCAATCTCCTGTGTTATGGAACGTTCATTATTCATGTTTGCATTTGAAAGCGTATTTTTTAATACGTCACCGGCTACAGGTGCATAGTCAATCGTAACAAAAGACGGATATGGAACCTGTGTAAGATTATGTATTACTTTTTCTTCATTAAGCGAAGAATCAAAGGCTCTCGCAAACATCACAGATACATATTGGTGGTTGTTGAATATAAGAAAATTTTTATAACCACGCATACTGACCGGAATAACATCAAGCACCGGGTCACCTCCCGGAATGCTCATTGCAATATCCGTATTGTCGAAATCTTTATAAAAAAACTTTCTAAGACTTCTAAGACGCTGCACTCCACTAAGAGGAACAATCCTGCTCTTTAGTGCAGCAAACAGATGCTGCAGCTCAGTGTCCATGCTCATAAAATACGTTCTGGCATCGTCATAGTTGTATGTTTTCGTTGTAATCGTAAGATACATGACCCTCTCTGTATCGCTTATTTTTGAATCTGAAATCTTTTCCTTTATCCAACTGCGGATTCCATCAGATATTTCCGGGTACTGCTGTTTGTTTATATCCGACAACAATTCATTCACATACTGGCTCATATTTTTATATTCATTTGCAACGGTTATCTTAAAATCTGCGCTCATAAATTCTAATAATTTGATAAGATTCGTTAAGATTGTACTCTTTTCATCTTCATCACGATTTTTGTAGTTAATATCACTAAAAACATAACAGCGGTCATAAGTTTTTAAGCCCTCTGACTTTTCAATCTGAAATATACCGCTTTTATTCACGTCAACAATTGAAAAAGCTTCCCTTGTGTTTAAAGGATACCGTTTGTTAAAAGGCAGTGCTGTCTGTCTGGCACTGCCTGCAAAAACCTTTTGTGGATTTAGTATCAAACTCATTAATTTCTCCTTCCTCTTTCTCTTTCCTTCTTAATAAAAAATACTTTATCTTTTATTTTTTCTTCTGTTGAATAATACGACAGCTTTCTGCTCTGGTACGTATAGAGCATTTCTTTTAAAAGCTGTGCAACCGGAAGATATCCCTGATATTTATAAAATCCGAATAAAATAACAGGAAAAGCAACCGGAACTCCTATATAGATACTAAGTGTTACATCTATATGGAATTTAAAATACAGCAGGGCAGCCGAAGCTGCCCCGCATAAACCACCTGCACCCACATAAATAAGTTCATGGATTGAAAATCCTTTCCAAAAATCGTTTCTGTATGCGGTCAGGAAATCTTTATTAAGTTTAATATTCAACCAATTCACCTGCCTTATCTTAAATCAAATGCCCGTTTCAAAAAGGCATCTGAACCTTTTACCGCTGCGGTTAAAAATACTACTGTAACAATGGACATAAGCACACTACCTGCTCCGTTAAACCAACCGAACACATCCCATGTTGCTGCTTCTCCGAATGTAGAGCTATTTATTATGTGACTGCATATCTGCAGTATAAATGCAATTGCTGCTATCTGCAGTACAGACGTCAAAAACGACTTAAACCATGCCACAGCTGTATTGTCCATTCCACGACCACCGGCAATTGTACAAAGTGCAAGCGGTGCTGAACCTATAAGCAGATAAAGATTCAGGAAACGGCTCATGACTTCTTCTAATATTGTAGTCGCACAGGCAATTACAAGTATAAGATACAGTGGTCCGAAAAGTACCATGGAAAGACTGAAGCCAAGGTCTATATCGTCCCCATATATCTGCGGAATGGTGTCACCTAATACTCCTGATGTAACGTCACTCGCAAAGCTGGTAAATTCCTGCATTATTGAAAGCCCATTAATAAGCAGTGTGTTGCAGATAATTATTTTTATAAATAACTCTATCCACATTTCCATAGTTACATTTTCTTTAAGATTAGATGCCTGACGACAGAATCCGATAAGTGTAAACATATTTAAAAACATTGCGCCCATTCCCATAAACCATGGATAGATGCTGTCAGTGATATATGTCCATGCCCCCGGCGAGTATTCCTGCGGCGACATTCCAAGCAGAATCTGGACAATCGACATTGTCCAGTTCCAGAACCCTAATGCCGCCGAAAAGCAGGGACCTCCTGCGAGCATGCTTTCAAGCCATCTTGGCATATTAACCCCCTATCTATCCTACAAAAGCGGCTAACAGCTGCGGTCCGAGGACCATTACAATTCCTCCCCCCACACGTTTAAACGCACCAGCCTGCATGCTTCCTTCCTGACTTTGCATAGAAGTTCCCAATTCCAGAAAACCCCACAGCAATACAATTTCGCCTATGGAAGACACAAGAGCCTTTACAATCTCTGTAAAAATATTAAAATTTGATGTAACGACTTCTGCTCCGCTTGCTGCCGCAGATTCCTCTGCAAATGCAAGCTGTGGAAAAAATACCATTACGGTACAAAATGCTGCAATCGTCATAAATTTTTCAATGCTTTTTCGCTGTCTGCTGTCCATGCTGCTAATTTTATTTGTCAATGTTTTTATCATTTTTCACATTCCTCTCTCTTATTTTCTTTTATTTAAAAATTTGCCTGATAAAAATGTTCCTGCACCAGCCACCGCTGTAAATGCCAGCCAGAAAACTACTCCCGACCAGCGGTTTAAATCTGCTGACAAATGTCCTTTCACGGATGATGCAACAATAAATGCCAAAATAACACTTATTACAATTCCCACAATCACAAACGGATTACTTTTTTTACGCATATATTCTCTCCTTTACAATAAAAAAAGCAGACTCAGCGTTTTAAAAGCCGGTTAAGAAGCGCCGTTCTGTCCAAAGAGAGTTTTTCATTCTCTTTTTCCAGCACTTCTTTTTCCTTTTTTAACACATCAATCTGCTGTTCTAAATCTTTAATTTTCTGTTTATTTTTTAAAAGCTGTTCCAGTTCCCGGCTTTTTTCCATAATCTCTGCCAGTAAAACGTTTAACTGCTCCTCTCTGCCATCCAGATATTTTTCTCTATGCTCACATTCGTTTATGCGATTTTCAATATCTTCAAGCAGTATTTTCTGTTTCTGCTCCATACACACTCCTAAATGCTTTCAACTGTAACCGATGACACTTTAAAAGTTTTAAGCGAAACAGAAATTTGATACTGTCCGTACACAAATTTTATGATACCGGTTCCTGATTGACTATTAAAATCACTGTCACTTTTCCGGTCATATCCTGAAAAGATACCAACTACATCATCATAAGTGCTTGTTGTACTTAAACCACAGAATGTTGTTTCAGTTCCCGAAAAAATGATACTCATTTTTGTACAGCTTCCGGTTTCATTCTCTTTTTGATAATACATTTGTGCCGTTGAACCATATTCATCGTACAGAATCGCAATCATTCTTGCTGTGTTTGACGTGTCCGGTGCAGTTCCCGACTGTTTCCAGCCATTATTTTTTAAAGCTGATACCGTTACCGGAAACGGCATTGAAACTCCATTAATGTGAATGGACAGCTTTCCATTTTCATACCGGTAAGCACCTTCTGTATCTGCACTGTTAACGGCTTTATCTTCCGTTTCAAACTGTTCCTCATCAGATATTTCTGTAAGTTCTGTATCTTCCTCTGTTACAGACTGTTCATACTCCGGTATTAATACTGCTTCATTGCTTTTACCGATGCATAAACACAAAATACAACACATAATAACAATAACTGTCATTACTGCATTTCCCAGCGATGCTGCTTTAAGGAAACTCTGCTTGTTGGGATTTTTTTCTTTTCCGGCAAAAATGAGTGCATATAACATCCCAACAACTGGAATTAAAGAAATGACTACCGGAATGCTCCAGTCCCTTACTGTCAGCGGTTCAATCCGTTCGGCACGCAGTTCTTCAACCAGCGTTGGAAGCTGTTGCCAATATTCATCTGTATACAGATTTGTTACAGTCTGTGTTTCTTCTATCTGCTGTTCATTTTCCACTCTTTCCACCTCCTTTGCTTCACATTCCTTGTTAATCTTCAATCTGTTTTCCTCCTTCCTGCATAAAAAAAGAGGAACATCAGGTATATGTACTGCCTGAGTTCCTCTTAAAATATTACATATTAAATTTTAACAGATTAATTTAAGGCTTCAAGTGTCATTTGGTTCCATTTAGTGTCATTTGGTTCCATCTGGTGTCACCTGATGTTTCAAATTTACAAATGCGGACCACTTTCACTTTGACTTGTGACGAAGTTCGTCACGTTCTGTTCTCTTTGTATGTCCGGCTGCGTGACGAAGTTCGTCACATTTTTATCTGTTTCAAGAAGACTGTCTGATTCTTCTATGCCCTGTTTCATGCGGCTTAAAGCTTCCGATATTCCGTCCGCCGCTGTACGTACCGTATCTGCAGCTTCTTCATCAAAGCTTTCTGCCTGTGTACGGTCAAGATTTAATTCACTTTCAAGCGCAGACAATCTTGCTGTCTTTTCCTTTAACTCTGCTTCCTGTTTAAAAGGCTTTGCAAGTTCCTGCTTTGCATTATCAATCTGTTTATTTAACAGGCTGATATCTTCCTCTATCTTTTCAATCTTATCAGGAAGTTTTTTTATTATATTATCAAGGCGCTGCAGATTGCCGATGTCAGAAAATCCCATCTCAGTCTGGTATTCATGCTGTCCTTTTAACGTTGCATAAAATGCCGACCTGAAAAAATCATATCCGCCTGCAATATCAAATCCACGGTATCGTCCGATAATTCGTTCCTGTGCCTTGCACGTATGCAATGCTTCCAAAAAGCTTTCTCCAGCCGTTTCTTTGTCCGTAAATTTAACACTGTCAATGACAATTTCATAAGCTTCTTCCGGCAACGGATTATTATCCGCCGTTAAAATATCATTTCTTATATTTTCTATAAGCGCATTTTTTTCAGCAATCTGCTTCGGGTATGTGATATTTACCGCATCTTCCAACTTGTGTCTTGTACGTAAATAATCTGACTTTAACTCACGAAGCCTTGCAACAGATATATCAAGATCCATTTTTTCACGGATTCTTGGGTCGCCCGTGCAGAGTGACTTGATTTCAGCATAGTTTAATACAGCTTCATCACAGTCTTCACAGGTACGTGCCGGTGAAGAACTTGTCATTATCTGGCTGATAAACTTCTGCTTGTTTTCAAGTGTCTGATACAGATAAGCATCAAATGTATTTTTTGTTACATAGTTATATATATATACACTTTTATTTGTATTTCCCTGCCGCACGATTCTGCCGTTACGCTGCTTAATGTCAGATGGTTTCCACGGACAATCCAGATGGTGGAGTGCCACCAGTCTGTCCTGCACATTTGTTCCAGCTCCCATTTTTGATGTGCTGCCAATCAGGATACGTACATCACCGTCACGCACAGACTGGAACAATGCTGCCTTTTTATTATCTGTATCTGCATTGTGAATGAATTCGATTTCTGCTTCAGGAATCCCTCTGGCTGCAAGCTTTGCTTTTAAGTCATCGTATACGTTAAATCCTTTAGACGGTGTTGACATATCGCAGAAGATAAGCTGTGTAAGCTTTTTATCACTTCCATTTGTATAAATCTTATAAACATTTTCAACACAGGTGTTTATCTTGCTGTCCGGTTCATCAGGATATTCCGAGTCAATCAGTCTTTCATCAAGTCCTATCTTTTTACCGTCAGAAGTAATTGTAAGCATATTATCTTCAGAACGGTCTACTGCTCCTGCGTGAACCTGTTCGGCACGTACAGACAGCTTATCTACCAGTTCTTTCTGCACCGCAGACGGCTCACATACAACCGTCTGGTAATCCGCTTCCGGTCTGTCAAGTTTTAATTGGTCTTCCGTTATGATGTCTGCACATTCCTTAAAAATACTCATCAGCTCCGGCAGGTTATGGAATTTTGCAAACCTTGTCCTTGCACGATATCCCGTTCCTTCCGGTGCAAGTTCTATTGCTGTTACGGTTTCACCAAATGTAGCCGCCCAGCTGTCAAATGAGAGCATATCCAGTTCTTTTAATTTATCATACTGTAAATACCTCATGTTTGTATACAGCTCTGTCATTGAGTTACTTACAGGTGTACCTGTTGCGTGTACTATGCCTTTTCCGCCTGTCAGCTCGTCCAGATAACGGCATTTCATAAACATATCTGTACTTTTCTGTGCTGCGGCAGTTGACAATCCTGCAACATTGCTCATCTTAGTGTAGATATACAGATTTTTGTAAAAATGGCTCTCATCTACAAACAGTTTATCAACACCTAACTCCTCAAATGTTACAACATCGTCTTTCTTATCTTCATTGGCAAGTTTTTCAAGATTAATCTGCAGGCTCTTTTTGGTCTTTTCAAGCTGTCCGACAGTAAAACGGCTTCCTCTCTGCCACTTTGTCTGTTCTATGGCTTCTGTAATCTGCTCAATCTCAGCCTGTATCGTATCTTTCTGCCGTTGTACTGAAAGCGGAATCCTTTCAAACTGGCTCTGTCCAATAATAACCGCATCATATTCACCTGTTGCAATCCTTGCACAGAACTTTTTACGGTTTGCCTTTTCAAAATCCTTTTTGGTTGATACTAATATATTTGCTGTCGGATACAGTGTCAGAAATTCTTTTGCCCACTGGTCTATCAGGTGGTTTGGTACCACAAATAATGGCTTGTGGCACAATCCAAGCCGCCTGCTCTCCATTGCACCGGCAACCATTTCAAAGGTTTTTCCTGCACCGACTTCGTGCGCAAGCAGTGTATTTCCACCGAATAAAATCCGTGCAACGGCATCCAGCTGGTGCTGCCGCAATGTTATTTCATCGTTCATACCCGGAAATGTAAGGAAGCTTCCGTCATATTTTCTTGCACGTGTGCTGTTAAAGATTCTGTTATATTTATCTGTCAGTGTATTCCGCCTTTCAGGGTCACTAAAAATCCAGTCCTGAAATGCTTCCTTAATTGCTGCCTGCTTCTGCTGGGCAAGTGTTGTTTCCTTTGCGTTAAGCTCTCTTACATTTTTTCCGGAAACAATATTTGTATCATACACCTTTGTATCTTTAAGATTTAAGGTGTCCTCAAAAATTGCGTACGCATTTACACGCTGCGTGCCATATTCCGTATTTGCTTTTACATCTGCCGCATCAACCATGCTTTTATTGGTAATAAACCATTTAGAGGTTGCCGGTGAATATTCAATCTTTATTTTCTGCTGTTTCCGGTATGGCAGTTCAAAGACCTCATACATAAACTGCTCATAATACTGTTTATCAACCCATGTGGCACCCGGACGGATATAAATATCCGCACTTTCAATTTTTTCAGGCTGTACTGCTTCAAGTGCTTTTACGTTTACTTCGTATTCCGGCTTTAAAACAGAAGCCCTTCGTGCCGTTTTAAGTTTTTCAACAACATTGCCCGAAAGGTATTCATCTGCATTTATCCAGCCTTCATCATCGCCCATGCCCGGCTGGTGGAAAATCACACCGGTAAGTTCCTCTTTTATCCTGTCATATTCCCCCGGTGTACCAAGCAGTTCTGCCATATATTCAAGATTTACGCCGCCCTTATTGCGTATGCTTTCAACCAGTGCCTCTGCCGGAGTATCTACTTTAGTGACCTCAATTTCCGGTTTGATTGTGCGCTGATTAAATATTGCTGCCTTTGATTTTAAATTTCCCTGTTTATCAAGATTTTCAAGTGTACACAACAAGTAATATGCCGAATCTTTTTCAAATGCCTTTTTATTTGCCAGACTATTAATCAGCCCGAATTTCTTTGTAAATTTATCATATTCAATGTTCAGCTGTATCTGTGCCTTTGTAATATCTTCATCCGGATAATCAGAAAGCTGGTACTGGATTACCCTGTTAAGCACATCTTTTAACTCAACCATTCCTTTTGCACGTTCTTTTGCTGTATCATTCATATCCGGTTTTGACATTTTATCATTTTCCCGGTAATAGAGTTCACCGGCGACAAGCGCGTATGAATAATTTTTAACATCAGGATTTGCCGGAATCTCATCTTTCACATCTTTTCTTTCATCTTCTGTGACGAAGTTCGTCACGTTTTTATCCGTTTCAAATTCAAATGCAATGTTTCTGTCCGCAGCTTCATTTATCTTCTGTTCAAGCTCGTTAATACCAACATCAGCTTTGACAGTCAGTTCCATTGTTCCATACGGTGTACTTCTCTTATCCAATGTACCCATAATCATGTCCGGGTGTTCTACAAAATAACTGTTCATCGTATATTCTTCACCGGACTGATTTAATACATCTGTATATACCCAGTCGTCGACCTCTGTCTGCGGCTGGCTGCGCTTTTTTAAGAATATAATATCCGAAACAACCTGTGTATCTGCAGTCTGCTTAAATGCACTTTCCGGAAGTCTTACAGCGCCAAGCAGTTCGGCACGCTGCGAGATATATTTTCTTGCCGCAATCGACTTTGAATCCATTGTAAACCGGCTTGTGATACACGCTACGACACCTCCCGGTTTGGTCTGGTCAAGTGCTTTTGCAAAAAAGTAGTTATGAATTGAAAAATTTAATTTATTAAACTTTCTATCATTTACCTTATAGTCCCCAAACGGCACATTTCCAACAACCACATCAAAGGCTTCCGGTCGGTCTGTTGTTTCAAAACCGCCGACTTTAATCAGTGCTTCAGGATACAGCTTTTGAGCAATACGACCGGATATACTGTCAAGTTCCACACCATACAGGCTGCTGTTGTTTTTCATTTTTTCCGGCATACTGCCAAAGAATTTGCCGATACCCATGGAAGGCTCTAAAATATTTCCCTGCCTAAATCCTGCCTTTTCAAGTACATGGTATACCGAGCGGATAATACCATCGTCTGTATAATGTGCATTTAACACAGACGCTCTTGCCGCTTCATATTCCTGCGGTGTAAGCAATTCTTTAAGTGTCGTATATTCCACTCTCCAGCCTACCCTGTTCTCATCGAACGGCTGTGACAATCCTCCCCAACCGGAATATCTGTTAAGTGCTTCTTTCTGAATCTCTGTCGCTTCTGCATTGCTGCCCTCCAGTGCTTTTAATACCTGTATTGCCTTTATATTGTTTAAAAAACGCTTTCTTGCATTGCTCATGTTACCCATATCAGGTATTTCCTGTTTTTCAGTATGCGGCTGTCCGGTAGTCATGGTACGTTCCGGTTCCAGCATATCTGAAAATGACATCTGTACCGGCTTTAATTTTTCTGTATCATCTGTTGGATTTGTGACGAAGTTCGTCACATTCTTCTCTTTCTGTGTGACAGAATCCTTTACATCAGAATCTTTTACATCATCTTCCGGCGGTGTGACGAAGTTCGTCACGTTTCCTTCAGGATTTTTAATATACTTTTCAAGTTCTCCTGTAAGTTTTTCATACGATGGGAATGATTGCAGAAAATCTATCAGCCCACCATATCCGTCACCAACATCATAACGCTCTGTATACTGCGCTCCGTCCGGCATGACGATGTTAAATTTAACCTTGTCATATCCAAAATACCGGTAATCCTCTTTTACATTTGTGTCATACCATGCCTGCTCAGAACCGTATTTTTCAATCATTGCGTGCTGTCCTGCAAGATGTTCGTCATCTGCCTGTTTTAACAGGCGGTCAAATTCTTCTATCGTGTATTTTTTTCCATCTTCAAAAGCAGCACTTTCACTCCACTCACACACAACATACGGCACTAAAAAAGCAGAGGTTAAAGACTTTTCATCTTTTTCCTCTGCTTTCTGTTCTTCATTTTGATTATTTACAGGGTCAGAATCAGTTCCCTCATCACGATTGAATCTGCTTCCATCGCTATCCCCTGCATTACTCTTGCCCATTTCAGCGGCTCCAGTTCCTTGTCCGGGATTTCGTCTTTGTCCCTCGCTGTTATCTGCTCTATCAGTCTTTCCCTCATTGCGTCCGCTGTCTGGTCTATAGATTCCAGATACTTCTCTAATGTCCCGTTCTTCTCGAATTCCTCTAGTACGTCCGGGTGCCATTCCTCCAGAAACTCTTTATTTCTCCGTCCGTAAAAGCCCATCTTTACTCCTTTCCTGTGCTTCCTCAAGCACTTTAACCTCATTTTTAATATCATTAAAAAGCTGTTTCATGGATTCCTGTATTCCACTGCCAATAGCAGATACCATTCCATATCTGTCTATCAGCTCAAAATACATATCATCAAGTGAAAAATCATAATCCCCATCCGGTTCACAGCGGCTTAAAGCTGCATACCGCAATGATTCGGATACAAAATTACAATATGTATTCTCAAGTGTCATTTCAGGAACTGTCTGGTCAGCTGTTCTTGCATTGTTTATAATACTCTGCCCGTATTTTCTCCACAACGCAGCCGACTGTTTTGTCGTTATATCAAATATCACTTCACGGATTGTATCAGCACTGCCGTACAGCTGATATTTCTGTGCAAGCTTTTTGGCTATCTGCATTGAAAATTCCGGTTTCATTTCCCACAGCTGCGGTGAAAAAGCTCCGGGAAGTTCTACAGTATCCGACACATCAAACAGATACTTTAATTTTCCTCTGCCATCCGGCACTGCAATTCCTTTTGTTCCGCGCTTCACCTGCCTGCGCATCCGTGTGTGCCACAGATTGTAATCCGCACATGCCGTTGCTTTTGGTCTTTGTGCGTAAATTAATATCTGTTCTACAAAACTGTATGGGCTTATGCGTGCCGCTGTCCTTAAAAAGGACGTCCAGCGTGAAGCGTTTGATGTTACTTCAACAAGTGTTTTCGCATACAGCTTTCTTATTTCTTCATAATCTGCCATAGATAATCTCCTTTATATAATAGTCTATCTATAGCTTAAATTATTAAAAATAACTTATCCAGTTCCATTTAGTGTCATTTTTAACTTACTACATACACTGTGCCGATAACAACACCTATTGCAATAAGAACCCCAATCACGCAGGTATAACTTATAATACAGAAAAGCAGATACACTGCACAGGCTGCAGCGATTGTTAATATATACGATAAAAGTCTTAAAAGTCCTTTAAAAAATCTTTTCATATTCCCATACCTCTCTTTCTTTTAAAGCAATTGATATTTCCCTTGTAATTATAATACACCGATTCGGTGTATTTGTAAAGAGGTACTTTCTCTTTTTTTTATTTTTTTGTGACGAACTTCGTCACAAAAAAAGACGGTACTGCTTTTCACAATACCGTCTTAAATAAACTTACTGCTGTCTGCAGTAACCAAATTCATTCATGAATCCGTTTAATGCATCCTGTTCTTTATATTTTCCAAGTCCATGCTCTTGTACATAGTCCTTAATCTTGTTCCTGTCTTCCCTTGTAAATTTCCACAGCTGTGTTATATGGTCACAGCTTATGCTTCCGGGAACAGTATAATCATACTGCAGAAGTCCACCAAACAGGCTTAACCTGCCGGTCGCATATGTCATACTTCGTCTGTTTTCCATCGCTCTTTCAAGTACTGTGGCATATTCTGGAAGCTTCCATACAGAATTTTCAACTACACCGCCTTCTTCAGGTGCATTCTGATAATACTTTTCACTGATGAAACGCACATATCCATATTTTGCAGAACGGACACTGCTTTCATATTTTATATCCGGTGTTGTGTCTGCAATATAGACCGTTACAGTCTTTCTGCTTGTATTACCAATGCTGTCAGTAACTTTGTAGGTTATTGTTGCACTGCCTGCCGCCGTGAACTTTTTCCATTCCTCATCATCTGTGTTCGGAATTGTAAGTTTATCTGTAATATCTCCGTCTTCGACATCATCTGCCGTTGCTGTAGTAAGCAGTTCTTCAACAGTTATTCTGCCCTCCTGTGCTTCCTTTAACGTAAAGTATCTGTCCTTTGCCGTAATTTCCGGGCAGTCGTCCCAAATGGCATACAGGATAACTACATCACCGTCAACAGTCGATAAGTTGCTTACAATATCCTGATTGGAAAATTCTATTGTTTTGGTATCGGCTGTCCGATTCCAGCCCATAAATGTACTGTCACCCCAATCGGTCGTCCGTACAAAAGCATTGTCCGGGAGTGTTACCTGTTCATCATACTTCACATTAATATCCTGTATTTTTCCGGAGGTTGAACCGTTGCCGTCAAAATGAATCGTGTACGTAATAGGTTTGATCTCACCGTCCCAAATAGCATACATTACTGTGTTCTGTGTAAGATTGTATTCACTGCCGGTTGCATACTGCTTTCCGTCTAACGAATTTTCTGCCCACGCTGTCTGCACGTAAGAATCTATGTATCCCTCCTGCGCTTCTAACGTATGCTTTACCGCCTGTGCAAGTGTCACTTTTTCTCCGCATACATTCGTAAGGTCATAAGCATTGGTATATGCCGTTACCGTTACCGGTGCTGGCATCTGGCTCTCATCGGCACCGTTAAGATTGTATTCAAGAGTTACTTCTGCAGCGTAAACTGCGTAAAAAATCACGTTGCTGCTTATTGTAATTGTGTCTGTTGTTATTTCATTTTCTTTTGCTTCCGCTGCATTAATATCCGTGTTGCTGTTCCAGCCGATAACGCTTGTCGATGTTACACCGTCCCAGGCATAATCTCTTATATCAGGAACTGTAATAACAACATCTTTCGTATTGTTATAGCGAGTGCCTGTTACTGTTCTTACTCCGTAACTATCTACAAATTTTGCTGTTAAATCTCCACTGTACAGAGCATACAATGTAACGTCTTCCTGTGGCATTACAAGGCTCTTAATCGCTTCTGTTTTGCTGCTGTCTGTATTCCACCCTAAGAAATCATACTCTGTTTTTTGTGCTGCAGGGGAAAGGTCAACACTCTGTCCCCAGTAGTAATCCTTTGTGACCGGCTTTGTGCTGCCATCAGACCAGTTCCCGCCGTTTTCCGATACATTATACGTAACCGTGTATCTGTTGCGCATATAGTATACCTGTAATGTAATATCCTGTGTTACTGTTGCCGGTAACTGTCCATTTGCAGTCTTTGTCTTTTCAGAATCATATTCATATCCTTCATAATCATTTAGGACATCGGTTACATTTATTTCTGCACCGGATTTGTATTGTTTTGTGGTGCTTTCATGCGGTGTAGCAGGATACTTTCCATCTGTATCCATAAGGAAATGTTCTACAGTTACAGTGTAATTATTCTCAATTGAATCCGTTGTATACTTTGCATACAGCTTTGTATTTCCCGCCGGTGTATAGGTATCGCCTGCTCCGCCCACACGGCTTGTCAATTCCGAATCCGAATACCAGCCGTCAAATGTATAGCTTATGGTCTGTCCGTCAAATTCAATTGAAGCTTTTTCTGCCTTTGGAAGCGTTACACTGCCGTTGGTATAATCTGCCTTTACATTGACCGTTCCGCCGTTTGCGGTCAGGTTTTTAAAGCTTAATGCCGGCAGCCAGTAAGACGCTCCATTAAACGTTCTTCCTTCATCAATACCATGTTCCCGGTAATGCAGGATTGCCCACATGGTATCATAGGTATTGTTTGTTGCCCTTAAAAGGTCCGGGTTGCCGTTATAATATGCCGCCCAGTTCCATGTGCCGACCGACCAGCCGTCCCAGCCATTTACCTCACCGTGGCTTGTCTGTGCGGTGAGCTGTTCATTCCAGCCGTTAAATGTTCCCTGTGCATTGGTATTTGCTGCACCGATTGTTGCCGTGCCGCCGTTGATTTCATAGCTTACGGTGTAGGCTCTTTTGGCTTTAAGGAAATTGTAGATTCTGTCGTATTCGTATGTTCTTACCGTATCTGTTGTTTCATTTCCGTTTTCATCAAGAAGCGTACCGCCGTCTGCGTTGTAGTCCACCTTATAATTGTTATTTGTCCATTCTACAGATAAGTTGATGGTGTTATCCCACAAGTACCACTGCTGGTTGTCGCCGCCGTGATAGCCGCTGATCGTAATGTTAGTTCCGTTATCTGTGCTATATCCCCACAAATCAAGCACCAGTGAGGAAGAATCCAGTGAAGTACAGTTTCCAAGCTTCGAGCAGATGTAGAAGTATCCGTTCCCTGCCATTTTTAACGTCCATAACTGGTTATCGCCGCCATGGTATGCATACTGCTGGACATTTGCTCCGGCTGATGTTCCGTTTACGTCAAGTACTTTTCCTGAATAGTTATTTTTGATTACCCAGTACGGCACATTATTTTCTGTTTTTACATACTGGAACGCAAACATCTGCGCATTTCCATTTACACAGTCCCAAATCTGCACATTTGCGCCGTTTTCCGTACTTGCGGCATTAATATCTACGCTGTCATATCTTCCGCCGCACTTTGTACGGATTGTCGTCAGTCCGTTTTGTCCTGGCATGACTGCCGTTCCATCTCCCGCATAACTTCCTGCCGTGTTCATAAACTGGTCTTTATACACCCAATTACTTCCCGCGGTGTATCCCGTCTTTTTGAAATCCAATTTATTAAACCTGTTCTCCGATGCAGCCGAATAGGACTGGTAGTAGTCTTCTTTGTTATCCGCTTCGTTGCCCATATAGTTTACAAACCGGTCTGCAGCTTCCCACTGTGCGCAGAACGTAAACGTTCCGTCCGCGCGGTCGCCAAACCATGCCGTATCCATCGCATACTGTTCTCCTGTGCCATATATATGCCATTCTTCCGGCTGGCACTCGTTAAACGGTGTCCACCCACGGTTGTCACAGAACACCGCTCCGTCTGCTTCACGGATTACTGCCCAGCCCTTAAACACATACCCGTTCTTTGTGTATGCGTTTGCTTTCAATGCAAAATTCTCTGAATATCTTACTGTTTCTGACGGCATATATCCGCTTCCACCATTCGAGTCATATTGTACCGTGTACTCCGGGAATGGCGGATATGTAAATGTGAGGGTCATTCGGTCTAATATTACTGTTACATCGGATTTATCAATAACCCAGTCATCATTATTATCATATAACTTTTCTATTTTGTTCTCACAGCCTTTGTATGTTAAATCTTCCGTCTGTTCTGATGATGTATTTGAATTGATACCTGATAAATCATGTGAACCATCAGCAGTGAAATTAAATGCTGCAATTCCATCACAGATAATAAATGACCCCTCATCTTCGTTATACCAATCACCATAACAATACTGTTCTGCGTGCCAGTCTGATGTTGTATTAACAGACATTGTATATGTAGCACTATTTACATTTCTGCGTACATTCACATTTACAGGAATCTCTAATGATTTAGAAACATTTATTGGTACATTATCACAACGGTCATCCGGACTGGTTGTCTGATTGTATTCACCAAATTCTCCTCTTACGGTATAGTCTACTTTTAAAGTAGCCTGAACCGTTTCACAATAATATCCATTCTCAAAGGTTGCTGCCTGCACTATTTTACTATTTTCAACGGTACTAATAAAAATCAGCACGCATACCGCAAGCATTAACCAAACGTATTGTATTTTTCTTTTCATACTTTTGCTCCTTTCTACGCAAAATGACACTCTACAGAACAAGACTGTAAAGTGCCATTTAAAATATTTTTTATTCTATTGTATTTTACAACATTAACATTGTATCTATGTTCATTTTTACACCTTTAGGTATGCCATGGGCATCAAAGATTGCTCTTACTTCATCTGGACCATTTGATGTGCAATTTTTATAATCACCACCATTAAAATTAGCGTTTATTGTATATCCGGTATTCGGGTCTGTATACTTATAACTTTTAGTTCCTTTATATTCATACTCAAGTTCCCACTTCCCAGTAGCAACCAGTCTTTCCTCATCTGTTAATGACGGTGCTGCTTCGGTTGCCGGTTCTGGAGTAGGTTCTGGTGCCGGGGCTTCTTCTGGTTCGTTGTTTCCGGTGTCTTCTACTTCTTCCGGCTCGTTACTTTCTTCTGTATCATTTCCTGTATTATTCCCTGTATTCTCTGACACGGCTTCCTCACCGTGAGAAATTTCTTCCGGCTGCGCTTCTTCTACTACCGGTTTTGCCTGCTGTGGAGCTTCTGCTACGGCTTCTTCTGTCTGTGAATCATTTTCTACTTTCATTTCCTCTGCTACAGCTGTGGTTTCACCTGCTCCTGTCTGTGCCTGTGCTATTTCCATCGCTGCTGTGGTCTGTTCTGTCTTTTTTGCTGTAGCTACTGCCGTTGTCTGCTGTTGTGTTTCCTGTGCAGCTGTCTGCTTATTTTTATTACCGCCTGATACACACACCGCCGTTATTCCTACGGCAATTAAAACGATTACCGCCGCTACTCCTGCTACTACTTTTTTGTCCTTTAATAATTCTTTTAATCTTGTCATATTTTCAACCTTTCCTGTGACAAAGTTCGTCACAAATTATCTAGTACTTGTTATATATCTGCCCTCTGTTTCCGGCATCAATTACATGTACTATAAACTTACCATTATCAACCGAATATATAATCCGGTATTCTCCGACCCTTAACCGGTACAGTCCTTTGCTTTTCCTGCCTTTTAACTGCTTAATATCTGTTCCCTCCGGTAAACAGTTTATGGCTTTTAACACCCTTTCTTTTTCCGGCTTTGGAAGTTTTACAATAAACTTTTCCGCAGGCTTTTCAATAAGTATCTGATATTTCATAAGCTTATCCCTTCCCGTTTTGCCAGTTCTTCAAGTGTTACTGTTTCCGTCTTTTCTGGGTCTGGATTGTCCATGTAATCCTGTACGAGTTTTTCACAATATAAATCATCTTCCATATCGTCATCAAACTGTACACCTTTTAAGAATAACAAGATATTTCCAATCTTATATTCCGGCAGACTGTCAATGATTTGCTTTGCCTGTTCTCTTTCACTCATGTTAATAGCCCCTTTCCTGATTATTTGTGACGAAGTTCGTCACGCTTCTTTACCGCTCTCATTGCCTTCAATATCAACAAGTCCCTCTTTCTGCAGCTTATATATCATAAGCTTTAGCCAGTATTCCTTGCATTTTTCCTGTCCGGTAATCCAGTTTTGTACGGTCCGGAAAGGAATGCCGAAATACTCTGCATACTGCTTTTGTGTCATTCCTGTAAGCCTGACAAGTTCTTTCACCGTCATCATGGTATACCTTCTTTCTTTATCTTGTATATAGTATACACCTGTTCGATGTGTATTGCAAGTACTATTTTCTGCGTGACGAAGTTCGTCACATTTAATCCTTTCAGTCGCTTATTCAGTTTTCAATGTACAAATGATAATCTGTGACGAAGTTCGTCACAAATTATAAATAAACTGCAATAATCGTCATATCTTCATTAACGATATAACTTTCATCTATCTGATGTCCGTTTACATCAGACCAGTACCTGAAACCTGTATCTTCAGGACTTTTCGGAATAATAAGCCTGCTTCCCTTTGGCAGGCTGTAAACCTTATATTCTCCATCATTCGTCATAAATGTGATTTTGGCATATTCCTGGGCTGCTGTATCCTGTTCTTTTTCAAAAACCGCAGTCTTGACACAGGATAACCTGCTTACATTTCCACCTGCATTCGGAAATGAAGCATTTACTTCAACGGACATCAGTCCGTGTTCCTTATCCATATCCAGAACTTTAACCTCAATGTCTTCGGCACTGTCTATCTGTATACAGAGTTTTTCAAGAAAATCCGTCACAAATTCATCTGAATTCTCTGCTGTGTATGCCCTGTCTTCATAAGTTTCAGACATTGCACTTTCAACTGCCGTTTCAAGTGCTTCCGGCAGACTGCCGCTAATCTCGTCCTGTCGTATGTCTTTTGCATCAACCGTCATGACAATTAAGACTGTAGTCAGAATCATCATGCACAACGAAAATGCAAGTATTACCTTTTTCATCTACTGCTCCTCTACCGGAAGTGTAATATCTGCCACAGTCTGTCTGTTTTCAGAATCCCTTACAGACAGACGTACCACATACAGACCCGGATTTTCAAACCTCACAGTTTTACTGGTTTCATCATAATTTATTTCATTTTCTTCCTTATCCTTTACATACAGCACCTTTACACGCTCTGCATTCTGTGCATTTTCTGTATTTCCGTCCCGGATAATGGAAATCCGGGAAAGTATCTCTGCATCCGTACCGGCATATATTCTGTCCGCCGTATCATCATAAAGAATCTGTACCGGTTCACCCGCCAATATGTCCTGTGTCTTTGCAGCTGCGGCATTATATCCGCTGTAATCTGCATTGTCTACAGTAACCATGTTTCCAAAGATGTTAAACACACCTGTATGTCCCGCCACTGTAACACCCGTCAGAATGATAAGTATGGCTAACGCTGTTATTGCAGCTATTGTACCGCTCGAAAAGGTTTTCATTATTGTCTTCATATGCCACTCCTAAAACAAGCCTGATACAAATGCCGTAACACCGTTTTGCAGTGCCAGATACAAAGTGCCGCCCACTACCGCAAGCACCGCCAGTGCTGCAAGCGCAGATGTAATGCCATCCCCGTAGTTTTTAATAATTTCTTCCATTCCGTACCTCCTTTAAAAAAGCGTTACTGCATAAAGCACTATTTTAAACAGCCCTATAAAACTGACACCTAACACAGCAACAACCACTGAATCGCCAATCTGCTCCATAATCTGTTCCATCATATCACCTCTTTATACTGCAAAATCCTTTAACTCGTGCTGCTTATTCACATTCAGAAACGGTATACTGTAGTTATAAGATACTGTAACCTCTGCCATAACAGTATTGTTCTCATTATCCTTATACTCATCTACTGTCACCGTATATTTGCTGTTTCCGGCATTGCGGCACTCAGCAATCACTGTTGGAGAAAAATTGCTGTTTTCAATTTCATCAACAATGCTTTCTTTAAAATCCCTCGCATTTTTTGTATCAATATCCGCAGCAATGATTCCTTCAAGTGTAAAAACTGCCATTAACATAAGAAACAACGTAAGATATGTTTCAAAAATCTGTTTCACTTAAATTCCCTCCTTAAAACATTTCCGTTGATTTTACAAAAAAAGAAATCATCATTACCGTCATGTCCACAAGCAGCTTGAATCCTGCAGCGATTGCCGGTTTTGAAACGCTCATATTTTTCATGACGACGATTTTATCATCATTCTTGCGGTTCTCTGCTTTTTCAAGCATGTCATTGTTACGTTTCAAAATTTCCTTAAACTCTGTCTGCATGTCAGCACCTGACCCTGAACTGATTGAATACAGTGTACTCATAACCTCACCGGTTTCAGTCAGATTAAATTCAGAAAGAAAGTTATTGTAAGGCTGTACATCTTCCGGAGCAGCTTCTGTTTCTGCAATAAATTTTTCAATTGCAGGCTGCAAAATTGCCGGAGCTGTTTCAAGTGTCCGGGCAATGGACATGACAACATTGTTGTTCTGCATCTGTAATGAAACCTGAACAACCCATGTCGGAAATTCATTTTTTATCTGCTTTTTTAAATATCTGCCTACAGTTTTCTGGTTAAAAGACGGATAATTCACAAGTAGCAGTGCCACGATTCCACTAATTACAAGTGGTGCGGGAGTATGAAGAATAACTGCCAGAATAAGACCGAATATAACAAGCACCGCACTATATAAAAAAAACTTACGTCCCTGTTTCCGGACATCATAATGTATATACATCTCATACATTTTTTTAATTTTATCTGCTTCTGCTTCTTTCTCATCAAGCCAGTTTATACAGAGCTTTTTGTCAAGACCGGAATATACCCGGAGAAAATACAGAATCATGATAACCGCTGATATCTGCACCAGATTATTTGTGCTTATATCCAGCATTTCAATATTAAACATCATTGGAATATACAATGTAATCAGGCACATTGCAAACGATAATGCTATGGAAATCATGCCAAGAATTTTGACATTTCTTTTCTGCTTCTGAAACATCACTTTTGTGTCTGTCCAAATCTGCCGGTCCCGCAGAAGCGTTTCTATTCCCATATCCACATCACCGCCATCCGTTTCAATCTGAAGCAGAAACTTATGCAGTCTGTTTATTCTGGTGCAGTAATATTCCTGCTCTATGATTTCTAGTGCGTCCTTAACTGCATTTTCATCAATTGTATTTTGAATATGGCTTATTGCATTACCGATACAGTCTTTCATATGTCCCTTCGGGAATATTTTTTCGACATCAATAAGGGCATCTAAAATTTTTCCTTTTGCCTTGAAATAATACAGCATACGTTCCACGTATTTGCTGGCATCCGAAAAACGGCGCTGCTCGTACAGACTTTTATAATAATTCCGTACAAGAAACGGTGTCTGTAACAGTGCAAATGCAATTATGACTGCATAGCCGTACAGTGGAAGCTTGTACAACCAGCCTGCCAATATACAGCCTGCAAGTACACACAGATACGTAATCAAAAGTTTTTTGAATTTGAATACATACCCGTAATTTTCAATTTCACCAATTAGGTTTTTATGATTCAGGTAATACAGCCTGCTCTCTTTATTCTTTCTTTTCTTTCTTTCCTTCATAATATTTCGCCTTTTCCTTTAAATCTTTATCCAGTTCATATGGATTGCTTATCAGCTCATCCCGGAATTTTTTCATGATGTAATCCGGAATTTTTTCACCTGTGTGCTGTCCGTCTTCTACGATCAGCGTTATCTTCTTTCGGTTTTCATCATGATAATAATATGCGACCTGGTCAATATACCTTGTATATGTTCCATTATCATTCTTTTTTGCCTTGATCAGTACGGCTACATCCAGATACTCATAGATATTGTTCTCATGCGATTTACTTCCAACACAGTTCATCATATTTAAAAACCTGTCCGGAACGCTTCTTAAATCATCCGTATGCAGGGTTGTAATCCCTTTCATACCGGTAGACCATGCTTCGAGCAGTTCCGCTGCTTCAACGGAACGTGTTTCCGCCAGCATGATTCTACCCGGATTCAAACGCACAGACGTTTTAATTAGCTGTGTATAATCTTCTTTTTCAGACGTAATTAATTCAATTCCATCTGCTTCCGGTTTGAGCTTGGAATAATACCATTCTCTCGTATCTTCGATTGTTATAACTTTTGCATTATCCGGAATAAAAAGTGACAAAAACTTTGCAAACTCTGTTTTTCCAACTCCGGGGTTGCCACAGATAACCATGTTGTAATTCCCTGCGGCATGATTAATAAGCAGATTCAAAATACCTTCATCGCAATATATACCTTTTAATCCGCTGTATGTAAGTCGCGGCTTTTCCTGTACTTTTCTTATACATATGGTACGTCCTCTCAGCGCAAGAGATTCATGCACACATGTAAAACGCATATTGTCCATTTCACATTCCAGTATCTGATTATCTACATTAAATGGCTGCGATACCGCATTTGCGATATGTATAACAAGTGAATTAATATACTCCGGTGTCACAGCCGGATTATTTTCTTTCCATCTACAATTATTTACATCGCGCACCCACAGAGCAGTACCGTTCCAGTCAATGTCTGTGATATTTGTATCTTTAATATAACGCATTAACGGATTCAATTTATCTTCTGTAAGTAGTCCGGCTGTAATCTTTAATCTTTTCTCTGCCATATTTCCTCCAATAATTTCCAAAAAAACAGGGGTGCGGATAAACTCACACCCCTAAAAATAATGCTGCATTTTTTTCTTAACTAGAATCCTGCAAGTGCATTTGCTCTCGTAAGAAAAGATGCAATGAGGTTTGTGAATGCAGAATAGATTACACCATTCGTATCGCATACACAGATTGCCAAAACGATTGCAATAATCGCAAGCGTTGCAATTAAATACTTAATGCCAGGACCGTAGTCCGCAAAAAGAGCTTCTAACATTTTTCCTGCTCCTTTCTCAAAAATTTTTATTCCAGGCGATTTGCTATTCCTGCACCGGAATCGCATTACCGTCTTATTCAAGGATAAGAGTATTTTCAAGCGGTTTCAAGTTCCATTTGGTGTCATTTAGTGTCATTTGGTTCCATTTAGTGTCAAAAAATGGGGCAGTGTTTTATATACACTGTCCCATATGCGATATATTTCCGTCTGAATGAATAACATTTACTTTATTCTACAATAATCAGTTAAGGCGGTAATCTTATTTTTCTTTTCATTCTTCTGCTCCCTGCTTAATGTAAAAATTTAGCATATATTATTGCAAGTACCATACACACGCAAATAAGTACAATGAGTATACCTGCTATTAATTCCCTTAAATTCTTCATTGTAATTCCTTCTATAATGTAGTTTATCGCCACTCTAAGTCCATACGCAAGAACTAAACCTACTAAAGCACATAAAAGTATATCACTCAAAACTTTATTTATCATTGTTCGTTGCTCCTTTAACTTCTGTTTTCTCCAATGAAATAATACCGTCCCAGTTCTTTTTATCTAACTCAATTTGACAATAAATATTATACTTTTTATAAATCTCCTCCACCAAGCTTTCATAGTTTTGATGTTTAATGATTGTTCTCCATTCCCAGTAATATATTGGAATCTTTGTTTGAAACACTTTATTATGATTTTCCATCGAAAATATACAGCAATCAAGATCAATTACTATACCTTCAGAATCTACCAAAAGATGCTCTATAAAATATGACATAATCCCTACAAAAACCATAACAGGAACAACAATTTTAGCAAGCTTTGGATACATAAACAAAATCCTGCTTACAATAACTAAAAACAAAATTACTGCTCCAATTCGTATAAAACGAAAAATAAAATCTTTTCGTCTGGATATAGTACACATGTACTTTTTATCATTATAAGTTATTGGGTATAACTCCAAATATAAATTCTTCTTTTTAATATTCATACTTTTCTCTCCTTACTGCACAAAAACAGCTCTTTCAGCTGCTTCCAGCATATCCTTTTTGTCAATGTATTTTCTCCAATTATCTTTCGTAAGTTTAAGTCCTTCTATCTGAAAACTCTTTATACACGCCAATACAAATGGTCTATTAATCATTTTTTCAAAAATAGTATCAAAGTTTGCTAATGCCGGAAATATGGATATAGCACATTTATTTCCATTAAAAATATGTGTGGTATCCATTAATGCTGCAAATGGAAACGCAGTCTTTTCAGTACTTGCGCAATCAAATTCATATCCCTCACAGCCTGCACATCTTTTGGAATAATCCATGCAAAAAAGTATATCTTCATAGGCAGATACATTTACATTGTTTTCACTTATATCAAAAAGGCTATAATTCTTTACATTATCAGCGATTTTAAACGCTTCTGTAGTATCGAAAATTGGATTGACTAACATCATTCCGTATACGATTTTCAAAGGATTGCCTTCTTCCGGTTCAATAATTTTGATTTCTCTGTCCTTATTGTGTGCATATTGCAGGTATTTGTCATACAGACTAAATTCCTCTGCTGATATTAAGAACATTTTTCCATTCAGTTCCATATGGGCATATTCCATCTTTTTGTTACAAATTTTCATGACCTATCCTCCTGTTTCTTTTCAAAGGTTTTCATTAAGTGTGGAATTGTTGGATTTAATCCACCCCTGTATTTTTTGTCCGAATATATCATAATTGCTTCTGAAAGCTTCATATATTCAGACAAAATCTGCTTCCAGCTGCCTTTTATTGTAACAACTTCACCTTCACATTTAATCATCTTTCTCCTCCAGTAATTGTAAAAACTGCGTGACGAAGTTCGTCACGTAATGTTATTATTTGCTATCAGCATTTTTTCAAAATCATCATCAAACTCACGTTGATGAAATTGATTAAATTTATTCTGTCCCTGTGTAATCTGCTCTATTTTACGCATATTACAGCGCATATGCGCATTAATACATTCATCTGTCAGCAGCGCAGCCTGATACAACGCTGTTAACAGATATGCCCGGATATTATGTACAGGTTTTGCAGATATCCGGATATTTGCAAGCACATACTCTATATGCCTGGCTTCAAGTTTTTGAAGCTGCTTCTTTACTGTATCTGCTTCGCAATTGTTACCACAAACGCGCAGATACCGCTTATCTGTCGCAAGCGTATCCGTGATTACTGCAGATATTGTATCCAGCATATCTGCATCTGCCGGATATTTTTCCTTTAGGTCAGTCCAGTCATGTGAAATTATTAACGGAATAAACAATTTCTCTGAATCTGAACTTTGATTATTACTATGTTTCGATGAAAGATGAGAAAGATGATTACTCAAATCAGTTTTATTATTCTCTGTATTATTAGCGTAAAAATTTTTAACCTCTTGTGGTAAAAATTTTTGACTACAAGAGGTTAAATTTTTTAACTTCTGTGTATCATTGCCTGTATCATCTACGCTTGATTCTGTGCTATTAGCTTCATTATCTTCCGTATTCACAGTGGTAAAATTTTTTAACCTCTGTGAATTTCCGCTTTGTACTTCTTCTTTTTCATCTTTATTTTCAATTTCCGGTTTCACTTTTTCCTGCTCTTCAGTCTTATTCTGTGCAATAAAATTTTTAACATAAATTCTGTCCGGCTTTCCGAAACCCTGCCGCTTCTTTTCGATAAGACCAATTCCATTAACACTATCCAGTTCTGCCAGCAGTTTTACAACTGTCGGTTTAGAGCAGTTCAAATCTTCGCAAAGTTCCTGTACGGAATAATAAATATATACTCTGCTATTTTCATCTAACCAGCTATTTTTTAAAGAAAGTGACATTCTGTCTAAAAGCATTCCATACAACAATTTTGCTGCATTTGAAATGCCTTTGTACATTTCATTTTTTATAAGTACTTTTGGTATCCTGAAAAATGCAAACTGCTCTGCTTCTATGGAATAGAAGTAATCTAAATCTAAATTCATTACGGTTTTATCTCCCCTGTTCTCCCCTTGATATTTACATATATTTACGTGCAGTCCTATAGGGGGAACGAACTGCCCGCACTAAAAATAATAACCGGCTTTAATAAGCCGAATCTCTTAACTACGGCTGTGCTCCAGAAAAAGTAATTAATATCCATCATAACTCTCTAAAGTTTGACAGTTGATTACCCTTGAATTGCGGCAATAGTCATATCCAATCTCAAAGAACCATTCTCCATCTTCCTTAAAATAGCCTCCCCAGAAGCCTTCTGGAAGGTGAATTTCATTTCCTTTCTGAATATTTCGCATATCCAGCCAATAGCATACTGGGTTTTTAAGGCGCAAAATATCTTCTTTTGCTTCTTTTCTTGAACGTTCCCTGTATTCAATAAGCTCACCTTCTTCGTAAGGGTCATCCGCCGTATATGCTAAAAACATATGTACGATTCCGCCACTACGAATAGTATGCGTTAATCCTTTTGTAGTATGTTTCATCCTTGTTTTCTTTTTCATGACAAAAATCTTCCTGTTCTCCCCTGCATACTGCATATATTTACGGGCAGTCCTACAGGGGGAACGAACTGCCCGCACTAACAATAATAACCGGCTTTAATAAGCCGAATCTCTTTCCTGCCTTTGCAGTCACGGCAGCATATCAGCATATGCTCCGGGAAAGAGGATATTTTTAATTTAAGACCATATTAATTAATAGTAACGCAATTCCTATGATTGCTATTGTTTTTAAAAAACCACCATTTATATTACACAGTATCACCAGTGCTGCACATAACACAACTGATATAGCTGCTTTTAAATAGAACTTCTGCTTTTTATTCAGTCTTTCATTATTATCTTTCACTTTCATATTCCCTCCAAAAAATTTAATTTCTGTCTTACTTTAACAATAAAATACCGCTAATCAATGCTGCTGCAATCGTAAACAGCATTGAACCTATATTTATGGATTCTCCTGTAATTTGCTTTTCTTCTATTAGATACACTTTCCCGCCCCTCCGGCTTCAAATTTGTCAATAATTTTTGTATCTTTTACGAGATTATGCGCAACTATAAAATTATGTAGTACTGTCAGATTCATATGCAATTCTCTGGCTGTTTCTGTTAATGTCATATTTCTGTCAATATAGCATTCCCTCACTTTTTCTTCTGTCATATCACATCTTTCCTCCTGTTATTCAATAATTTGATTAGACGGAACCAGACAATAGTCTTTTAATATTCTGTTAAAAAGACCATTGAATTCATCAATATCACAAACGTCCGCCATATCGCATAATTTTCATCTAATAATTTATATAACTGGTCAGCAAGAGATTTCTTGCTGACACCAGTTACATTACAGTTTTCATTATCACTGTTCATTGCTTTCCCTCCTCTGAAGCTGCCATTAATTAAATGGCAGCTTCGCAAGTTCTTCAAGCGTAACTCTGTCCGTGTACCAGTTTACGGGCTTACCACAATAACCGCAAAAATAGCGGTTTACCGGAAACGCTATTTTTTCATTGCAAAATGGACAACGACCCATTGTCTTAATAAAGTCGACCTGTGTTTTGTCAATGTAGACCGGATTCTCATACGTAACCGCATTTTCCGGTCTATTTACATCTGTTTCAACGTCTTCATTCACTCTTTCAAAAACTTCCGGCGGGAAGCCGCTTTCATCAATTTCATCGTTTTTATCCACCGTTTCTTTGCTCTCCTGCACGTCTTTCACCTCCTCTCTGAGTGGTGGTTTTGTCGCTGCAGGCACAGCTTCCTGTGTATTATCCTCTTTAATGTACCGCTTAATTTCTTTGGCTTTTGTAATTCCTTGGTTTATAATTTCTTCCTGCTTTTCTTCAGGCACAGCCGCAAGTGCTTTGGCGGAATCCTTGCTGATTTCACCCGTTTTGAATTTTTCCATGCCGGTATCACCCAGCTTTTTTGAAATCGTAAGATACTCTTGAACGGTTGTCTTAGATTTCTCCATGATGGCAGCAAGCCTTTCAGCCATACGTCCAGCCGGAGCTTCCGAAAATTCCTCAGGGTGTTCCTTAAGTAGACGTTCCATGCCCTGAATTTCTTTCATGATTTCATAATCACTTTTTTTGTTATATCCATTAGTGCTGTATACAGCAAATTCTGCCTGTGCATCTGTCATATCCTTTATATAGCAAGGAATAAATGCAAACTTGTCCAGTTTTCGCTGTTCGACAAGGTATTTGCACGCTGCGTGTCTTTTATGTCCGGCAAGGATTTCATATGTATCTCCGCCGGATTTTCTTACCAGCAACGGTTGCAATACCTCTCCATCCGTCTGTATTAAGTCCGCAAGCTTCTCTACATCGCCCGGTTCAAACTTACGATACTGATATGAAGATTCCTGAAGCTTTTTATAATTAATATTCTGAGGGTGCATTTTCTTTGTACCGTTCTTTTCAAGTCCCGGATTTTTCGTCTGATTAAAAAAATTATCTAATTTAGGCATTTTACAGCACCTCCAGTCTTTCGAGGACTTCATCTGCTAAGTCTGTAAAATCAATAGCAGTCTGTGATGTACAGCGGTGCTTGTACAACGGCTTCTGCAAAATTAGCGCGCTTTGTACACCTGCAAAGTCACTTATGCTTGTTGCAAGTAACGGATAATCGTGATGTTCAATCAAATCCTTAAAAATAATCCGCTGACTTTTTAAATTGCGCAGTCTGTTTACAACAATCTGATAAGGTATCTCCCGTCCTGTTAAATCTCCCAAATTAATAATTTCTTCAACGACAAGATTCAGATTATCTCTCGAAAAACCATCTAATAAAATAGGAATCAGCACTATATCTGCCATTGCTAATGCATTTTCGGATAACAATGAGTTGTCTGGATGGCAATCAATGCAGCATATATCGTACTGATCTTTTACTACATCCAAAGCTTTACTAAGCTGGAAAACATCGGTAACATTAATTTTTTTATTGCAACCGGAAATAAAATCAACACTATGCCGCGAATGGCAGATTGCTTTGTCGACAGATACACTCTTTTCGAGAACCTGTTTAATATCTGCTTTTCTCTTATGCATATCTTTCTCAAAGAATGCTGTAAGATTTGCCTGGATGTCTAAATCTATACACAGCACCTTTTTTCCTGCTCTGGCATAATTAGTTGCCAGATTAAATGTCGTGGTTGTTTTACCTGTTCCACCCTTCATGTTCCACGTTGTTATTGTTATCATTGTTAGCTCCTTTCTGCGCAGTATTTTCTACGCCCGCCAAGTTCCCAGTTAGCGGTATTTTGTTTTAGTATTTTTATCACCAAAATATTGATAAATATCAATATTGGATAAACTTGAATCATACAATTCCTTAATGTGTATTAGTGCATTTTTTCGCCATCTTATAATTGTCGATTTTGAAACTTCTTTCTCTTTTTTTAGTTTCATCATTCCGGTTTGAAAATCATATTTTTCGTATAAATACTCAAGTGCCTGATGTTCATCTGTTGTAAGAACATTATAACAACTGATAATTCTGTTTATTGTTTCCTGCTTTTCAGTTAATGCTCTTACATATGCATTTGTTTCAATCTGCTGTCGTTCCCGCATTCTTATATACTGCTCATAAGTATCAGACAGACTGTGCTGTCCGCCACCTCGCTGTAATCCATATTGCGTTCCTGGCATAGAAGCTGCTTCCATTAGGTCACTGTCTGTTGCCATATTTGCAAATGCAGATTCAATCTTTTTATTTATTTCTATTATCTGTTCTTCAGATGTTCCAATAACAGAGGTTATTAGTTCTTCAGTTATTACTTTGTACATTTTTCCTCTCATGCTCTTTTAAACGCTAAACATATTTCTGTGCTTTATCAGCATTGTAATTTTCTTTATTCATGCCACATCGTGTTAATTCCCGATAAATTGTATTTCTATGAACACCAATTTTCTTTGCAATTTCACTTACTCTCATTCCTGCGGATAAATACATCTCAATCAGTTGCCTATCCGCATAACTAATATGCTTATATGGCTTGTATGCCTTATTCATTAAATATTTTTACCTTCTTTCCTTTTGGATTTATAAATAACATATCAACCTAATTTTTCAATAAAGCTAAATCCATTTGCCGTTGTTTTCTTTTTAGAACCGTTTTTACGATAAAACCAATCACCTTTTACAACACCTTCCTCAATTATTTCCGTTGCCTTAGGATGCGCTCTTGTTCCAGACCATTCCAAAAAAGCACACTTCCATTTTTCTTCTAATGGTTTATCTTCTGTCTTTTTATCTGCCTTATATTCTTCAATCAACTCCTTAATTTTTCTATCTGTCAGATTTTCAATAGAATTAACATCCAATGAATAAAAATCCGTTTTATTAAAATGATTACTGGTGTGATGCCATGAGGAATATCTCAGGCACACTAATTTTAAGACCTTTGCCGGAATTTTTCTTAACTTTTCTATTGTACAATTTAATTCAACTTCCTGTTCTTCTATTGCTTCAAGAATATCTGCCTTTGACCACTTACTTAATGGCTTTTCTCCATTCGCATAAGCTTCTACTGCATTATTACTCATTGACCAACCATTATATCCTGCCATAATTCACCCTCCATTTGAAAATTTTAATTAAATCACTATTATAAATACTTATATTTATCTAACACCTTTTCTTTTGCTTCATCTGTTAAATGACAACAGATTTCTTTTCCAGCCCTTCGTGTAGATCCTCTGTATATATCAGTTATTTTCCAGTTACAGTTTTTATACACCGCTTTGACTATGGTGCTTTCCGGTGTATACGAATATGTTGCCGGAAAATTCTGAGCATTTACATCAATAGTTACAGATATACCATTCATATATTTTTTTGGTATTCCCAGTTTTTCATCTGCTATCTCTAAGTAAACATTGATGTCTTGAACGCTGACTGTACGTACTTTTGATAACTTTTGAACGTTATCAAGTTCTTTTTGCACCTTTTCATAATTGGATTCTTTAAAAATTATTTCTTTCATCTACTATCACTCCCATTGTAAAAATAAAAAAAGCATATTAAAGACATTAAATCCTTAATATGCTTTTACAATTTATTGTTTATTAGAAATAAAAAATAAAATGCAACTAAGAATTAAATCTCTTGTCGCATTTTATTTTACAACTTACCATAATTCTCATTATTATAAAAGCTGCCAAACTGAGCATCTTTTACCTGAATAACTATTTTATTTTACGTTCAAATACATATTCTGAATCTGAAGATAAATCAGACCTAAACGAATATCCGAGTCTGTCAAATTTCTGAATCTCCACCGGATTTTCAATATTATTTTCCGCTATGAATCTGACCATTTCACCACGAGCCATCTTGGCATAGGTACCTTTTGTTACCAATTTATCTCCGGATAACTCACAAAATACAATCGTAATATATCTGTCCTGTGGTGTCAGATACTTTTCTATACATTTTGAGTATTCTTTTGATGCAAGATTAATAATAATCCTACTGTCATCGATTACTGAGCGGTATAACAATTCTCCCCAGTACTCATACAGATTTTTTGCATCTCCAATTCCAACCTTTGCCTGCATTTCAAGACGATAAGGAGTCACACCATCCATTGGTTTTAAAATGCCATAAAACGCAGACAAGATTCTTAAATGATTTTGCAAATACTCAAACTGCTGGATTTCAAACACAGATGGTGCCATATATTGAAATGCAATCCCATCATATGCTAAAACAGCTGGAGTAAGCCTGTTATAAAGATCCATATTTTCCAATCTGTTAAAGTTCTGCTCTGCAATCTTGTCATTACATTTCCAGATAGCTTTCAGTTCTTCTTTTGATTTGCTTTTCATCCAGTTTAATACTTCTGCTGTCTTATCAATATAGACAGGCAGTTCAACCGGTGCTAAGTTATCGGTATCTACAATCATCTTTTTTGCAGGTGATAAAATAATCTTCATTATGCCAATTCCTTAAGCATATTTTCAGGATCATCTGCCGCCTTGACTTTATCATTTGCCTTTATAATGATTCCCTGCTCATCAATAAGATATGTAGTTCTTACTACACCCATAGATACTTTTCCATAATTTTTCTTTTCTTTCCAGACATCATATGCTTCAATAACTTTACGCTCCGGATCTGCTAATAGCGTAAATGCCA
>PPYE01584917.1_pt1 | contig 43575 bp, 47 predicted proteins | sample 1559881 | NCBI WGS metagenome assembly PPYE01 (sample SAMN08240022, study PRJNA423297) | Human gut metagenome, whole genome shotgun sequencing project.
AAGTGGAGGTGAAGAAAAAAAGAAGTGCTCTGAAAACGCAATGTTTTCAAGGGTTGCGAGTTTCCGAGAGTACTCTATACTTTATGTAGAGGTGAGGAACATGAGTTACGGTCATTTGGAATTACGAATAGAAACGTTGCTGAAAGAAAGAGGTATCAGCAAGAATACAATCTGTAAAGAGTTAGATATTCCGAGAGCGAATTTTTCAGATATTGCAGAAACGATTTTCAGAGAATAGACGCAAATCTAATCTGTAAGTTATGTACTTACTTAGATTGTGGAATAGAAGAATTAGTTATACATGTGAAAGAATAAAAGTTTATTTGGTTTTTAATCAAGTGAACTTTTATTTTTTGAAAAAATAGAAAAAACTTGACACAAGCGAAAAGTAAGTGTAAAATAAAGCCAAAATAAATACTAATTAAAAGGAGAATATGTATGGCAAAAATTTCTGCAACTGATTTGGAAAGACAAATTTTTGAAAAAGAAGAGGTGCGTGTTGTTATAAGGGCACGTAAAAATCAAGAGTTTGATGAATATGGGTATGATAGGAAATCAGCAGCAAATACCAGCATAACAGACTGGTATAATACACGACTTAAACCGATATTAGGGGAAAATTATGATGCTGATATTATTGATGGATACGGAACAAATCCTCATGGGCGAACTAAAATAGAAAAGGTTCGAAATAGCTATGCTGAGAAATAGCAAAGGATTATTCGCTTGATTATCATTCACAAGAAAGGAAAAGCCTTGTCAAGAACTTGCCGTGTAACGGTGCGGAGCATTCTTGATAAGGCTTTTCCTTTCTTGTATCTTTTGTGAAGCGGATAAGAGGTTAGTCCTCAAAATCATCTGGAAATTCAATAAATTCCGTGATATGTCCATCTTCATCAGCAGTCATGGTGCGGAGAGTTTCTTTTATATACGGATTGATTTGTTTATGTCCCTCTATGGTTTCACCGAAAAGGTCAAAGCACAGATAATCGTCAAATCTCGATAATATTTTTTGGAATTTTAGATGTTGCACTAGCTTCTTTACTGGATAAAGGTCGGAAGCAGTACGCTTATCCGAATTGACGTAATCTGTAATATATTCTCGTAGTTTTTCCAACTCATATTCAATCCATTCATCTTCATCTAAAGGATTGTCATACTGTCCATGTTCTAATTCCACATTTAATCGTTCTTCACGTTTAAGGAAATTCATAATGTCTAATTCTATATGAGAGATACTTTGAAGTCGTCCCGATAATAATTCGTTTGGGGAAACATCTAAAGTTTTTGTTATCTTTTCAAGCGTTTCAAAGGTGGGAAAATTAACACCTCTTTCAATCTTAGAAAGGCTCTGCATATTGATACCGATAGCGTCAGCAAGTTCTTGTTGTGTTATCTTTTTTAATTTTCTGATAGTCTGTATGTTTTCGCCTAAAAGCTGATAATTCATAGTATAACACTCCTTTCATAACCTTGTTTAAGCTTATCATACTTAATATATAATTAAAAGTCAAGAAAAAACTATTGACAAATAATCTTGACGGCGTTACTATATAGAAAATAAGGTGATTAAGCACGATAGGGTGAATCACAAGCTTGAGTAAGCGTTTATATAAGATATTTTCACTTTGATAGCATGAATGGACATGGATTGTCGGACTGAAAATCGTGGTTAGTGCTGTCCTGCCGTCCGAGCCGTGCCAACGGCGTAAGGCGAGGATAAGGCTAGGACAGGCACTAAGGAACGCCGTAGGCGTTCCGCTGACAGGGCGTATATGTAACACCGCCCTGCGTATACAAGTCAGAGTTACGAAAAACCGCATAGATAAAGGGATAAATGCTATTTTTACCTCGCAGAAAGTGCGGAGAAAATGAAAGGAGAAATGGATTATAGCAAAACGTGAAGATTTAACAGTTAAGATTGATTACATCAGCATTGTATTTGACAATGCAAAGGCAGAGGACGTGATAAAGCGTGTCTTAGAATTGCCACCTGATATTTTTGTTACTTATCCTGCAAAGGTCAAGTTTAAAACATATCAGACACGCTGGCAAATTGGAGATATTTCTATATCAGGTAATGCACAAAAGACAGAGGACAACCCACGGGGACTTGGTTGTTACCTTGTAATGACAGGCAGAGGGTGTGACGATATTTTTCATATTCTTGATAGCAAAGGTCTGTCATTTGGGGATATGTTTAAACGCTGTGAGCGTTGGTTTTGTATGGATTTTCATTTTACAAGGCTTGATATTGCCATTGATGATAGAAATGAAATACCATTTTTTACACCCGAACAGATACGGAAGAAGTGTGAAAAGGACGAATATATTTCAACCAGCGAATATTGCAGGTTCAACGACAGCAAATATTCTAAAGAGGATTTAGCAAGAACAACCTATATCGGTGCTGGTAAATCGGGTATATCGTACCGTTTTTACGACAAGGATAGAGAAGTGAGTGTGAAATATAATAAACCGATAGAGGAAATCGGTAGTTGGAAACGGACAGAGATACAGTTGCGTGATGAAAAGGCTCACACTTTTGCTATGTTATTTAAGGATAATCCGTTGGATTTAGGACAGCTTGCGTTTAATCTATTGGCTGGTAATCTGCGATTTGTTGTTTGTGACAAGAACGAAAGTAACAGGAGTCGCTGGAAAACCTGTCGATTTTGGGAACGATTTTTAGGTGCTGTTGAACCGCTGAAATTGCATATTCCGCAATCGAAAAATACACTTGTGGAAACACAACAATGGCTAAAAGAGGGGGGCGTGTTATCTGCGGTTAAGAGTTTCTATTTTTTGGAGGAATATGATGCATTAGGGGATTTGGAAAGCGTCGGAGATATGCTTGCCAAAGTCCAATATAGTCCAGCACTTGCAAGCAAGCTGACGGGGCATTTACAGCGTATCCAGCGTGAAGAACTAATACCGTGTGTGCAGGATAATACAAAAACAGGCAAAGGGGGTGTTCTATGATTAGCAATGATATTCCCGTATGGGAGAAATACACTCTTACCATTGAAGAAGCGTCAAAATATTTTCGGATTGGGGAAAATAAGTTACGTCGATTAGCAGAAGAAAACAGACACGCAAGCTGGCTCATTATGAATGGCAATCGTATACAGATTAAGCGGAAACAGTTTGAAAAAGTTATAGATGAACTGGACGTAATATAAGAAGATGTTTTCGTATGGTTTGCAGATTAGATATGGTAGAGAGTGAGAGGATATGTTATACTTTTTGTGTCATATCGGGACTCTTTCGGAAGTGGAAAGGAGCGATTATGAGTGAGAAAAGACGGGATAATAAAAACCGTATTTTACGAAATGGAGAGAGTCAACGTAAAGATGGACGTTATATGTATAAATATGTAGATAATGCAGGAAATGTAAAGTATGTGTATAGCTGGAAACTGGTAAAGACCGATACCGTTCCACAAGGTGCAAAAGATGATATTCCGCTAAGAGATAAGGAGAAATTGATACATAAGGATTTAGAAGATGATATTATTTCGGACGGTGGAAATATGACTGTTTTGGAACTGGTGAAAAAGTATATATCACAGAAAACTGGTGTAAGGCATAATACCGAAGCAAATTACAACTTTGTAATCAATATTATCAAGAAAGAAGCTTTTGGAAACAAGCGGATTGATAAGGTAAAGTTGTCAGACGCAAAAGGTTGGCTGATTAAATTGCAGAGTGATGGCAGAGGATATAGTACCATACATACGGTCAGAGGTGTTGTAAGACCAGCATTTCAAATGGCAGTTGATGACGATTTGATAAGGAAAAATCCTTTTGAATTTCAGCTCGCAACGGTGGTTGTCAATGACAGCGTAACAAGAGAAGCGATTACAAGAAAACAGGAACGAGCCTTTTTAGAATTTGTAAAGAATGATAAGCATTTCTCAAAATATTATGAGGGTATTTACATTCTGTTCAAGACAGGGCTTCGGATTTCTGAGTTTGTAGGATTGACAAAAGCAGACATTGATTTGGAAAAAGGAGTTATCAACGTCAATCATCAGTTACAGCGAAAACGCAACATGGAATACATTATAGAGGAAACAAAAACGGAAAGCGGAACAAGACTTGTACCTATGACGGATGAGGTTAAAGAGTGTTTCCGTAAAATCATTGAGAACCGTAAAAATCCCAAGGTAGAACCAATGATTGATGGGAAAGCAGGATTTCTGTATTTGGATAAGAATGGTATGCCAATGGTTGCGTTGCATTGGGAGAAGTATTTTCAGCATATCTGCGAAAAATATAATAAAATTTACAAGGTGGAAATGCCAAAGGTAACACCACATATATGCCGACACACATTTTGTTCCAATATGGCAAAGTCAGGTATGAATCCAAAGACATTGCAGAAAATCATGGGACATTCAGATATAGGTGTAACCTTGAATACTTACACGCATTTAGATTTTGATGATATTCAAAAAGAGATGAAAGCGGTATGTAATCAGTAAATTGTAATGAGTTGTAAAGTTGTAAAACAGGTACAACTTTACAACTTATTTTACAACTTTTGACCGCCAAAACATGAGATTTTATAAAGAGATACATGAACAACTAGAAAACAAAAAGTTGTAGAAATGCCTTAAAATCAAGGAAAAATGAAGAAATAAGGAGTTATGAAACATGATAAAAATATTATTCGTCTGTCACGGCAACATCTGCCGTTCCCCCATGGCCGAATTTGTCCTAAAAGACATAACCCAAAAAGAAAACCTATCCAACAATTTCTACATCGCATCCGCTGCCACCAGCACAGAAGAAATCGGCAATCCCGTACACCACGGAACCCGGAACAAACTTCGTGAAGTAGGCATTTCCACAGCGGGCAAATACGCGGTGCAGATGAAAAAATCAGATTACGCAAAATATGATTACCTCATAGGCATGGATGCGTGGAATATCCGTAACATGAACCGCATTGCAGGCCACGATCCGGAACATAAGATTTGCCGTCTGCTGGATTTTTCCGAGCATCCCAGAGACATCGCAGATCCATGGTATACAGGAAATTTCGAGACAACATATTCCGACATTGTTGAAGGCTGCCAGGCCTTTCTGGAGACTTTGCGGCGTCAGATGAAAATCTGATCCGGCTGCAGGCAGCAGAAAGAACCATCAGCCAAAAAACAGCAAAGAAGGTCTGAAACTATGCAGAAAAGCCAAACGTCACAATCCCAATACCTGTTAACGCACCTGTCAGAGCTGCAGGGCATTGGTATATTCTCTTTAAAAGATAACAACATCATTGCATACCAGAAAAATTCTGCTCACAATCCTTTACACCATTGCGCAGAACTGCAATGTTTCCTGGCAGAAAATGCAGAAAAACAAACAGTTCCATACATCTGTAAAGACGATTACCAGGCCTATTTTGTTTGTATCAAGGCACCAGATGCGTACTATCTGGCTGGCCCAATGTGCACAGTTTTCTTTAATAAAATCGAAAGACACAAGTTCTATCGCGCATATGGTATCCCGGAAGATGCAGAGAAGAACCTTCGCCAGTTTACGGTTACTGAAATACTTCAGACAGTCTGCATACTTGCAAAAATTGTGTGCGATGCAGAATACACGGATCAGCAGCTGTTGGATGCCAATCATCTGGTTCCGGTCACGAAAGAACAGGAAACGGAAGAGCAGATTTTGTTTACCTTAAAGTCTGAGGAAGAAGACTTTTACCGCCATTCCTATCAGGAAGAGAGGAAACTTCTGGATATGGTGCGTGAGGGGAATGTGGAAGAGGCAGTCCGTTTGTCAAAAGATATGGATGCGGAAGTCGGAAAACTGGGAGCCAGTGAGCTGACCCATTGGCGGAATATGTTGGTTGTGGGTGTGACTTTGTGTGCTCGCGCGGCGATTGAGGGCGGATTAATGCCATATGCGGCCTATCGCATGAGCGGGTATTACATTAATAAAGGTTCAGATTGTAAAGATATTATGCAGATTCTTGCCTATCGGAATCATGCCATAGAGGAGCTTACAAAACGTGTCTGTGAGCTGAAAACTAAGCGCCATACTTCCAGTTATACTGAGCAGTGTAAGGATTATATAAAGAAGCATTTCAGAGAAAAAATATATCTGGATGATATTGCAGGTAAGCTGGGAATCAGCAGCAGTTATTTATCACGGATATTCAAAAGAGAGACAGGCATATGTATCCAGGACTATGTGAATGATATAAGAATTGAGCGTGCTGCAAACCTTTTGATTTATTCAGAGGAAACGATTCCGAGGATAGCAGAGTACGTCAATTTTCCGTCACAAAGTTACTTTGGAAAAATTTTCAAAGCGAAAAAGAACATGACACCAAGACAGTATCGGGAATCCTATAAACCAACGGAATTTCTGGAAGAAAAATAGAAAAACGAAATGTATAAAATATGAGGAATAGCAAAAAAACGTAGGAATAGCAAAAAGAACAAAAGAAGGACAGCACCAATAAAATAAGAACAAAATAAAATCAAAAAGATCAAAATACAGATATATCCATTTGCAGATTCCTGTTAAGATATCTTCAGCAAAATAACTGAGGATTCGCTGCCACTATGAGTGGAATGACAACCACGAGTGGAGCGACGAATCTTCAAAAAACGGAACAGAAGCGGTGGGAACGGCAATCCATACATACCTATATTTCCCAATGTTACAGACCCGTTCCCATCAACAAAACAGGAAAAATCACAGGCAGAAAGACATTAGTCAAACTGCCGGCGATCATACTATCTAAAGGAGTTTGCCATGGAATATCTGAAAGATTCAAACTGGATCTGGAGCCCGTCTTGGAATCCGGAAGACAAGGAAAAGCCGCGAATCGTGTTTTTCCGCAAATCAATAGACATAGACGGAAAAATAAAGGAAGCCGCCCTGCACATATCCGCAGACACCCGCTATAAACTATATATCAATGGAAAATTCATAGAAGCAGGACCTTCCAGAGGCGATCTGCAGATATGGTTTTATGATACCATTGACATAATGCCATATCTGAAAGAGGGTATAAATGTAATCGCAGTCTCTGTTCTCCGCTATCCCCAGGACCCGGAAAAAGGAAATCACGGAATGTTCCGTACACCGTTACCGGGCCTGTACGTGAAGGGGGAAATACGGACTGTCAGCGGAAAACAATATGCGTTGTCCGCCGACGCATCCTGGAAATGCAAAAAAGATGATTCCGTCTTATTTATTCGGGAAGAGGAACGTTTTGCTCCCCTGATCATACATGAAAATGCCATAGGAAATCCGGAACTCTTCGGCTGGAAGACAGATACCTATGATGACAGCCTATGGGATGCGGCAAAACCGTACATCAATAAAATGATTTCCAAAGCCATCAGCCCGGGTAATTTATATCCCCGGACTATCCCGTTTATGTACCGGAAAGAGCGCCAGTTTTCCGGTGTTATGGATGTTAAAAAATCCGGATATACCGGTCAGGATTGGGCAGATTTTATAAATGGAAAAAGAACTTTAAAATTCCCTGCAGAAACCGAAGAAATTATAGAACTTGACGCAGGAGAAGAAATGACAGGATATCTGAAAACAGAATTTTGTCACGGAAAAGGTTCCAAAGTGCAATTTCTCTATTCGGAAGCTTACGTTCAAAATGGTTTTACAGGGCCGGAAAAAATTCCGGTAAAAAGAGACCGAGCAGATAACATGAACGGCTATCTGCAGGGCTATGAAGATACATATTCTGTGGGTGGATTTGGTGAGCCGGAAATGCCGGAAACTTATGAACCTTATTGGTTCCGTACCTTCCGTTTTATACGGCTGCACATCATTACAGGACAGGAACCGCTTACACTCTGCAGCATGCATTACGAAGAAACAGGATACCCTCTGCAGGTGCAGACAGAGGTTACAACCTCCGATAACACTTTAGCAGACATTTGGGATATCAGCGAAAGAACTCTGAGACGGTGTATGCATGAAAGCTACGAGGATTGTCCTTTTTATGAGCAGCTCCAGTATATAATGGATGCAAGGCAGCAGATTCTCTGCACATATGCAGTCAGCGCGGATGACAGACTGGCCAGGAAATGTCTGGACGATTTAAAACGTTCCCAGCGGTATGACGGTCTGCTGAACTGCTGCTATCCGAACTGCAATCCCAATGTGATTCCGGGATTTTCCATTTATTATATATTGATGGTCTATGACCACATGATGTATTTCGGTGACAAAAAGCTGATAGAGGAACACATGCCGGCAATTCATCAGATTTTAAACTTTTTTGATAGAAATTTGACCCCGCAGGGATATGTGGGGAAAATCGGCGGAATGAATATGGAGACTCCCTTCTGGTCTTTCATTGATTGGGCAGAGGAGTGGAACGACACCACAGGAATGCCTCCGGCCGGGGTGAATGGACCAATCACAATGGAAAGTCTATTATATATTTACGGCCTTCAGCACGCTGCAAAACTGGCGTTATTTTTGAACCGAAGGGAAGAGGCGGACAGATTTTCGGAAAAGGCGGAAAAAGTCAGGAATGCTGTCGGAACCTATTGTACAGGGAAAAATAGTATGCTTCAGGACGGTCCTGGAGTCGAGGAATACAGTCAGCACTGTCAGGTGTTTGCGGTTTTGACAGATACTGTAGATACAATTACCGGGACCGGGAATCTGTTGGAAACCATAAAAAATAAGAAGTATACCCAGTGTACCGTTGCCATGTGTTTCTATCTCTTCCGGGCGCTGGAAAAGACAGGACTGTATCAATATACAAACCAGTATTGGGAGATATGGAGAAACATGGTGAAAAATCATTGCACGACCTGTGTGGAAGCAGAGGCATATGCCAGGAGTGAATGCCACGGATGGGGTGCTCTTATTTTATATGAACTGCCCTGCGTCACGCTTGGGGTACGTCCCGCAAAACCCGGATTCCGAAAAGCCCGCATTGCTCCAGTGGCGGGATATCTGACACATGCGTCAGGGAAAGTAAAAACACCGGTGGGTGATATACAGGTGTCATGGAAATTGGAACATGGGAACTGTAAAGTGGAGTATACGGTACCGGAAGATATAGAGGTGCTGCCTGCGCCTGTGTGAAAAAGTGTTTATAGCAAAATACAGTATATTTTTTAACACATTTATGTCTATACCTCTGCCTCGTATTTTCGATTAACTATGCCATTTTCAGATTAAAGATTTCTAAAAAATCCAACAAAATAAGCCGGGATTACCTGGCTTAATAGGTGGATGCATGAATCGCCAAAACAAACTCAGCGGCAGTGACGGACAGGGAGAAACCGTATCCCACACAGACATGAGAGCAAGCCCCGCATCCATATATCAGATAAATCGTACGCTGTGAAATTACCGAGTACGAATTAAAATAAAAATAAAATCATTACACAACCCCTTTTACATACAGGCTGTAACACCAAAGCAGCAGTCTGTATGCAAAAGGGTTTTTATTATTTTACCAGATAATGATATATTTTCCACCCATCCCCAAACGCTTCTTCCCCTTCTTTCCCAATCTCTACACAACACTATTATTACAACAAAATAATTACAAAAACAACAAAATAACAGTATATCAATTTCCCGTCCACTGCTATTATAAATACATCAAAACACAAGACAATCAAAGGAGAAAGCACATGATTTCAGAACGTTTTTACGGAATCGGGGAACCGCTGATCCAGCGGGAGCGGGATACCCATGTACCGGCAGCAGAATATCTGGATTTGGTAAAGGCATTGGGATGTACGGCATACCGTTCCTGGTTGCATCTGACAGAGATCCTGAAGGACCCTCTTACACCTGATGAGGAGGCCGTTTCCGCTCATACAGAGCTTTTGGACAGGGCAGTGGAGCTGGATCTGGAAGTGACGGGCATGAGCCACGAGTGGTTTCTGCCGGAGGGATGTATTCAGCATACAGGGCATGCAGTTCCAAGGAGGGATTTAACAAAAGGCAGTCTTTACCGTCAGACACTTGAGATGCTGGAGCAGTCCTGGTTTACCATGGTATCCCTGTTTCCACAGGTGTCCCAGTGGGAGGTGGGGAACGAGTGGAACATCAATGCATTTCTGCAGCCTGACGGATTTCTTGACAGCGATATGTCAAAGCCGTTTAGCCCGGAGGAGAAGCTGGACATAGCGGTTGACCTTATGTATTTTGCCGCAAAGGGCATCAGAAGAGCGAACCCCAATGCAAAAGTTGTTTCCTTTTCCCCGGCGCTGAGCACGCCCTGGCTGGGAGGAAATCTGCCGGACTTCCTGCCGCCCATGTATGGAATCGCGTGGACTCTGGACAAGATTTACAGCCGCATCCGGTCAGGAAAATTCTGGTCCACAGACCCGGATGATTACTTTGACCTGGTGGCATGGCACCCCTATCAGATGAGTACCTGTCAGGACAAAAGAGATGCGGATCTGTTCCTGCACATTGAGGAACCGGACCATCTGTGGAAGGATTATAACGACGCGGCATACCGTGTCATGTGCAAATACGGTGATGCAGGGAAACAGGTCATTCTAACAGAAACAGGCTTTACGGACTGCGGAGATCCCAAGCTTGAGAAAATGCAGGCTGAATATACACGTAAATTGCTGCAGCTTGCGGGAGAACTCCCTTATGTCCGGACAATCTATAATTTCCGGCTGCTGACCGAGACAGGAATGCTGGAAAAGCAGGGCATAGAGAAAAACCAGATCGGCGGCCGGGCAGAAGTGTACTTCGGATTTTTCGAGGAACCCCATAAGAACTGCAGACCAAGATTAAAGGCATATGTCTTACAGGAGGCAGCGGGCGGTCACGAAGACCTGGCTGCAGCAGGGAAAAAAGTGGCACTTTTAAGGAAGAAATCATGAGGAAACCGCAATGAAAGAATACGTGGTAAATACAACATCCGGGAAAGTAAAAGGCTATCTGAGAAACAATCTGGTGGAATATCTGGGCATCCCATTTGCACAGCCTCCCCTTGGCAGCCTGCGCTTTAAAAGAGCACAGCCTGTGGTTCCATGGCAAGGGATTTATGATGCCGGAGACTATGGAAAAGAAGCTGTCCAACTGGACGAAGGACAGTTAAAAGGCAGCGAAGACTGCCTTACCCTGAACATAAGACGCCCCATGGAGGGAAAGGATCTGCCGGTTCTTGTGTGGATACACGGCGGCGGATACAATACGGGATCAGCGTCCGTTCCCCTTTACAGGGGTGTCTCTTTTGCGGAAAAAGGTATTGTCTTTGTCTCCATTCAGTACCGCTTAAATGTACTGGGATTTTATGATTTTACCACATACCCCGGCTGCGAAGATTTCGAGAGTAACTGCGGTGTATCCGACCAGATTCTTGCCATAACCTGGATCCATGAAAATATAAAAGCCTTCGGCGGCGACCCCGGCCGCATCACCATAGCCGGAGAATCAGCCGGCGGAGCCTCTGTGATCAATATGCTGGCAGCTCCCGCCGTAAAAGGTATGTTCAGCCAGGCAATCGCACAAAGCCCCCTGCCGAACTGTATTGCCACCCACAGGACAGCCGGAGAGAATACAGATCTGTTTCTGGAAGGCATGGGGTGGAACGTGGGGGATCTGCAGAAGCTCAGAACGATAAATCCCTTTGAATTGCAGAAAGGCAATACTTATGTGGCAGAAAAGCACCAGTACAAAAACCCGGGAATCTTTCTTCCCGGCCCCATACAGGACGATCTGCTTCCCGTACGCCCCATTGATGCCATCCGCAGCGGCAGCGCCGAGGGAGTAAAGCTTCTCATCGGTACCAACAAGCATGAGGGAACCCTGTTCGTCCATCCGGAAAAGACGGGGTTTCCAAACAACTGGGCCATGACTGCTGCTATGTTTGAAAAGAACGGACATGCCGCCGCGCTTCCGGAAATGATCCGTTATTACCAGCCTTCCCCGGAAGAACAGAAGCTGAAAGAAGTATCAGACAGACAAAGAGAAGTCCCGGCGGAACAGTTAAAACCATTTATAAATTTCGCCACAGACTACGCTTTTCGTATGCCTTCCCTGAAGGCAGCGCAGGCCCAGAAAGCATACGGGGATGTGTGGCTGTATAGCTTTGAATTTGTGTCAAGATCCGGGAAAAGTACAGGGATGGGAGCTTCCCACGCTTATGAACTTCCCTGTATGTTCGCCGACAAAGAATTTGCCTTCAGCAGATTTATCTTTGACGGGGAACCCAAGAAAGCCACAGATGCGCTGATAGAAGCCATGCACACGTCCTGGGTCCGGTTTATAAAAACAGGGGAACCTGATAAAGAGAACTGGCCAAAATTCACGGGATATCACACCCCGGTCCGCGTCTTTGACAGAGTGAGCAGGACAGAAATAAGGGATTTCAGTAAGCTTATGGAACTCTGGAAGGACATGCGGTTTTATGAAAACTGAGGGTGACGATTCCGCTGGCTGAATCGTTACAACTGAGGCAGTAAAGACCAGGCACTGCCCTGAAAAGGAGAGAAGAAAATGTTTAGTTATGCATCAAAACATAATGACCCCAAAGTAAAATTAGGCTGGAGCGAACGCATCGGCTACGGTATCGGCAACTATGGTATGGCGTGGGTAAACGGCATCATGTCAGCCTTCTTTATGATCTATCTGACCAATGTATCCTTCGTGGATGCAGGTGTGGCAGGCACGATCATTGCCCTGTCAAAAGTATTTGACGGTATCAGCGATCTGATCATGGGCGGAATCGTGGACCGCACCAAATCCAGGCACGGCAAGGCCAGAATATGGCTGGTGCGCATGTGTATTCCGCTGGCAGTTTCCACACTGCTGCTGTTTGGTATCCCGGCATCCATGACCGGATTTATAAAATACGTCTACATATTCATCATGTATAACCTGGTAAATGCCGTATTCTACACAGCTATGTATGTACCGTATACTTCCATGAATTACCTTATGACCCAGAATGACTTTGACCGTGGTCTGCTGGGCAACATGAACATGATTTTCCAGACACTGGCGAACATTACCATGAACACCTTCTTCCTAACCTGGCTGAACAAATTCGGAGACGGTGATATCTACACGCAGAAAGCATGGACAAAAGCCTTTATGATTGTAGGCATAATTGTCATTGCTGCCAGTATCCTCTGTTTCTTCGGAACAAAGGAACGCGTAAAAAACATGGAAAAACAGTCAGAAGGGGAAAAAGAAGAAAAATCCGTACCTGCAAGGAAAGCCGTAAAATCTCTGTTCCAAAATAAATACTGGGTTCTGATGACAGTCTGCATGTTCCTGATTTTCTTTGTCATTGTCATGTACGCAGTGGCGGCAGCCTACTATGCGCAGTATGTTCTCGGGGATATAGGCTTCTACACCCCGATCAACAACGCGCTGTCCATCGCACAGTTCGGCATCATGTTCCTCACACCGGCATTTATGAAGAAATTCGGAAAACACAGAACCTATCAGGTCGGTCTTATTGCTATGATGGCGGGATTCGCAGGCACAGGCCTGTGCGGTACAGACCTTCCGTTACTTATTTTCTTTAACGCAGTAAAAGGCGTGGGGTTAGGGGCTGCCGGCGGTATGGCCTTTGGAATGGTGTCAGATACGATTGAATACGGAGAGTGGAAGACCGGTGTTGTGGCTGTGGGAATGGGCAATGCAGGCGTCAGCACAGCCCAGAAGCTGGGACTCGGTCTTGGACAGGCAGTTATGGGTTGGATTCTTGCGGCAGGCGGATTCGATGCGGCAAAAGCCGTGCAGTCAGCAGGTGCACAGAGCGCGATCAGCTTTTGCTACAACTGGATTCCCGTTATCTGTGTGGCCCTGTGCTCTGTACTTATGCTGTTTTACCGCCTGGACAAAGAATTGCCGGTGATCCGCACAGAGATGGCAAAACGTAACAGTTCAGACAGGTCTGCGTATTGACTGCGCTGACCGTATGAAAAAGTAGTGCCGGCAGACCGGTTAAAATATTCTGTACTGGAATAACTTCCTGATATGTGGTATATTGATGAAAAGAGAGGGAAAGCTTAGTACCCCCAATCCTTCAGGGCCTCATAGACAGTCCGGGCAATGGCTTTGGCTCCCAGTTCGTTGGGATGGACACCGTCCTGGAGGAAAAATTCGGGGTGGCTGGCGGTCACCTCATGAATATCGATAAAAGGCAGTCCCAGTTCCTTGGCGAGCTCACGGACTGCTTTTGCTGCTTCGCCGGCTACGCCGGCCCGTATCTTATAGGGCTTTGCAGGATTGAAATTCTCCGGGAATACAGAGGCAGGCGTCATGAGAATGACATCCGGTCTGGATGGCAGCTCCTGGTAGGAGAGGATCAACTGCCGGTAATCATCCTGGAATGCCTCTGTGCTGATCCAGTTATAGGGCTTTGTATCGTTGGTCCCCAGCATGATCAGCACCACATCCGGTTTGAAGTCCAGGCTTTTTCTGTACCGCTTGTGGCTCGTATAAGGTCTGTCACAGCTTTCCTGAAGCGTGTATCCGCTGGCACCGAAATTTTTTACGGAATATTTCCGGCCGAGTATAGTTCCAAGCTGTGCGGGATAACTGTCGTGGCTTTTGTCCCGGATCGTGGCGCCGTAGGTGATGCTGTCCCCCACACAGGCGATCCGCGTTTGGGAAGGGCAGGCCAGCCGGAGGACGAGGAGTATGGCGGCCAGAAGAACGGCAAAGCGCAGCAGGTAATCAGAAAGTTTCTTTTGTCTCATAAGGGAATTTTCTCCTTTTTTCATATTTCACATGCATATTTTATTGTAAGGGCTAAAAAATGGAATTGCAAGGGAAGGATACAAAAATGGTTGATAGAATAAAAGAAGTTCTGGTGCAGACACCTTTCTGGGAACATTTGACAAAAGAGCAGCAGGAGAGGGTGTGCCGGGATTCCAGAGAAGTGCACTATCCGGCGGGAAGCCTGATATATTCACCCACCAGGGAATGCCTGGGAACCGTATTTATTTTAAAGGGCGTTATCCGTGCGTATCTCCTGTCTGGCGAGGGCAAAGAAGTGACCATATACCGGATCAGGGAAGGGGATACCTGTGTGCTTACAGCCTCCTGTGCCCTGTCGGCCATCACCTTTGATGTGGAGATAGAGGCAGAGGCGGACTGTGATGTTCTGCTGATAGCGGCACCTGTATTTTCCGCTCTTGCGGCTGACAATATCTATGTGGAGAATTATGCCTACAAGACCGCCACAGAGCGTTTTTCAAGCGTTGTGGAGGCTCTGCAGCAGATGTTGTTCTTAAGTCTGACTCAAAGGATCGCCGCTTTTCTCATCGACGAATCCGCCCAGAGGAAGGATGACAGCATCCGTATGACCCATGAGGAAATCGCAAAAGCCATCGGCAGTGCCAGGGAAGCGGTGAGCAGAACCCTGAAACAGATGGTAAAAAAGGGGGATATATCCCTGTTCCGCGGCGGAATTAAAATTGAAAATAAAAGCAGCCTTTATGATCTGCTGCCGTAAGGCAGGCACGGCGGAAAGCGGTCTGACAGTTTCCCGCTGTATACAAAAGGGTGCGGCAGGAAGCCGCACCCTTTTATCCATCCATCTCTGTTTTTATTTCAGAAGATTCAAAAGCTGCCCTTTTGGAACAACTCCCACAGATTTTTCCGCAACCTTTCCATTCTTGAACACCAGAACCGTGGGAATGTTCATAACGCCGTAGGAGGAAGCCAGACCCGGATTCTCATCCACATTTACTTTGCCTACTTTATACGCGCCTTTGGATTCCTCGGCGATCTCCTCAATAACCGGCCCCAGCATGCGGCAGGGCATACACCAGGTTGCCCAGAAATCTACCATTACAGGAACAACAGAATCCAATACTTCACTTTTAAAGTTTTTCTCATCAAATACCATTGCCATAATTATACACTCCTTATTTTTATCATAAATTTTTGGTTTCTCATCTTTATGAGCCTATTCTATCAGATACAGGCCCGCTTTTCTGTGACCGTGTCACACTGCTTCCGGAAGCTTTTTTAAATACTTCACAGCTTTTGTTCCCGCAAGGGCTCCTTCATAGACGGCTTTTGATACCTGAAGAAGGCCGCCTGTGCAGTCTCCTGCTGCAAAAAGTCCGGGAAGGGCAGTGCTGGTGTCTGTCTCTATCATGATATGATTGTTTTCTATCATCAAGCCCAGCTTTCTTGCAATATCTGTGCTTCCTGCGGTTCCGAGCGCCACGAAAAGTCCGTCCAGCGGGAATTTTTCGTGATCCTCCAGTTCCAGCCATTTTAAAGTGGGCTCTCCTCCGGCGGAAATGATCTTCCTTGTCTCAACCTGGATGGTTCCCAGCGCTTCTTTTTCAAAAGTGGGTTCCATGCCGTTGGTGAGGATCGTGACTTTGGCAGCCATGGGTTCCAGCACCTTTGCCTCATGCAGGGCGTATTCTCCGTTGCCGATCACTGCCACATCCTTCTGGCGGTAGAAAAAACCGTCACAGATGGCACAGTAGCTGATACCGCTGCCTTCATATCTGCGGGCTTCCTTAAGGGCAAGCGTGTTCCTTTTGCTTCCCGTTGCCAGGATCAATGCCTTGGTCTGATAGGTGGACGTGATGGTGTGAATCGTGTAATCGCCGTCGTATTCCACAGACAGCATTTCATCCTCCACGACAGGGACTCCCAGGGCTTTGATCTGCTTCAGACCGTTCTCATACAGCTCCTGTCCGGAAACTGGGTCAGGCAGTCCGTAATAATTTTCAATCTTCGCTGCCTTTTCCAGAGCACCGATACCTTTGTGTATGATAAGCGGTGTGATGCCGGAGCGGACTGCGTACAGAGCAGCGGAGATTCCGGCAGGTCCTGCGCCGGCGATAATCAGTTTTTCCATATATTCAGGCACTTCCTTTCTTTCTACTCTTATCTTATCATAAATTTTACCAAAAGACACAGGTTTTGTTGGTGACCTGGTTACATAAGAAAAAGCCTTTATAAAAACAGAGAAAAATGGTAAAATATAAACATAAGAAATGGCCGGGAGGAGGAAAGATTTATGGAAGAGGAAAAAAAGATTGAAAGGCTGAGGGCAATTCTTGATGCCAGTGCCTATACAGTCATTTTAAGCGGTTCCGGCATGATGGCAGAGTGCGGATACATGGGAATGAAGACACCGGAGAAAGCGTATGAGATCGAGAAGACATACGGTGTGTCACCGGAGGATATATTTACCAGTGTGTACTACAACAACAGGCCGGCGGAGTTTTTTAAATTTTACCGCGACGAGGTTCTTCAGGGAGATGTGGACACCAGTGATACGTTCCGCGTGGCAGCCAGGATGGAGCAGAAGGGAATGCTGAAGTGTATCATTACCGGGAATATTTACGGATATCCCCAGAAGGCAGGCTGCCGCAATGTGATCAACCTTCACGGAAGCATCCATGAGAATATCTGCCCCCACTGCGGAAGGAAATATCCGCTGGAATATATAAGAGCGTCCAAAAAAGTACCGCTGTGTGAGGACTGCAGCCGTGTCATCCGCCCGCAGGTGGCTCTCTTTGGCGAAATGATGGACAGCCAGCTCATGACAAGGGCAACCTGGGAGATCGAGAACGCGGATACCCTGATTCTTCTTGGAACGACACTGGATTCCGAGGTGTTTTCCAAGTATATCAAATACTTTGATGGAACGAATCTGGTCATCATTCATAAAGAGCATCATCACTCAGACAGCAGAGCAGACCTTGTCATCTGGGATGAGCCGAGAAATGTTTTTACGAAACTAGGTTATTAATGTGAAAACCTAACAAAAAAGCGCCCCGTTTTTCGTGAATGAGGCGCTTTTTATATGAGGGATTTAGAAAAATACTAACATATTCCACAAAAATTAATCAAAAAAGCAACTTGTATTTATGAAAAAAACCAGTTGTATTTTTCTATATACCAATTGGTACACGAAAACCCTCCAAAAACAGGGAGAAAACCATAAAAGAAATTGAAAAAATGTCTGAAAAATTGTCCGTAAAATCACAAGAAAGCCACATCTATAAAAATATAAAGAAAGATTGACAAATGAAAAAATTAGCTGTAATGTTTTCTGGAATCATAAATAAATAAGAAAGGAGAAGTTAAAAAATCATAAAATAGAAAGGGAGGATGTCCTACGGGAACTATAGCGGATAGGATTACGGAAGAGCTGAACTGCGAGACCGTATTTACCATCCCAATTTTTGGCGGGATACCACTCACGGAGTCCGTGGTGGTCACCTGGATCATTATGGCAGCATTGACGATATTATCCATCGTTCTTGTCAGAAATCTGAAGGTGGAAAATCCCGGTAAGAAACAGTTGGCTCTGGAATCATCTATTGGATTTCTGCATGACTTTTTCGCGGATATTCTGGGCGAGAGAGGAAAGCAGTATATTCCTTACTTGATTACCGCTGCCATCTATATTGGCGTGGCTAACTTAATTGGTCTTCTGGGCTTTAAACCGCCCACAAAGGACTTAAACGTGACAGCAGGGCTGGCAATCATAAGCATCTTCCTGATTGAATATTCAGGATGGAAGCAGAAAGGGTTTAAGCGGTTCATGCACAGTTTTGCAGAACCCATGGCCATTGTTACGCCGATTAACATTATGGAGATATTTATCCGCCCGGTATCGCTTTGTATGCGGTTGTTCGGCAATGTTATCGGATCATTTGTTGTAATGGAACTGATCAAAATGATCTTACCGGTTGTTTTACCCATTCCATTCAGCTTTTATTTTGACATTTTTGATGGTCTGATTCAGGCCTATGTATTTGTTTTTTTAACTTCGCTCTTTATCAAGGAGCAGATAGAAGAGTAATCATTAAAAATAAATTTGGAAAAGGAGAACAGAGATATGTTAACAGCAATTGGTGCAGGTATGGCAGTTTTAACAGGCTTAGGAGCAGGTTTAGGTATCGGTCTTGCAACATCTAAAGCAACAGAAGCGATCGCAAGACAGCCGGAGGCAGAGGGAAAGATCAGTAAAGCGCTGTTACTTGGATGTGCACTTGCAGAGGCAACTGCTATTTACGGTTTCGTTATCGCTTTATTACTGTTATTCGTAAAATAAGGAAGGCAGGTGAAGACAGGTGCTGAGTTTAGGCTGGGGCCTTATCTGGACCATAATTAACCTGATAGTTCTTTATCTCTTACTGAAAAAATTCCTGATCGGACCGATACTGGGAATCATGGAAAAAAGAAAGACACTCATCGCACAGCAGCTTGAAAATGCCAGGACAACAGAAGGAAAGGCGAATAAGCTGAAAGGCCAGTATGAAATGGCAATAAGCGGTGCAAAAGCCGAGTCCTTACAGATTATCGAGGAAGCGAAAGCGGATGCGAGGACCCTGACAGAGCGTACCGTTCGGGAAGCCAATGAGCAGGCTGCCAGAATCCTGGAAAGTGCCAGAAAAACGGCAGAACAGGAAAAGGAAAATGCCCTGGCAGGAGCAAAATCCGAAATCGCGGGCCTTGCCGTGGAAGCAGCCAGAAAAATGCTTGCAGGCGGAAGCCAGGCGGGAAACAGCATGCTCTACGACACATTTTTAGCAGAAGCGGGTGATGCAGATGACAGAGAGTCTGAATAATTACGGGAAAGTGCTGTATGAGCTGAACATTTCACCGGAATCTGCAGCCGGCGCAAGAGAACTTTTAGAGAAAGTTCCCCAGGTGTCGGAAGTGCTTTCAAGCCCTGTTGTATCCCTGGCGGCGAAGCAGAGAGTTGTAGACCGGATTTTTCCGAAAGAGATACATAATTTTATGAAAATACTGTGCAGATACCACAAAGCAGGCCAGGCACAGGAGATTTTTAAGGCATATCAGGAGTATTACAACGAGCAAAATAATATTTTAAATGCCACTCTGTCTTATGTGGTACTTCCTACAGAGGAGCAGCTTGAAGGAATCAGAAGATTTCTCTGCAGGCAATACCACGTAAAGGATGTAGCATTTCAGTTACAGGAAGAAAAAGACCTGGTCGGCGGATTTACCCTCCGCGTAGGAGACCGGGAGATTGATTACAGCCTGAAGGGCAGAATCAATGCATTACAACAAAAATTGACCTGGAGGTGAACGCTTTGAGTTCAATCAATTCAGAGGAGATTATCTCCATTCTGAAAGAAGAAATAGAAAATTTCGATATGACAACGGGTGTCCGTGAAGTGGGAAACGTAATCTGGGTCGGTGACGGAATTGCGACTGTTTATGGAATAGACAATGCGATGTACGGAGAGATCGTGACCTTTGAGAACGGTGTCAAGGGTATGGTGCAGGATATCAAGAGAAATGAGATCGGTGTCATCATATTCGGCAAGGACATGGGAATCAAAGAGGGCACAAAAGTTGTCCGCACAAAGAAAAGAGCAGGTATCTCGGTTGGTGAAGGCTATATCGGAAGAATCGTGGATGCCCTGGGCGTACCCATTGACGGAAAAGGAGAGATCAAGGCAGAGGATTACCGTCCCATCGAGCAGGAAGCACCTGGTATCATTGACCGTAAATCCGTATCTGTTCCCATGGAAACAGGTATTCTGGCCATTGACTCCATGTTCCCCATCGGCCGCGGACAGCGTGAGCTGATCATCGGCGACCGTCAGACAGGTAAGACCTCCATTGCTATTGACGCTATCCTGAACCAGAAGGGCAAGGATGTTATGTGCATCTATGTGGCCATCGGACAGAAGGCCTCCACAGTTGCAAAACTCACCGGAACTCTGGAAAAATACGGCGCCATGGATTACACCACAGTCTTTGCGGCGACAGCAAGCGACTGTGCGCCCCTTCAGTACATTGTTCCCTATTCGGGAACCGCTCTGGCAGAGTACTTTATGTACCAGGGCAAGGATGTGCTGATCGTCTATGATGACCTGTCAAAGCATGCGGTGGCTTACCGTGCCCTTTCCCTGCTTCTGGAGCGTTCTCCGGGACGTGAGGCTTACCCGGGCGACGTATTCTACCTGCATTCCAGACTGCTGGAGCGTTCCAGCCGTTTGAGCGACGCAGCGGGCGGCGGTTCCATCACGGCACTGCCTATCATTGAGACACAGGCAGGCGACGTTTCCGCTTATATCCCGACCAACGTGATTTCTATCACAGACGGACAGATTTTCCTGGAAAGTGACCTGTTTTTCGCCGGCAACCGTCCGGCTGTCAATGTGGGTCTTTCCGTATCCCGTGTGGGCGGCGCGGCCCAGACAAAGGCCATGAAGAAGGCATCAGGCAGCATGAGGATTGACCTGGCACAGTACAGGGAGATGGAAGTGTTTACACAGTTCGCGTCTGACCTGGATGATGCCACAAAAGAACAGCTTTCCTACGGAAAGACGCTGATGGAGCTTTTGAAACAGCCTCTGTGCCATCCCTTGTCCAACCATGAGCAGGTTATCACCCTCTGGACAGCAACACATAAGGTATTTTCCGGTGTGGAGAATAAGGATGTGAAGCCGTTCCAGACAGATATGCTGGCTTACTTTGAGAAAAACTATCCGGAGATCGGACAGGAGATTGAGACGAAAAAAGTCATCTCCGACGAACTGGGCGAGAAGATTTTAAAGGTGGCAGAGGAATTTAAGAATAAGAGCAGGTGATGAGATGGCAAGTGCAAAAGAGATACAAAGCCGTATAAACAGTATCCAGGATACGATGAAGATCACCAACGCCATGTACATGATTTCCTCCTCCAAGTTAAAGAGAGCAAGGAAAGTGCTGGCGGATACGGAGCCGTATTTTTATTCCCTGCAGTCTGCGATTGGCCGTGTTCTCCGTCATATGCCTCCGGATACGGAAGGAAACCGTTTCTTTGACGAGCGGGCTGATGTTCCGGATGACAAACGCAGAACGGGCTACATCGTCGTTTCCGCAGACAAGGGTCTTGCCGGTGCTTACAATCACAATGTGTTTAAGATAGCAGAAGAATGTATGGAAAATGACGCGCATCCCCAGCTCTTTGTGCTGGGAGAGGTGGGAAGACAGTATTTCTACAAGAAGAACGTGGATATTGACACGAACTTCCGGTTCACAGTACAGAAGCCGACCATGCACCGGGCCAGGGTGATCTCAGAGAAGATGATCGCCAATTACCTGACCGGGGAGCTGGATGAAGTGTATATCATTTACACGAGAATGGCCAATGCCGCCAATATGGTGGCAGAGATGGAACAGCTTCTTCCCCTTAAAAAAGCAAGTTTCCGTACACCGGCACAGGTGATGGTAGATATTCATCAGGAGGAAATCGAGATGGTTCCCTCCGCAGAAGAAGTCCTGAACAGCATTGTTCCCAATTACCTGCACGGTATCATTTACGGCTGTCTTGTGGAATCCTATGCCAGTGAGCATAATTCCCGTATGATGGCTATGGATGCAGCTACCAGCAGTGCAAAAGACATGCTGAAAGATTTATCAATAAAATATAACCGTGTGCGTCAGGCTGCGATCACCCAGGAGATCACTGAGGTCATCAGCGGAGCCAAGGCACAGAAGAATAAAAACTAGCGAGCAGGAAGGAGGTTTCCTCACGACTGTGAGATGCAATCGTTATGGAAAAAGGAAAAATCGTACAGGTCATGGGACCTGTTGTAGACGTAGAATTTGAAGACCAGAACCTTCCGTATATCAAAGATGCCCTTACCGTGGAGAACAATGGAAAGAAGCTTGTGATGGAAGTGGCACAGCACATCGGAAACAATACGGTGCGCTGTATCATGCTGGCTTCCAGCGACGGCCTTTGTAAAGATATGGAGGTCACGGCAACAGGAGCAGGTATTTCCGTACCGGTGGGAAAAGAGACACTGGGACGTCTGTTCAACGTGCTGGGCGAAACCATTGACAACGGAGAACAGCTTGAAAATGCGGAGCACTGGGTTATCCACAGAGATCCCCCAAGCTTCGAGGAGCAGAGCCCAGTAGTCGAGATTCTGGAGACTGGTATCAAGGTGATCGACCTGCTGGCGCCTTACGCAAAAGGCGGTAAGATCGGTCTGTTCGGCGGTGCCGGGGTTGGTAAGACCGTTCTGATCCAGGAGCTGATCAGCAATATTGCCACAGAGCACGGCGGATACTCCATTTTCACCGGTGTTGGTGAGCGTTCCCGTGAGGGAAATGACCTTTGGACAGAGATGAAGGAATCCGGCGTACTGGAGAAGACAGCCCTGGTATTCGGGCAGATGAATGAGCCGCCGGGAGCGCGTATGCGTGTGGCGGAGACCGGACTTACCATGGCAGAGTATTTCCGTGACCAGGAGCACCAGAACGTGCTGCTGTTCATTGACAATATCTTCCGTTTTACCCAGGCAGGTTCTGAGGTTTCAGCGCTTCTGGGACGTATGCCGTCAGCCGTTGGCTACCAGCCCACCCTGGCTACTGAGATGGGTGAGCTGCAGGAGAGGATCGCCTCCACAAAGAACGGTTCCGTTACAAGTGTGCAGGCTGTCTATGTGCCTGCCGATGACTTGACGGACCCGGCTCCGGCCACCACATTTGCCCATCTGGATGCCACTACGGTTCTGTCCAGAAAGATCGTGGAGCAGGGTATCTACCCGGCGGTTGACCCGCTGGAATCCACCTCCCGTATTCTGGAGGCTGATGTGGTCGGGGAAGAGCACTATGATGTGGCCAGAAGGGTGCAGGAGTATCTGCAGAAGTACAAAGAGCTGCAGGACATCATTGCTATCCTTGGTATGGAAGAGCTTTCCGAGGAAGACAAAAAAGTAGTTGCCCGTGCCAGAAAGATCCAAAAATTCCTGTCCCAGCCCTTCCATGTGGCTGAGGTGTTCACCGGAATTGCCGGTAAATATGTACCTCTCAAAGAGACGATCCGCGGCTTTAAGATGATCGTGGACGGTGAGATGGACGAATATCCGGAGAATGCATTCTTTAATGTGGGAACCATTGACGAGGTGGTGGAGAAAGCAAAAGCTGAGCAGTAATGCAGGGCGGAAAAGGAGTGCATGTATATGAATACATTCGGACTGAATATCGTTGCCAGTGATAAAGATTTTTATCACGGCAGAGGAACCAGTATCATGCTTCCTGCAAAGGACGGCCAGATTTCCATTCTGGCCCACCATGCGGATATGATGGTTGCCATTGTACCCGGTGAGATGCGTTTTAAGCCTGCTGACAATGAAGAGTGGAAGACAGCGATTGTGGGAAACGGGTTTGCGCAGATCATCAATAACCGTGTGACTGTTCTGGTAGACAGCTGTGAGTACCCTGAGAATATTGACCTGAAGCGTGCAAAAGATGCCCTGGAGCGCGCGGAAGAACAGCTCAGGCAGCAGCAGAGTCTGCAGGAATATTATATATCCAAGGCATCCCTTGCAAGAGCCATGGCCCGTATGAAAGCAGCAAAGAAGCATGACGTATAAGACGTTTATACAGGAGATGAGGAGAACATTCCTCGTCTCTTTTTTCTGGATGATCCGGTGGTCTTATAAAAGCTTTTTATTAAAAATCAGTATGGAAAGTAGCAGATTCGCCACCGATAAAATGCCGGTGACCATCACAGCACACATGAAATCAGACACATCTGCTGCCTGGGGAAGCAGGCTGTAAGAGGACATCAGTTGTGTGGGAATATACTTTTTCATATCAGGTATCCATGCCAGCAGGTAGAATACGAAAAACACACCTCCGGTTCCGGCCAGTACCATATAATTGGTGCTGCACAGGGAGGACATAAGCATAATAAGAGTGATTAGCCACAGCCCTGTCATATAGAGGCAGAAGGCTCCGAAAAATATATGGGATGCCATGCTGTTATCCCAGAAATACATATTATAGGCATAGGTGATCCCGAAAGAGATCCAGTAACATACAGTCCAGAGAAGAAGGGCGGAAAAGGCTTTGGACAGGATCAGTTTCCACCGGTTCATGCCTTTTGTCAGGATAATGATCAGGGTGCCTTTCTGATATTCCGTGGTCAGAATACCGCTTGCAATGACAATAAAAACAATCAGATATATGGGGGTATTCTTATAAAACTGCGTCCAGGATGTAAATACGTCCACCTTGATCTCTGTCAGGACCATACCGCTTTCCTCCAGGGAACCGGCAAAGTTCTCCATCATCCAGGGCGTCAGCTTGGCAACAAGGGGATTCATGATCCCGAATAAAACAGAGAGAATCACAAGCAGGGGCATTCTGCCGGTGCGCAGAGATTCCAGCAGTTCTTTTTTAGTAAAAGCTGTGAGCTGTCTCATATCCCAATCACCTCCATAAACAGGTTTTCCAGTGTGGCTTCCCGCATCTCTACCTTCTGGACACAGAGCGCATTGTCTGCCAGAATCTTCATGGCATGTGTCATGTCTTTTTCATCTTTTCCCGGGAAGAACAGGCGGACTGCGCTTATTCTCTCGCTGCCGGACATGGATGCTGCGAAGGCGTCGGCGTCCTGCGGCGTGTAAAATTCTATGTCAAATCCGTTGCCTTTTCGTCTGCTCTTTATTTCCTCCAGGGTCCCCTTAAGCGCGGTGCGGCCGTTGTGGAGAAGAGCAATCTCATCACAGATGCGTTCCACATCCGAGAGGATATGTGTGGAGAAGACAACCGTGGTATGGTCTTTGACGGACAGAAGAATATCCTGGATCTCTTTTCTGCCAAGGGGGTCCAGGGCAGAGGTGGGTTCGTCGCAGATCAGCAGCTTTGGTTCGTTCAGAAGAGCCTGGGCGATTCCTAAGCGCTGCTTCATTCCTCTGGAAAACCCGTGAATGCGTTTATTTTCCTTATCCAGTCCCACCAGGTGGAGCAGTTCGTCTGATTTTTTGCGGATTCCGGCGGATGACATTCCTGTGATCTCTCCGCACAGTCTGAGATATTCCGAGGGTGTCATGTATCCGTAAAATTCCGGGACATCCGGCAGATAGCCCATATAGCGGTTGGTACGATTCTGCCCGTAGCGAACCGTCTCACCGTTTACCTTGATGCTGCCGCTGTCTGTCTGCAGAAGTCCCAGGATCATTTTCATGGTGGTGGTCTTACCTGCTCCGTTCTGTCCGATAAATCCGTAGACACAGTGTTCCGGTACGGTAAAGCTCAGGTCGTCTATGATTTTTTTACTCCCGAAAGATTTTGATACATGGGAAAGGGTCAGCATATCCATTTAGCTGTCCTCCTTTCCGAGCAGAAGGTACAGGACCGGCCCGATAAATTCCAGCCCCAGGATCGTGACAACCAGCCACAGGGCACGTGAACCCCTCTTATAATTCTTATGGGTGAGAATATGGCGCAGGGTGATGAAAAGCAGAAGCAGTTCCGCAATGGCTAAAGGAATGAGAAATGGTAAAAGTTCTGAAACTGTCATAGGGATTCTCCTCTCACTAAAAATATTTGTTTGATCTTCCGGTAATCTTCACTGTTCTCAAGCGGCTGAAACACAGGGTTTTCCAGTGCCTGCACCACGCTGTCCGCAATGACTTTTTTAGCACGGACCAGGTTCCCTCCCAGATCCGACTGTTCAAAATAAGGATCAATGGCATCGAAATACTGATCTCCGTGCAGGAAAACCTTGTCACATTCCAGCAGGGAATCGGTTATGGCTGCAAACTTTTTCAAGCGGTCCAGAGCCTCCTCAAGTCTTCCGTGTATGCAGCAGATGACAGCAATCTGATAATGGAACTGGGCGGCTGTGTTGTGGTGCAGATTCTCCAGACTGTAGAGTTTCATGAGACAGTCAATGCGGTGAATGGTTTCCTCACAGGAATTCATATCCTCCGCGTGGAGGGAAAGATACTGCACAGCTCCCGACACAAGGGAAAGGAGATGGGTATACATGCCGAACTGGCTGTACCGGTTGGCCTTTTCCTTCTGACCGGCAATAGCATAGGCCTGAACCAGGATCGTTTCCCCCTGAAAGGAGTAGTGATACGGATTCAGTATCTCTTCCAGTGTGTCGATCACCTCCTGGGTCCTGCCGCAGAGCAGATCAATACTGGCTTTTAACAGAAGGGCGTCGTTGCACAGCGGGATTTCCCTGCAGTCACTGATAATGTGGGAACACAGGCTGGCTGCCTCCTCCAGAATCTCTGTCTGCATCTGCGGGTTTGGGGCAAGGGCGGCATGGTTCATCCAAAGAACACAGACCTGGAAAAGGAAGGGGGAACAGGAGTAGTATTTTTTGACCATCTGCCGGCTCTTCTCCATCACCTCCTCAAAGGGCTGTTCTGCGAATTTTTTCGTGAAATCAAAATATATTTTCTGAATCTGTTCTCTGCTGAGGTTAGGCTCATATCCCAGAAGTTCGTCTACTGTGACATCAAAATAGGCGGCCAGGCGGGGGAGCAGCATAATATCCGGCAGGCTCTGCTTTGTCTCCCATTTTGATACAGAGGCTTTGGTGACACCCACGAAATCAGCCAGCTCTTCCTGGGTGATCCCTTTTTGGTGGCGTAATTTTATGATGTTTTCGGAAAAATTAAGTATATTCATCCTTTCATCCTCCTTATAGGGTTGATTATAAGCAGGTAACTGAAAATTATCAATGGATTGCAGCGATACTTTGAGATGCAAAATCAACTGTTGGGAAACCGACACAGCATACTGTCCTTCAGACCTGAAAAGATGTATTCTGTGCAAATGAATATCAATCTTTTTTGAACCTGCTATAATGTGTGTAAGAAAACTTATGAAAAACTGGAATCATTGTAAGGAGGAATTCATATGAAATGGATATTATGGGGATTTACAGCACTGACGGGAATCATAGCAGTGATTCTGCTGATGGGAAAAGGGAGCTTTCTCATTGCCGGGTACAATACGTCCCGGAGTAAAGAAAAATACAATGAGAAAAGGCTGTGCGGGTCGTAGGCGGAGGATTGGGTGTGATCACCCTTGTTATGGCTGCCTGGAGTATAATGGGAGACCAGTTCCCTGTGGCAGCCTTTGTGATCAGCATTGCTGCTGTGGTGGCTGCCATACAGATTCTGAGCGCAGTCATTTTGGTGGTGGTTTCCTTTGTGCTTTTTACAGGAAATGTAACCCCGGTTATGCATGAGGCATCCCTGGAGATACAGGTATCCTTCTGGCCGGATCATGAGGTGCCGTATGCTTCTGTTAAATCTGTTTCTTACACGGATGACCTGCAGCGCGGCAGCCGGAAAAATGGGATTGGAGGTCCCACACTGCAGGCGGGATATTTTAAGAACGCAGAGTTCGGTGATTATAAACTGTATTCCTATACATCCTGTGACAGCTTTGTGGTCCTGGACACAGAGCAGGGAACCGTGGTGCTGAACGGTAAAGATGAGGCAGCTACCAGAAAGCTTTACGAGGAAATAAAGGAAAAGGTACAGCAGAACTGACACAGACCGCAGTTGACAGAGTGTTTTCTCTCCCTATACAATAGGGGTATCACGAGAGAAAAGGCAGGCAAACACATGAACACAAAAGATTTGAAATGTTTTGAGGCCGTCTATCAGGAAAAAAGCATCAGCAGAGCTGCCAGACGCCTTTATATCACACCTCAGGGACTGGGAAAAAACATCAGAACCCTGGAGGCAGAACTGGAAACCGTTCTTTTTGAGCGCACCAAACAGGGTGTGCGCCCAACACAGAGCGCGGATTTTCTCTATGGAAGGACAAAGAAGATCATACAGGAGCTGGAGGAGCTGGAAAACGGCGTAAGACAGCTTGAGAACAGAAAAATAGTCCTTCGCATCGGATGCGCCTGCGGTGTCTTTAATGTCCTTCCTTTTGAGCTGATCCTGAATTTTATGAGGGAGAATCCCCATATCCGGGTGGAGTGGAATGAGTATTCCAACGAGGAAGTGAAGTCCATGCTGGAGGACTCCAGACTGGAATACGGTTTCATTGTGGGAAAACACGAAGGGGACGACATGATACAGCGGAAACTGGACGGAAGGGAGATCCTGCTGCTTGTCTATGAAGGGCATCCCCTGTATGGAAAGGAGAGTGTGAACGTGGAGATGCTGAGGGAGAAGAACATGATCCTCATGAATGAACATTTCCATATGTACCACGATTTTGCCTCCATCTGCTGTGCGAAGGGATTTACTCCCAACATCATAGCAAAGACATCGGACGGTGCTGTCCTGTACAAACTCTGCCGCCAGAAGATCGGTCTTGCGGTCATACCGGAATTTATGCTGGAGGATTTCCGTATGGAACATATGCGCGCCATACCCTTTGAGGAACATATGACCTGGGAGGTGTTCGGCGTTTACAAGGAAGATACGAAAAATTATGAGACCATACAGCAGTTTGACTGCTTTCTAAAACAAAAAGTTTCCACCTGACAAGCAAAGGTTGCTGGCGGAAAGGCGTTGTTCTTTTGTATTATATTGTTAAAAGGAATACGAAGGAGGACGCAATGAAATATAAGAATTTATTTACCCCTGTGCAGATCGGCAAGGTTACCCTAAAGAACCGTTTTGCACTGGCCCCCATGGGCCCTCTGGGACTGGCGGACGCCCAGGGCGGGTTCAACCAGAGAGGTATTGATTATTACACAGAGCGGGCAAAGGGCGGCACCGGCCTGATCATCACCGGTGTCACGTTCTCAGACTGCCGGGTGGAGACTCAGAGTATGCCAAACTGTCCCAATTCCACTTACAATCCGGTACATTTTATTCGGACCAGCAGGGAGATGACAGAGCGTGTCCACGCGTACGGCAGCAAGATTTTTCTCATGATGTCAGGGGGCTTCGGCCGTGTCACCATACCCACCAACCTGGGAGAGTTCCCGCCGGTTGCACCATCAGCCATTCCTCACAGATGGCTGGATAAGACATGCCGTCCTCTTACGAAAGAGGAAATACGCAGCATCGTAAAGTCTTTCGGCGACGGCGCATACAATGCCAAGCGCGGCGGTTTTGACGGTATTGAAGTCCATGCGGTCCATGAGGGATACCTGCTGGACCAGTTTGCCATTTCCATGTTCAACCAGAGAACAGACGAATACGGCGGTTCCCTGGAAAACAGGCTCCGCTTCGCAAGGGAAGTGGTGGAGGAGATTAAGTTCCGCTGCGGGGAGGATTTCCCGGTTGTCCTGCGCTTCAGCGTAAAAAGCATGATCAAGGACTGGAGAGAGGGTGCTCTTCCGGGCGAAGCATTTGAGGAAAAGGGCCGCGATATCCCGGAGGGCCTGGAAGCTGCAAAACTGCTTGTCAGCTATGGATACGATGCGCTGGATACAGATGTGGGTACCTATGATGCCTGGTGGTGGAATCATCCCCCCATGTATCAGGAAAAAGGATTGTTCCGCCCGTACTGTAAAATGGTGAAGGAAGTGGTGGATGTACCTGTGCTCTGCGCCGGACGTATGGATGATCCGGCTATGGCTTCTGAGGCTGTGGAGGATGGAACCTGTGATATTGTAAGTCTTGGCCGTCCTCTTCTGGCTGACCCGGACTATGTGAACAAACTGCGGGCAGGGCGCACAGAGGATATCCGTCCCTGCATCTCCTGCCAGGAGGGCTGTATGGGGCGTGTACAGGAATATTCCATGATCAACTGTGCCGTGAATCCCCAGGCGGCCCGGGAACGGGTGACCGCCTATGAACCTGTACGGAAGAGCAAAAAAGTAATGGTAGTGGGCGGCGGTGTGGCCGGCTGTGAGGCAGCCAGAGTGCTGGCGATCCGCGGACACAGGCCGGAAGTGTTTGAGAAGACCGGGTGTCTGGGAGGCAATCTGATCCCGGGCGGTGCTCCTGACTTTAAGGAGGATGATCTGGAACTGGCAAAGTGGTATGAGACCACTCTGAAAAAACTGGATGTTCCGGTACACCTTCATACTGAAGTCAGAAAAGAAGATGTGGGAAAAGCAGGATATGACGCTGTGATCATCGCCACAGGCTCCGTCCCGAAGGTGTTCCCTCTGGGTGACGATGCCCATGTATACACTGCGGCACAGGTCCTCACAAAGGAAAAAGACTGCGGCGGCAGTACCGTTGTGGTAGGCGGCGGTCTGGTGGGCTGTGAGACAGCGCTGTGGCTTGCGCAGCAGGGTAAGAAAGTGACGATTGTGGAAGCCCTCGATAAGCTGATGGCAGTCAACGGCCCTCTCTGTCATGCCAACAAAGATATGCTGGAGCGCCTGATCCCCTACAACGGCATTGAGGTGGTGACCGGCGCCAAAGTGACCGGATTCCGGGATGGAATGTTATCCTGTGTTGTTCAGGAGGAGGAGAAGGAGATTTCCTGTGACAGCGTCATTTTATCTGTTGGATACAGGGAGGAGAATTCCCTTTACAATGACCTGCAGTTTGATGTGCCTGAAATCTATCTGCTGGGTGACGCGAAGAAGGTTTCCAATATTATGTACGCAATCTGGGATGCATTTGAAGTGGCAAACCATATGTGATCGGTGTATCAACAAGCGTGCTGCCAAAGCGAACGGCAGCCATAACAAAAAGTATATATTTATATCCCCCCACGTGGCTTGTGGGGGGATTTTTTGTCTGCTATACTATGGATAGTCAAAAAAATAACAGATGCGGCGTTACTTTTTTGCTGACAATTTACCGGAATGAATGAAGAGGAAAATACATTGAATACACCACAGAAGTTTGAATTTTTACTGTAGAAACTGGTACAGATCCTGCTGTCCATGCTGGTGCTGTCCATACTGGTATTTTTTATTGCCCGCCTTTCTCCCGGGGACCCTTTAAAATCCTATTACGGGGAGAGTGTGGAGCGGATGAATGAGAGCCAGAAGGAGAAGGCCAGGGAGCGTCTGGGCCTCAATGAGCCTATAACCGTGCAGTACATGCGCTGGGTGGAAAATGCCCTGCACGGGGATTTCGGGATATCATATAAATATAAGCAGGATGTGGGAGCAGTCATAGAGAAGATATATGCCAATACCCTGATACTGGGAGGCTTATCCTATGTGCTCACATTCATTTTCGCTGTTTTGCTGGGTATTTTCTGTGCGATGCGTGAGAATACCCTGATCGACAGGTGCATCTGTAAGATCGGGACTGTGACCAACTGGGGCGCTGTCTGTGGAACCGGAGTTTATTGTGGCGGATGAGCCCATTTCCTCGTTGGATATCTCCATTCAGGCACAGATCATGTATCTGTTTAAAAAGCTGCAGGAGGAGCATCATCTGACGATTATGCTTATTGCCCATGACCTGCCCATGGTCATGCACGTCAGTGACAGAATCATCATGATGGACAGGAAAAGTAAATAATTGTGAAGCTGTTACAAAAATCAGGCGATTTTGTAACAGCTTTTTTAAATATATAAAAGTTGGAATATTCACCTTGAACTTTCAGTTTTTAACGTCTATAATTTATTAAACGACAGGAATCGGGGAATCTGTCGAATAGGGGAAAAGGACATAGGAATTGAAGGGAAAAATGGAAAAAATCAAAGCGTACATATCTAAAACCCGTTTTTGGGTTCTTGTGGCAGTTGTGCTGATGGTCATCATTGCTGTTGTTGTTATCTTTAAAAAGGCAGAAAACGCCGAAGAAACTCCTTATGAAAAAAACAGAAAGACCGTAGCCGCCCTGGAAAAGGCGGATATTTCCCATACGGAAAATGCTCTGAAAGACCTGGAAAGCCGGGACGGTTCCGAGGGCAGTCAAGGGGAAGAGCGGGATACGGTGGAATTAAAAAGGGCATTCCAGAATGCTGTGATACTGGGGGATTCTTTTTCAGAATCCATCGTGGAGTACGGCTTTTTGGACACGGATGTGGTGCTCTATAAAAGAGGGCTCAGCGTAAGCCAGGCAGATGACCTGGTGGACAATGCCATCTCACTGCGTCCCTCGGCAGTGTTTTTTGTTTTCGGAACAAACGACATGGAAATCTGTGAAGGGGACAGCAAGAAGTTTATTGAGGCATACAGGCGCCAGATCGGGCGGCTGAAAGAAGGGCTTCCGAATGCTGCAGTTTATATCAACAGCATTCTGCCTGCAACCAAAGAGGCTGTGAAGGAGACACCGAGTTATGCGTACTGTGAACCGTTTAACGAGGCACTTCAGGCCATGTGTGAAGAAGATGGATATACCTTTGTGGACTGTACTTTTTTAATAGAAGGAAAAGACGGAATTTATGAGCCGGACGGCATCCATGTGATCAAGAGTTATTATCCGGCATGGCTGTCCTATCTGGCGGATACGGCGGGATTATAAGATGAAAATAAAATGGGTAAAAGCGGGAACCCTTATGTTTTTGGCAGCCTACCTTGGTTTTTTATACACAGGAGGCTGGGCAAAGGATGTTCCCATAGAGGAAATAGCTTCCAAAATGGAGCAGGATAAGACAATAACTTCCCTGGAAAAATGCGGTGCAAGACAGCTTCGCAGGTTCTACGGGCTGGAAGCAGGGAATCTTGAAGGATATGTTTTTTATAAAGCAGAGTCCCCCATGTCTGTGGATGAGTTTCTGGTCGTAAAGGCGGAAAGTCCGAAGGAGGCAGAGGATGTGCTGGACAGTGCGGAAAAGCATCTGGAGGATCAGAAGAAAAGTTTTGAGGGATACGGCGTGTCCCAGACGGCGCTTCTTACAGAGGCGGCGGTGGAGACAAGGGGAAATTATGTGCTGTACGCATCCGGAAGTCATGCGCAGCAGTGGAGGAAAAAAATTCTGGAATTGATCAAATAGCAGGGAAGACGATTTCCGGGCCGTGTCCGGATTCAGGGGAGAATATATATGTTGCTGAACAGTTTGTTTTTTATCTTTGCATTTTTACCGGCAGTGCTGCTGATATACTACCTGCTGCCTGCCGCGGGGAGGAATTGGTTCCTTCTGGCAACAAGCCTTGTGTTTTATGCCTGGGGAGACCCGGTCTATCTTATTCTGCTCATATTTTCTGCGGTATTTCATTATATTATGGGTCTGCAGATCGGAGGAGAGGAGAATGATGGAAGACGGAAGAAACAGGATCTAATCTTTGCCGTGGGAGTAGATGTATTTCTGCTCTGTTTCTTTAAATATTTCGGGCCGGCAGCGAATCTGATCGGCAGCTTTTTTCATACACAGATTGCAGTCAGGGAGCTGGCGCTTCCCATAGGACTGTCCTTTTATACTTTTAAGAATCTGTCCTATCTCTTCGATATCTATTACGGCAGAACAGAGGCGGAGAAGAAATTTACGGATTTTGCCGCCTACGCGGTATTTTTTCCTGCCATGACCGCAGGGCCTATTGTGCGGTACAAGAACATGAAGGAGCAGATGAAGAAGCGCAGGGTGAATGCACTGCAGCTTGGCTGCGGAGCCAGAAGGTTTATTCTGGGTCTTGCAAAAAAGGTGCTGCTGGCCGACACACTGGCCTCCCTTTACGGGGAGATCAGCGCAGGGGCAGGGAATATATCTGTGCTCACTGCATGGATCGGTATGTTTGCCTTTACCATGGAAATCTATTTTGATTTTTCGGGATATTCCGATATGGCCATTGGAATCAGCAGGATGCTGGGATTTACGGTAAAAGAGAACTTTGACTATCCATATATGTCAAAAAGCGTCACTGAGTTCTGGCGGAGATGGCACATCTCTCTCGGAAGCTGGTTCAGGGATTATATCTACATACCTCTGGGCGGCAACCGCGTGGGAACAGGAAAGCATATCCGTAATATCCTGATCGTGTGGTGCCTTACCGGAATGTGGCATGGGGCAGCGCTGAATTTTCCAGCGTGGGGGTTATACTACGGAGTACTTCTGATTGCAGAAAAATATATTCTTGGCAGCAGGCTGAAAAAACTGCCGGGCTGGGTATCAGGGACTTATACGATGCTGCTGGTAATGGCAGGCTGGATGCTCTTTTCCCACAATTCCCTGGGGGAGGCAGCCGGTTATCTGGGGCATTTGGTGGGAATCGGGGCCGTGGGACTTGCGGATACGGCAGCGCTGTATTATCTGAAGACAAACCTCGTGATCTTCCTGCTGTGTATACTTGCCTGCAGGCCGGGATTTTACCGATGGGTGGAGAGCCGGTTCCACGATTCTATAGTTGGCTCCGCGGTGCTGTACGGCGTGCTGCTTCTTCTGGGGACAGCCTGCCTGGTCTACAGCTCTTACCATCCTTTTTTATACCTGCGTTTTTAATAAAACAGGCGGGGATTCCCCACCGGAACGGAGAGGTTCATGAATGAGAAAAATAAAAACCTGCACAGGAGGGCAGCGATCATTACAGGCTGGATTTTTATCGTAGTCACAGCCTTTTTCTTTCTTGGCAGCCTGATCGCCGGAGACAGGACTTTTTCTGACAAGGAGAACAGAATGCTGGAACAGGCACCCGGTATCAATGGGGGACAGATCATATCCGGCAGATATGAGGAGAAGTTCGAGACGTATTTCACTGATCAGTTCCTGCTGCGGGATATGTGGATTGAGATGAAGGCCGGATTCGACCGGCTGATCGGCAGAGTGGAGTCAAACGGCGTCTATCTGGGAAAAGATGGATACCTGATAGAGAAGTTCACAGAACCCGACGGGAAAAACCTGAAGGAGACCTGCAGCGCCATGGGAGACTTCGCTAAGAGATATGGGGAAGTGAAGCAGTACGCCATGATAGTGCCTAATGCAGTGGAAATCCTCTCTGACAAGCTGCCTGCCTTCGCACCGGCAGCAGATCAGGGAAGGTATCTTGACACCCTTGGAAAAGAGCTGGAGGAGCAGGGGATCATGGTTCTGGATATGCGCGGCGTCCTGAAAAAGAACCGGGACAAGAAACTGTATTATAAGACAGACCATCACTGGACCACAGAGGCGGCGTATTTGGCGTTTCTGGAGGCAGGGAAGACCATGGGATACAATGGATCAGAGATCACATTTGACGCGCTGCCTGTCACAGGCGGATTCCAGGGTACACTGTCTGCAAAGAGCGGTTTTCGTTCAGGGGAGAAGGAGGAGCTGGAAGTATATCTGCCAAAGGACGGTTCCCCTTCTTCGGTGGTCAATTATGTGGATGAGCAGAAAAAGACAGCCAGTTTTTACGATACGGGAAAACTGGATACCAGAGACGGATACGCCTGTTTTCTGGGCGGCAACCACCCGCTTATCCGTATCGAGACACCTGTGCAGTCAGATAAGACACTTTTGGTGCTGAAGGATTCCTATGCCAACTGTTACCTGCCGTTTCTGGCGACCCAGTACCGGAAGATCGTGGCAGTAGACCCCAGGTATTATTACGGGGATTTGGAAGAGCTGATGCAGGTGGAGGAGATACAGGAGGTTTTATATCTGTACAATGCCAATACTTTCTTTTCAGACACATCCCTGCAGATGGTTCTGAGGGAAAGCTGAGAGGGAGAGGGGCAAAAATACAGGGCTTTCGCCGGTATAGCTTTCAGTTATGATTTACATACTAATTAGTTATAACGCTTTAAATGCATTGACAAAATTTTGAATAGTTGATAGAATTACAAGAAAAGTTAAGCTGTTCCGTGAAAACGGGAGAGCATGGGAGAAGGTGCTGTATGAACAAAAGAATTTTATCTATTCTGGTTGAAAATACGGCCGGTGTTCTGAGCCGGGTCTCCGGTTTGTTCAGCCGACGCGGTTATAATATCGACAGTCTTTCCGTGGGTATCACAACGGATCCGAATTATTCCCGTATGACAGTTGTCTGCAGAGGGGATGAACTGATTCTGGAACAGATCACCAAGCAGGTGGAAAAGCTTGAAGACGTACTTACCGTGAAGGTGCTGAAGGACGGGCAGAGTGTCAACAGAGAATTGATTCTGGTGAAGGTCCGTGTGGAGCCCGAGCAGCGACCGAGTATCTCTTCAATCGTGGATATTTTCCGTGCCAATATTATTGATGTGGGCAAGGAATCCATGATTATTGAGCTTACCGGTACCAAGTCAAAGCTGGAAGCCTTTATTGACCTGCTGGAAGGCTATGAGATTCTGGAACTGGCAAGAACGGGTATCACCGGACTTTCCAGAGGTGTTGATGATGTCTTCTATTTAGAGGAAGACGAGGAGTAATTTTACATACGTTAGCTAGAGAATGATTTTTTATTCCCTAAGATAAAACAATATGCTAGGAGGAAATTAAAATGGCAGTAAAAATTTATTATCAGGAAGATTGCAACATGGCACTTTTAGAGGGCAAGAAAGTTGCAATCATCGGTTACGGCAGCCAGGGACATGCACATGCTCTGAACTTAAAAGAATCAGGTGTGGATGTTGTTGTCGGACTTTATGAAGGCAGCAAATCCTGGGCAAAAGCAGAGGCACAGGGATTAAAAGTTTATACAGCAGCAGAAGCTGCAAAACAGGCTGATGTCATCATGATTCTGATCAACGATGAGAAACAGGCAGCTATGTACAAAAAAGATGTTGAGCCGAACCTGGAAGAAGGTAATATGCTTATGTTCGCACACGGCTTTGCTATCCATTTCGGACAGATCAAACCGCCGGCTAACATTGACGTTACCATGATCGCTCCTAAGGGACCGGGTCATACAGTAAGAAGCGAGTATCAGGTAGGAAAAGGTGTTCCGTGTCTGGTAGCTGTACAGCAGGATTACACAGGAAAAGCAAAAGACAGAGCACTGGCTTACGCTGCAGCACTGGGCGGAGCAAGAGCAGGTGTTCTGGAGACTACTTTCAAAGTTGAGACTGAGACCGACCTGTTCGGCGAGCAGGCAGTTCTCTGCGGCGGTGTATGCGCACTGATGAAAGCCGGCTTCGAGACATTGGTAGAAGCAGGATATGCACCGGAGAACGCTTACTTTGAGTGTATCCATGAGATGAAACTGATCGTTGACCTGATCTACGAAAGCGGATTCCAGGGCATGCGTTATTCTATCTCCAATACTGCTGAGTATGGTGATTACATCACAGGATCTAAGATCATCACAGATGATACCAAGAAAGCTATGAAGAAGATCCTGTCCGATATCCAGGATGGTACTTTTGCAAAAGACTGGATTTCCGAGAACCAGACAGGCTGCATGCACTTCGGCGCTATGAGAAGAAGAGAAGCAGAGCATCAGTTAGAGGAAGTCGGAGCAGAGCTGCGTAAATTATACAGCTGGAACGACACAGGCAAACTGATCGAGAACTAAATGTTAATGTATAAATAAAAACAGCCGCCGGGTGAAGGAAGTATCCTTTTCCCGGCGGCTTTGCCGTGGGGCCGTTGCCCCGCAGTTATTCCTGTAATTATGGCCGTTTACTGTTATAAAAATCAATGAAATCCTTTACCGCTGTGGTCTGCTGCAGGTTATCCAGGAAAGCGAAGCCGATATTCCGCTTGTGGATCGGGAAGGGGAGGGGAATCTCCACCAGGGTCTTATCCCTCAGTTCTTTTTCTACGAACTGGCGGATGACACAGGCCACGCCCAGGCCGATCTTGGCAAATTCAATGAGCAGATCCATGGTGGACACTTCCAGCAGGTTGTTTGTCTCAATGTGGTGCATGGAGAGGTAGTCATCTATATACTGGCGGGTCATATTTTCCTTGTCCAGCAGCATCAAAGTGGCTGTGTGGAAGATATCGTCCTTGTGGTTGGTGCGCAGGGACAGATTGTCCAGGTAGGAACTGGTGCTGACGAAAATGTCCTCAATTTCCCCGAGAGAATCAAAATGTATGTGGTGAAGCCGTTCCGGTTCCCCGATAAGCCCCAGATCAATTTTGTTTTCCTTTAGAAGCTGCAGGGTGTGGTTGGTGGACTGGCATTCAATGGTAATCTTCACATGTGGGTGCAGCTTGATGAATTCCTGCAGATAAGGAAGCAGCATATATTTGCAGAGGGTAGTGCTGACCCCGATATGTAAATGCCCGATTCCCAGGTCATTGATCTTCTTAATACGGGATTCTCCCATCTGCAGGGAATAGAAGGCTTTCTGCACATAGTCGTAGAGAATCTCCCCCTCCTCGGTGAGCTGGACGCCTCTGGAATTTCTGGAGAACAAAGTCACATCCAGACTCTGCTCCAGTTTGCGGATGGATTTGCTGATCGCCGGCTGGCTGATATAGAGCTGCTCTGCGGCTTTGGAAATATTACCCGCGTTGGCTACAGTGTAGAAGACGCGGTACAGGGATAAATTCTGCTCCATTTATAAAACCTCACTTCTGTATTTTATTTTACACCATATAAATAGGAGTTATGGCAGATATATTTAATATGTATTTCTATTATAACAAAAGATATGCTATGATAGCAATAGATGAAATCGATAGAACAAGGAGGAATACCCATGGGAATGACAATGACACAGAAAATTCTGGCTGCAGCAGCCGGTCTTGACAAAGTGGAAGCCGGACAGTTGATCGAGGCAGACCTGGATTTGGTACTGGGTAATGATATTACATCTCCTGTAGCAATTCACGAGATGGATAAAATGACCGTTAAGAATGTATTTGATAAAGACAAAATCGCGTTGGTTATGGACCACTTTATTCCGAACAAGGATATCAAATCAGCGGAACACTGCAAATGCGTGCGTGAATTCGCATGTAAGAATGAAATTACCAATTACTTCGATGTGGGAGAGATGGGCATTGAGCATGCGCTGCTTCCGGAAAAAGGCCTTACCGTGGCAGGTGACGTGGTGATCGGAGCGGACTCTCATACCTGTACCTACGGCGCGCTGGGCGCTTTCTCCACAGGCGTGGGAAGTACCGATATGGCAGCAGGCATGGCTACGGGAAAAGCCTGGTTCAAAGTACCGTCTGCCATCAGATTCAATATTGTAGGCAAACCGGCCAAATGGGTAAGCGGAAAAGACGTGATCTTACATATCATCGGCATGATCGGCGTGGACGGTGCTCTTTACAAATCCATGGAATTTGTAGGTGAAGGCATCAAAAACCTGAGCATGGATGACCGCTTCACCATTGCTAACATGGCAATTGAGGCAGGCGGAAAGAATGGAATCTTCCCGGTTGACGAGCAGACGGAAGCATATATGAAAGAACATTCCAAACGCCCGTATAAAGTTTACGAGGCAGATGCGGATGCGGTTTACGACGAAGAATATACCATTGATCTGAGCCAGCTGAAACCGACCATCGCATTCCCGCATTTGCCGGAAAATACAAAGACAATGGATGAGATCACAGAGGATGTGGTGATTGACCAGTCCGTGATCGGTTCCTGTACCAACGGCAGAATTGAAGACCTTCGCTGTGCAGCAGAGATATTAAAAGGCCGTAAAGTGAAAAAGGGCGTGCGCTGCATTATCATTCCTGCAACACAGAACATCTATCTGCAGGCAATGGAGGAAGGACTTTTGAAGATCTTTATAGAAGCCGGCGCAGTTGTCAGCACTCCGACCTGCGGACCGTGCCTGGGCGGATATATGGGTATCCTGGCAGAGGGCGAGCGCTGCATTTCCACCACAAACAGAAACTTTGTGGGACGTATGGGACACGTGGACTCTGAAGTATATCTGGCAAGCCCGGCTGTGGCTGCGGCAAGCGCAGTAACCGGCAAAATTTCCGTTCCGGAAGAACTTGGATTATAGGAGGGTGAAGACATGAAAGCAAACGGAACAGTTTTTAAATATGGCGACAATGTAGATACGGATGTCATCATCCCGGCAAGATATCTGAATTCTTCTGATCCGGCAGAGCTGGCACAGCACTGTATGGAGGACATTGACAAGGAATTCGTGAAGAAGGTACAGAAGGGTGATATCATTGTGGCAAATAAGAACTTCGGCTGCGGTTCTTCCCGTGAGCATGCACCCATTGCCATCAAGGCAGCAGGGGTAAGCTGCGTCATTGCCGAGACCTTTGCCCGTATTTTCTACCGCAACTCTATCAATATCGGCCTGCCTATCATTGAGTGTCCGGAAGCGGCACAGAACATCGAAGCGGGAGATGAGGTGGAAGTGGATTTCGACAGCGGGATCATCACCAACAAGACAAAAGGAACCAGCTTCAAAGGCCAGGCATTCCCTGAGTTTATGCAGAAAATCATTAAGGCTGAAGGCCTGATCAATTACATCAACAGCCAGCAGTAAAACAGCAGGATATAAAACGGTCCATTTCGCCGGGAAAAGCGGGATGGGCCGTTTTTTATGTGCGTGGGGGGAGGTAATGGCTGCGATTCATTGGCTTCGGTATTGGCGGAATCAGGTTGTAAGAGGAATGATAAAAAACATGAAAAAGCAGGCAAAATTCTATAATACACCGGATGCCCCAGAACCCAACCGTCCGATTCACATGGGTGCAGTTGGCATTATAAGAAACAACGGAAGGGTACTGCTGGAACGCAGTACAGACGCAGATCGCTGATAAAACGGAAAATGGCGGCCGCTTCTGTGCTGTCTGTATTATGCATTTCTATGGTGGTTGGGGTAGGAGTACATTTAAATAACAGCAGAAAACCGGATCTGATCATACCAAAACGGGAAGAGATTATAAAAGAAGGGTATCCAAAGAACGAAGCAGGGCAAACCTATGGAATTGGAGGCGTTATATATGGAGAACCTGAACTGCTGCTGGCTATAGGAGAAGATGATGTACAGGGATATGTGAAAAGCACAGACCTGGTTGGAGACCTGCCGGAAAGTTTAAATATTAATTGGAAAATAAAATTCCGGCAGTCCTGTAGAATATGGTGCTATATCGTACTGCTGAAAATAAATAACCAGTTTTCCCGGCTCTATATAAAAATTGTTGATACGAAATGTGTTATGCAAAAGCGTTTTATAGTCATCAAAATAAGTACCGGGATTCTCTTTTAATCTTCTGGCAATCTGGCTTTCCATGGATACCTGCAGTTGATACAGGGAAGAAGGCGTAAGAGGATAAAAATCTGTGAGCCGCAGCCTTTCTCCGCTGCTGAAATCCCATGTATCGGAAGTGCGTATTGTCTGCCCATGAGCTCCGCCTGTATAAGTATATGTATCCGTATATAAGCTGGTGATGCATCCGGAATTATAGGTAATCTGGAAAACAACGTCCAGAGTATAAATATTAAACGGGCGCGTGCCCTGTATGTATTCAAGGTCCTGTGCTGCCTGCGCAAATATCACATTCCTGCAGTAGTCCCGGGTGTTCTGCGCAAGTTGGAGATAGTAAGCGTTTATGGCCTCGGCGGCTTTCACATTGCATGTGGTAGTGAAGGAAGGGTAGTTGATTTTATATGTTACTACCGGTATGTTTTTATATGACATGGTATCAGTTAAGGTATTTGTCGTGATTGTCTGCATATGTACCACCTCACCGATTCATAATATAGATCATAAAATTAAGATATGCCGCGAATATACACCAGATGAGATAAGGGATTTGTAAATAAGCGGCAGCAGGGCTGATCTTATAAAACTGATAGATCATGACGATAATAACAAGAATCAATGTCAGCAGCCATATAAATGCAAGAAAATACTGGGAGAAACCAAAGAAAATAATGCTCCAGAAGAAATTGAAAAGCAATTGAACAGCGTATGTCCTAAGCGCCCTGCGCTTGCCCGGATCATTGGATTCATAGATGAGGTAGGAAGAGATTCCCATTAAAATGTAAAGTATTGTCCACACAACCGGAAATATAAAAGCCGGCGGACTGAGGGCTGGCTTGTTTATCATGTCATACATAGAACGGTTTCCGCTGATCAGGGTAGACAGAGAACCAATGGCCAGCGGAAGCAGAATGGAGATAACCAAAGAGCTTCTGTTTTCTTTGCTCATATCTGTAATATACTCCCTGCACGGGTATTTACTAAAACATATGCGTTTTTTTGATCATTTATGAGAAGTGTTTGAAAGCTAATCCGTTTTCTTTATTTTATCACCGCCGCAGATTTCTTTGTGCACAAGGATGGTGTCCAAGGTATCGCCAAGCTGGGAAAAAACCGCAGCCAAGATCGCTAATTCGTCCTCTGTGCAGTTTTGGGAAAGAGCACAGGCCGCTGTAGATATAAAAGTAACAAGTTCACAGGAATTCATTATTATCACCTCTGCTTTATTATTATGCAGAAACAGCGGTAAAGTGATATATCCGGGAAAATCCCGCTCTATTCAAACCGGTAGGAAAGCATCAGATGAAGGAGGATGTGTCAGGGACTTTGTTAAAATTCTTTGCATTATTTTTTATGACGCTAGATCATATATATGATTATTTTCCTGCCTCCCCCATTCTTTTTAAATGGATGGGGAGGAAACAGAAAATTGATATTTATTTTAATTTTGTCGGACGGGTGGAACTACCGCCGGACAAGGCATGACAGGCCCGGGACGGCAGCACCACGGAACAAAAGGCTCCATTGAAAAAGAGCATTTATAGTCTCTGCCAGTTATTCACAATTATGAAAGCGGCTAACTACCGGTATCTGGAATTCATCTCGTCGTTTGATGACCACAGTAAAGGCAACGGGAATCTGACAAAAGTCACCAGTCCGATTATGGAAAATGAGCATTCCTACCGGGGGCTTAATTTCTTTACAGAGCGTGACCTGCGAGTACTTGTAGCCATCAGCCGTGGAGAATACATGACTTATGGAATGCAGGGAAAATCCATCCTCCAGTATCTGGAAGATATTAGTTCCTCCGCTATGTCCAGAATATTCAAGAGGCTCCGCCTTCACGGAATCATTGAACGAGTTCAGGGAACTTATAAATATTTTCCAACAGCCTACGGCAAAGAAGTCATTGCCGCTGGGCTTGCTATTAGAAATCTTGTGCTTATACCAGCTTTGGCATAAGTGTTTTTTCTACGCAGAAATTTTGCCATTTTGCGCTAAA
>PPYE01482895.1_pt1 | contig 43518 bp, 35 predicted proteins | sample 1559881 | NCBI WGS metagenome assembly PPYE01 (sample SAMN08240022, study PRJNA423297) | Human gut metagenome, whole genome shotgun sequencing project.
TAATAATAATAATAAAAATAATAATAAGAATAAGAATAAGATGTATGAGTAAAGCAAATATAAGCGTGCTTTCAGTGGATTTTCTCTATATATAAATAACATTTTAAATTGCTCCTTTACTATTATTAAATATAAAAGACATAGATTAGCAAGGACAAAAGGTAGAGATAAGTAGTAGAAAAGCTCTGGATTAGCGATTACTAAATAACCACCCATAAAATTTAATAAGCATAAAGAAAGACAACCTATTATCATTCTTATTTTCCTCCTTTAATGAAAAGCATATAAACTTTCTTTTACCTGGTTGATATCAAAAGTACCTTTGGTCGGTTGTGATGGTAATTTCTGATTACCTACTATAAAAGGGCTTAGGTCTCGTTCAAAAGCTGTTAAAACATCATTGGTTGTGTACATTTCTACAAAGCACTCTCGAATGAGACGGAACAATAAACCTGCTTTTGCAAGGGTCGTACCATAGCTGTCGTGTATCATTGCAAAGTTAGTTATTTTTGCTTCTGCTGCCCTGTTTACGGTCATTTGTAAATGACTGGCATCCATACTGTGAATAAAATTAGGTGCAATTGCTTGTGATTGTTTTCGTCTGTCAACGGTTCCTGTAACCTCGATATCATAAAAACGTTTTGTGATGTGTAAAAAACGCATTTGATACGTTTTGACGTTGTAGACCATATAAGGCTGCTGAACAATAAAGCCCATAGGTGTTGTCCACTGTATGACCTCACCGTTCTTAGTGACCATACGTGCCACCTGTTGTAACCATTCCATACCTTCTACAGCCTTAACAACCGTGGTTTGTACTGCTTTCCAAATAAGCTTGGCCATGTATCCTGCATATTGGTTAGCATTATCAGCCGTAAATAGCCCCTCACCTATATGAGAAATAATTGTGTCTTCCAATATCTGGTCTCTGAAACCAAACTGTTTAGCACCATAAGCAAGGGTCATAACTGGCCTTTTTGTCACCTTCCTGTTGACACCAAAGGACAACCAGCCCTGTGCAAGGGTCTTTGTACCATACTTAATTTTATCGTGGTCATCAGTGGTGTCTCCTGTGCCTGTCTTTGCATCCTGCTCTAAGACACAATTAACTTTATCTGCTACGGTCTGATAGATGTCGTTTGGCTTAGCACCTGGAGCTAAGTTGACCTCTTTGGCTCCAATAGGGTCTCTTAAGATGGCTGAAAAATGTTGTACTTGATATTCAGAAAAGTTCGTTAAGCTTTTCCCGCCGCAATCCTTGACCATCCTTTAGACCCCCTTCGACTCCAATTATCAATAGTATAGATAGGTAAATGAAAATAATGGGCTGCTGCACTGGTAGATAAAAACTGTTCTCCTGTAGGAGCAATAATTATATGATGTGATTTTGTTGCTGCCATCCTCTCATAATCTGCCTGTGTCCTGTTCCTGTGACTTTGGGAAGAACGTTCTTTACATTCTTTTTGGTGCGTTGCTGCCCATTCTTTTCCAGCGCTGTGTATTTTGTCTTTGAATATGGGGTTAAAGATGCCTGTTTTGTTCTTTTTAGCCGTAGCCCCCACTTTGCTCATAGCTTCTTTCTGTTTTTGTCTGTCTACTTTTTGTAAATTTTGACAGACTTTACTTCGCATTTCTGCTGCATATGCTGGGTCTTCCCAAATATCATGGATGTGCCCCGCCATCATACGATAGGCAAGTTTATCCTGCACTCTTCCATATATCTTCCACAGTAAATGGTGTGCTAATATGTGCTCTTTATGGTGCAAAGTAGTTATATTACAAGCACCGTTTGTCCCTCCTGCATGTTTAGGAATTATGTGGTGTCGCTCTAAACGGCCATACTTAGTTATAAGGGTGCGTTTTGCTTTACCACGTTTTATTAATTTTTGATATATTTGTTGATAATTCATAATACATTAGTCATTGCGGCTGCTGCATGTTACCATGCAGAATAGACTATATCTTCATCTCTTGAGATGGCCCCCATTTCCACCCACTTGGGTGTACTTCCTTTCGGAATAGTCGTTACACGTTCCTATTTGTATAGGCTTCGCTCGGTATTGTCTCATATGAGAGTTTCACCGAATTAGAGGGCTGTTCGATAAGGTTCACACCTTAAAGGGGCTAAAACTTTCATTCCACCCACTACACGTGCCATCGAAAGCTATTGGTATACCTGTAATGAAACCTTTAGCGTGACCATTATGCTCTTCAAGGTACTTCTGAAGCTTTTGGTACTCAAAACACCACGCTAAGAATTCAAAGGGGGCATCTAAGTTACCCCACCAGTCCACCATGTCTAACGGTTGGGCAGCAGTGTCCAAAATGTTGCTTTTATTGTCTTCTACCCAAGAGACACAATCAGAAAAAGACACCTTGTCTATTCCTGCAAATTCAGCACCTGCAATAAAAAACCACTGGATGTCTTCATCATTTTCCAGTGGTTCTGGTTCTGCAAATAGCAGTAATCCTTTATTCAGTTCATCACCTTGTGGGCTAAAAGATGGGATTGGGTAGATACGCCCTCGAAAGTCTATGTTGTGTGGAAAGTAGATTTTATCATATTGTTCAAAGCGTTGTGCTGTTCGTAAATTGATGTGTACCCTTAGGGCTTTTCCTCGCCTGCTGGCTTCCTTTTCATACAGAAGTTTAGCGGCTTTTTTGTGTCTCTTAAGCTCTTCTGGTGTTGGATTTTCAAGCGTTGGTAGCTTTGAAAAGGGCTCCATCTGTGGTAATCCTGCTATGTCTCCCCCCTGATTAACAAGCTGTTCTGCTACTCGTAACACCTTAGAGTTAATAATCCATGGTGTCTGTTGAATGCTATTTACAGCATTTAAGACATTACTTAAATCAGCGGCTTTTACTTGCTCTTTATATTGCTTAAAAAAGAAGTTGTTTTGTCTATCCTGTGTGTGGTAGCGCTCTGTACGGATAAAGCCATGAATAGCATTCAATTCACCATAATAGCCCCCTGTTAAATCTGATTTCCAGGGGGCTGGTGTCATAATCATTGGGCAAGACTGATATGCCCTTGATAATAAATAATGCGTGTTTGCGTTCCATATCTTATGAAAAGCATCTGTAGGCTCGATGCACTCAACACCTTTGCCCCTAAAGTTTACCCTGTAGTGAGTAGCAAATAAATCAGTTCCTTGCATGCATATTTCTAATAGCTTTGCACCAAAAAGCATCGTTTCTTTCAGCGGCCACTGTCTTTCTTTCCAATTGGTCTGCTTCATGACGTTTTGTATAAAATAGCGCCGATAAAAATTGCTTCTTCGTCTTGACAGTCCTACTAAAGTATTTAGCTCTTTTTCCTTGTTCCCTTGTAAAAAGGCCTGTAGCTGTGCTTCTTCTAAGACGTCTTGTTGTATATTTTGACACGTGCTTGATAGTGATAATGTTGTGTGTGCCGCATTGACGGTTTCTGTGATTGTAGCCAAAGACAAAAGAGTAACTAAATCTTGTCTGTTGTCTTTATAGATGTTCAGCAACCACATGACCAGCGGATAATATGCAGCCTTAACGCCCCCTTTTGGCTCTTCTTGATACTTTAAGAACGCCTCAATGTTAGCCGCTAAGGTGTCATAAAGATATTCAATTAAGCCACGGCCTATTGGTGTCTCTATGGCCTTGCCTTCTCGTGTCTTCTCTTGCAGGTGCTTTTTAAGTTGCTCTTCTGCTTGATGTTTAAATTGATATTCTATTTCAAGCTCTTCTAAAAATAGTGGGCTCTGTTCCATGTTTTCCATCACTTGCAACCTCCACTTATCCAAAATAAAAGCCATGCTATGAATAAAGACACAGCAAAACACAGCCCATGAAACATACCTATGGCAATGTATGTTTCTAAAGTATCTCTATCAATCGGAAACATGTTGTTTACCTCCTGAGTAAATAAAAAGCCCCCATATGGTAACATAAAGGGGCTATTTACAAATAATATAATTGGCACTATGTAAGACATCCTCAATAGCTTTGGTGTCTTCAACGAAAATATACATTCGTTTATATGAGTTTTTATTATTTGTAAGGGTCATGTAAGTACAGGATGTACGTTCAAGGACATAAAGGGCATTATCAATCAGTAAGTAGCATGTAGCCCCATGTAGTACCTCTGCAATTAAAAAAGCACAGTAGTTTTTATCTAACTGTGCCTTAGTAATTACAAGCCCGTTTTTATATATCTTGCGTGGGTACATTTGATAACCGCTCAATGATGCCTTTAGGTGTCTTTATGTAACATCCATCGGCATAAAAGGAGGCACCTAAGGACTTGAAGTCCACATAGCTTTTAATGGCGTTATAATTACTCAAAATAAGTTTCTCTTTTAACCAGCCTTTGGTATATTCTGTCATATTGTCATATTCTGTTAAAAACATGTGGCCGCTGCAAATGGCTGTAATAATTGTTTTGTCTTTTACCTCCTGGAATACATCTAAATAAGCAGATAGTGTTTCTTGCTGTTCTTTTGTCATATTTGCAACTTGTATTGCCTCCTCAATTGTATCTGCAATGTAATTTTCATCTGTAAACTGCATGTGTACTAAAAAGTTATGATTGTGCCATGTACGAATTGTGCCCTCTCTTAATAAATCAATAAGTTCCATTGCTGTTTCCTCCCTGTAATTTTTGAATAAAATGCATAACAATTTGTGGTCGTTTATAGCATGGCACTGTTCCATAAAAACTATTCTCTAATTCTCTTAGCCATGACGTGTTAATATGTTGTCCACAGGGTTTAAACCCCATTGTTATTGCTATATCATTAAAAATATATGCATCAGCCAGCCACCCATTAGACGAACTCACTAAATAGTATTTTGGTGAAAAGCTCCGCCATAAAAGGGGATACATGATATCCATAGGTGCTTGAAAACACTTATAGCGTTTTAAGAGCTTTTCTTGCGTTATTTTTCTATACATTTTGTGCTTGCCCCCTGTTTTTCCCTTTCTTTCAACAACAAAGCATTAAAAAGCGCTTGATTGTGTAGTGCCTCAACCCATTCTGAAAAATTAGACACAGTTAACTGCCGTACAATAGACTTACCATATTTTTTATAAAACATATTTTGATATTTTGAGGTTGTCCTTGAGTATCTTTTATCTGTAGCAATGTAATATAACACGCCGTGTACTCTATGAGATACTGTCATTGCAATTGGTGTATCGTAAGACTGAAACAGAAGGACACGTCCAATTGCCGTATCAAAAACTACTTTAGACTGATTAGCAACGGGACGGCCTGACCGCAAACTTTCCATATTTTTAACTTTAAACATTTTATTTTTCCTCCTTGATTTTTAATACACGGTGTTATGAATACGGCAATTCTTTTTTAAAAGTAAAGCAAGTTGTACTCTACTGATACGCCGTGTGTTTCCAAATGCCGATGTAGTCTCTATAAAGTCCCAATCTGTACATTTTAAAAGAGACTGTAGTTTTTCTTTTACAGTCTCTGGTGAGAAATCTTGTCTATATAGTTTTAGGATTTTCATAGCTTAGTCCTTCCCTTCTATCCAACGCTGGCCATTTTTTAAATATAAGTTGTCGTCATAGTCTAAAAACCATTGTTTAACATAATCAAATGATTGCATTTCATCCCATTCTTGCTCCAATTCCTCATAAAATCTATCACATAAATCTATACGGACTTGTTCAATTAGTGCATATAGTTTATCCGCTACATAACTTGTTTGTGGTGTCTCTATCAGCGTATCAGCCGTGTTCTCTCGAACAGTCACACTATATTTATGTACGTATCTATGAATTGTACGTACAACTATAAAATCAATGGATGCTTGCACATCATTAAAAGAAGGCATAGTGCGTAAAAAGCACACTTCTTTTTCATAACCGTGTTTTTCTGCATAAGTCAACATGGCCAGCGTGTCAATGTTACTACAAGTAAAAGAGAGGCCATCCCCCTGGCTATAAAAACCACTGTAATTAATGTCGTTGGTCACACAATTAAAGCCAGCCTCTTTTAAATCTTGTAACCATAAATCTTTTAAATAATTAGCATCATACTCAAAATCGTCTAAAAACATGTCAATATTTTCATTAACAATTTTTTGTTGAACTTTTGCATTTAACTCATGAAATCTATATAACTTAACTATTCTTGTCTCCATTTTCAGATTACCTCCAATTTTCAAAAAAAAAAAAATCAAGCTGTTAGTCGCTTTTTATTTCACTCTTGCTACACTTTATGCAGTAGCAAGTCTGCACAGTTTTATTATTTAGCCGCTGTTTTTATACAGCGCTGTTGCATAAATCATTGCAACTTTTAGCATGCGTCTGACGCCCCCATGCTGACGATTACCATAAACTATATAAACACTGTCACTGTCTATATAGACCTTTACGGCCTTTTATACATGTGATATAATTTGTTTGGTGAACGGCCTATATCATACATATAAAATTGGTTATGCGGTTATCAAAGAATCGCTTTCACTGACACAATGATACAACACTGTTGCAACATTGTATAGTCAATAAATTTTTATATGTTGTTATAGGCTTTCTTTATATGTGGAGGTGTACGATGAATACTGAAAAAATTATTACTCAATATAACAAACAGTTTTCAGACACAGTAAATAATGACTATATACGTTTTCGTTTATCGTCTGATTTAAAAACAGCTTTTCTATCGTTCTGTAAAACACAACATATATCAAGTAGTTTATTGTTAAGAGCTTTAATTGCTGACTGTTTAAAGCAGAGCAATCAAAAAGATATAAGTAGCATAAATATATCAGATAGCACATTAGACGATGTTGCATATTTAGCTAAAAAGTTACACAAAGATAAAAAAGATATTATAGATAACGCAATACAGTTATATGTAAAACAATATGTACACTTTTAGGGGCATTAAAGTTGACAATAAGTATAAACTAAATTACTTATTGTCTCTTTTTGTTTACACCGTGTATTGTTATATTGTGTGTCTTTATGTAATGTTAAGATACATTTAGGTACATTTAGGTACATTTAGGTACATTTAGGGAACAATAAGTACATTAATGAACATATTGTTCGATATCTAACAGATAAAATATCTATAACATATTTATTATGAATAGACACATATATAACTTCTACTCTATATGTCCCTTATTGATAACAAAAACGTTATTAATCAAACAACAAACAGGTAACATTATGTCCCTTTATGTCCCCCTTTGTGTCCGATGGAGGCTGACATAAAGGGAACAAAATGAGACATTATGGTACACACCAGGTATACACCATACCCCTATAGGTATATTAAAGACGTTATAGATTGTTTATTGTTTCGTTATAGTCACACCTTGGGCACACTATGGCCTATATGTATCAGATTTACTTTATTATTACTATATGGGACATATGGTACAATTAGGGACATATGGGGGTATTTTTATATTTTGTAATTCATTAACCCACATTTCACAATTTTTACCATATTTTCTTTTTGCCCCCTAAAGGAGACCATAATGAAACATCAACGAAGACAAAAGGGTGAAGGCAGTATCATTGAGTACAAAAAGGGGCATTATAGAGGCTTCTTAGACCTTGGTAAAGACCCCCAGACACAAAAACGCATCAGGAAGACCTTCACGGGTACAGACAAAAGAGAAGTCATCAAACTAATGCAGCAATACCAATATGAAAAAGAAAAAGGTATTCTTAGCATTAACAGCATGACTCCTTTTAATATTTACTGTAATCACTTCTTAGAAATCAAAGAAGGTAAAGTAAAAAGTACAACATATAAATCCTACGTTCATTATATAAATAAGCATTTTATACCCTTCTTTCATCAGACACCCCTGAAGGATATTAAGACAAAGGATATAAATACTTTTCTTATTCAACATAAAAACTATAGCAGTGCTACTACGAATGTCTATCGAACTGTCCTAAGTATGATATTTCAGACAGCAATAGCAGAAGAGCTTATCTTTACTAATCCTGTATCTTTGTCTGAAAATATAAAAACAAGACAAAAAGAAATAGTACCTTTAACAATCAATGAAGCACAGCTATTACTAAATTCAGTTAAGGACATGAAGGTACATACAGGTATCCCATGGTACCCTATTATCCTTTTGTGCTTAGAATGTGGCTTTAGACGTGGTGAAGTCTTAGGTCTTCACTGGTCGGATATAGACACAGTTAATAATACAATTACTATCCACCGCTCTATTGCTTCAGACACCTCTATACAAACACCTAAGACACAGCAGGCACAAAGAACAATAGCAGTAGATGCTCAAACCATCAAAACACTACTTACTTATAAAAAGCATGATATTGTTGTCTTCCCGAATGCTATTGGGTCTTATTTTGCCCCTACAGCTATTTCTGTAGCCTTTAAGCACCTTAGTGAGTCATTAGGGCTCCATATACGCTTTCATGACCTACGGCACACCAATGCCACCTGGTTAATAGCGAAAGGTATCAATCCAAAGACAGTAAGTGCCCGTTTAGGACACAGTGATGTCTCTATAACGCTCAATAGGTACACCCATGCAGTACAAGAAGAAGACAAAAAAGCTGCCTCCCTTATAAACAATTTAATAAACAAGAAATAAGAACCATTGTGTGCCAATAGTGTGACTAATTGGCACATTTTGTATTCTTATTCTATCAAAGGCTACAATCGGAGGTAGAATTGTAGCACTTAAATACATCAAAATAAAATGCTTAATAAGATTCTAAATCAAATAAATTTTCTTTCTGCACTCCACACACAGTCGAAAGTTCCATAAAAAAACGACAGCAGAATTTTCTACTGTCATTTCCTTTTCTTTTCACCTTATTTCAGGCGCAGACCCAGTTTTTCACCAAGCATTCTGTATCTTTCAATATCACTGCGGCGAAGGTAGTCAAGCATGTTTCTGCGCTGCCCGACCAGTTTCAGCAATCCGCGGCGGGAATGATGATCTTTCTTGTGTTCTTTCAGGTGTTCAGTGAGAAGAGCGATTCTCTTGGAGAGGATAGCGATCTGCACCTCCGGAGATCCTGTATCGCCTTCATGTATCGCATACTGTGCAATAATTTCTTTTTTCTGTTCTGCTGTAAGCATAATTAAGCCTCCTGTAAATAAATTGCCGCATCTAAGTGATTCGTCGGAGTATCGAAATCCCGGGATGCAGTTCATACCTTAGCCATTATACACAGAGTGCATATATTTTTCAAGTCCTATCCTAGAATGATCTTATCACTCAATGCATCTGCATTTTCCTCAAACTTTTTGAGGAGCACTTCAATTGTCAGTTCCCGTTTTTCCTCTTCTGCATAATCGGCAATAATTCGTCCGCTATTCATCATAATCAGACGATTTCCGTATCTTAAAGCATCACGCATATTATGGGTAATCATCAAAGTTGTTAAATGCTGCTCACTGACAATTTCATCCGTAATTTTCAGAACCTTATCCGCAGTTTTAGGATCTAAAGCAGCTGTCGGTTCATCAAGGAGAAGAATATCCGGCTTTTTCAGCGTCGCCATCAACAGTGTCACTGCTTGGCGCTGCCCCCCTGAAAGAAGATCAATTCTTGTTCTCAAACGATCTTCAAGTCCTAAATCAAGGCGGGCTACCATTTCTCTATATTTTTCGTGATCACCATCAGAAAAAGCCCATTTCAATCGACGGCTTTCTCCACGACGGGAAGCTAAAAGAAGATTTTCCTCCAACTGCATTCCGCCTGCAGTCCCTTTCATAGGATCTTGAAACACACGTCCAATAAATTTGGCACGCCTGAATTCACTCATCCGTGTTACATCTGCACCGTTTAACTCAATTGTTCCTTCATCAGGAATATAAACTCCGGAAACAGCATTCAGAAGGGTACTTTTCCCCGCACCATTACCACCGATGACAGTGCAAAAATCCCCATCATTCAAAGTCAATGATAAATCAATCAATGCTTTCTTTTCATTAGGTGTTCCCCGAAAAAAAGTCTTGCTGATATGTGAAATTTTTAACATAATCAGCCTGCCTTTCCCAAATTGGCTTTCTCCTTAATCAAAGGCGTCGCCAACGCAAACATAACAATAATTGCAGTAAACAGCTTTAAATCATTCGGCGGCATCCCCAAATGAAGTACTGCAGCAATAACGATCCTATAAATTATCGAACCAAGAACAACCGCCATCAGAGAAGACGAAAAACTGCCTGATCCGAGAATAACCTCGCCAATAATCACGGAGGCCAAGCCGATCACGATAGTACCAATACCCATTCCCACATCAGCAAAACCATTATTCTGGGCTACTACAGCACCACATAATCCAATCAGAGCATTGCTGAGACAAAGCCCCAATATAATCATAGAATCTGTATTTACCCCTTGGGCACGAACCATTTGTGGATTGTATCCTGTCGCGCGAATGCACATGCCCAATTCAGTACCGAAAAACCAATAGATAAAAGCACTGATAATTACCATAAAAACAAAAGGGACGATAAATGCACTGACAGAAGGGGCCGTATGGAAAAATTTACCGGTAACAGAAAATACTGTATCTGCCCGAAGCAGAGAAATATTTGCTTTCCCCATCACATGAAGGTTAATAGAATACAGGGCAATCATTGTCAGGATTCCGGAAAGAATTGCCGGAATTTTTAATTTCGTATATAAAACACCTGTGATAACTCCTGCTGCGGCACCGCAGATCATAGCACTAAGAATCCCCCAGCCGGGATTTACATTTGAAGAAATAAGTGAAGCGGCTACAGCTCCTCCGAGAGGAAAGCTGCCTTCACAAGTCATGTCCGGTACGTCAAGAACACGGAAAGATAAAAAGACTCCAATTGCCAGCATAGACCACATAAGTCCCTGGGCAACTGTAGATATAAATAGATCAAACATCAATTTCACCCCGCAACACAGGCTACGGTCTTGCCGCCTGCCCGTCATACAAATATAATTTTCTTGCTTTCTGCCACACGTCGTAAGGCAGTTCTTTCTTCAATGTTTTTGCTACAGACATGTTCACGATCCAATCAGGATCGATCTGCTTGGTAATACCGATTTCATAAGGTTTCTTTTTCCCATCCAGCAATTCTGAAGCAATCCGGCCGCCACTGAATCCCATACGATAATACTCTGCAGATACAGAAAGCAAGGCGCCTCTCCTGACCATTTCCGCATTTTCTCCAATAACCGGAATACCAAGTTTCATCAAATGCTTCACGATCTCATCAAAAGACTTTAGAACGGTTTCATCTGCAGGAATATATACCGCATCTACGTGCCCGCTAAACTTTTCTATCTGACTGATGGGATCCTCTTTTTCATCAAAAGCCACTTCATAAATATGAATCCCCTTTTTTTCACTTGCATCTCGAAGCAGATTCAGTTGGATCACAGCCCCTTCATCTTTCGGATTAAAAATAATTCCAACGGTTTGAAGGGAAAGTACCTTTGCCGCCATACGTATTTGGTTCAGTACTGCAGGCATATCACTGATTCCCGTCAGATTATAACTATTATCAAAAAAATTATTACTTTCCGGTGGAAGCATTCCCACACCTACAATGGGAACAGATTTTGTTGCAAGGACACAAGCTTTCGTCGCATCAGTTCCCACTGTAATAATCAAATCTTTTTTATCTTTGACGAAATTTTTAGCCTGGGCATCAAGTTTTTTCTCATCACCATCAGCAGAAAAAACGTCAATCCGGATATTATCTTTCTCCCGATACCCCCTCGATGCCAAAGCCGCTTTTATTCCGGCAACCATTTTCCCCTGTTCCGGTAAAGAATCACTCTGCAGGATTCCGATATAATAAAATCCTTTTTGTGGAATAAGCCTGATTTGTTTTTTTAATGCTACTGAATGGTCATCAATGACAGATGCCATTACGATTACAGCGCAAACTGCAATCAGCAACAGCATCCACCAGTTCCGCCTTATTGCGGTCATTTACCGATTCCTTTCCCCAAAAACTACAAGAGTTCCGCCCGATCAAGAACTGACTTTGGAATCTGTATTCCTAAATTTTCCATTTCTGCTTTATTGATATACAGCTTGGAGTTAGCTGCGCCTTCTACAGGGAAATCCCTTATCTGCTTTTTCCCTTCAAGGATATCTGCGGCCATTTGACCTGATCGCTTTCCAATATCATAGAAACTAATTGATTCCGAAGCCAAAACCCCAGACTTTACATGCCCCACTTCAGCACCAAAAACAGGAATTTTTTCTTTATTGGCTACGGACATCAATGTTGGAATAGACGATGCAATAATATTATCAGTCGGAATAAAAATAGCTTCTACGTTGCCCCCCAGGAAACCTTCCGCCACCTGCTGCACATCATTAACCGAATTTACTGTCAGTTCCACCACATCAATCCCCAACGGTACACATACTTCTTTCAATCTTTTTGCCTGCACAACAGAATTGATTTCGCTGGAATTGTAAATAATCCCGATTCTTTTAACATTCGGAATAATCTCACGAATCAAAGAAACCTGCTTCTCCAAGGGACCGCGGTCATGAGTACCGGTCACATTAGCATCAGGCATCTCTTCCGATTTCATAAGCTTCGCATTTTCATAATCAGCAATAGCCGTACAAATAATCGGGATTTGATTTGTGGCATTCGCCATAGCCTGCGCAGCCGGCGTAGAAATAGCGCAAATCAAATTATAATTCCCTGACACGAATCGATTGGCAATAGAACGTAAATTAGACTGATCTCCCTGCGCATTCTGCTGGTCAATTTCAATCTTGTCCTTTAGTCCCCTCGCAGCCAAAGCATCAACAAATCCCCTATTTGATTCGTCAAGTGCCGGATGCTGTACAATTTGTACAACTCCTATTTTCATTTTTCCGTTGCTGCCCGTGCCGGATGAATTTCCACATCCCGCCAAAACTCCTACGGCTAAAACTCCTGCAATACCTACTGCTGCTGCTTTTCTCCACTTTTTTCCTACCATTCTACTCATCCTCCTATACTTTCTGCTTTATCATAGGCAGAATTAATTGCCATATATTGTAGCACACTTTTTCATGAAATGCTTAAAAGAATCCTTTTTTAATGTCTTCTATCCATTATGCATAAAAAATACACTCCATTGAACATGGAATGTATTATTGTGAAGAATTATTCTTCTGTCTTTGCTTGAATAACTGATCTTCCTTTATAGAAACCACATACCGGACAAACATGATGCGGCAATTTCATTGCATGGCACTGTGGACATTCTACCAGACCCGGAACGGTCAGCTTCCAATTGGCACGTCTTTTATCCCGACGAGATTTGGAATGTTTACTCTTTGGACTTGGCATTTCTTGCACCTCCTTACCGATCGGACCTTTTGCTGTCTTGTATGCTGTGTATCGACAACATCAAATAATATTCAACTTCATCATTATACGGGGCAGCTTTGTGTTTGTCAATAAGTTTCATTGCGAATCAAAAAATGGGAACCCTCAATTTCTTCATTTTTTTACTTCCGGTTTTAAAAGCACTTTCTCAAGAGATATTACTTCAATATCTCTTTTAAAATTTCGATAAATCATCTCTTTCCCTATCAATAAATCCTTCCACCAACATTCGTTTTTCGTCCTTCTTCATCCTGAAAAACCGGAAAACATTTTCTGCTGCCGTTTTATTCATCCCTTTCACACGGGTAAGTTCCTCCACTGTCGCATTCCGCATTTCATCAAGCGAACGGAAAGCATGCCACAGTGCATTTCTACGCTGTGGTCCGATTCCCGCAATATGATCCAATATGGATTCCGTATTCCTTTTTGTCGTCCACTTTCTATGATAAGTGATAACAAAACGATGGGCTTCATCACGAATAAATTGCAGGAGCTGCAGCGCCGGCTCATGCGGATCAATGATAATCGGATCCGTCTGCCCTTCCACATAGATTTCTTCCATACGCTTGGCAAGGCCAATGACCGGTGTATCAATTCCACAGCTTCGGATCACCGGAAGCGCAGCATCCAGCTGGCCTTTGCCGCCGTCAAGAACAATCAAATCCGGTCTTGGCCACTTGGTTTCTATACCATATCTCCGTGCCATAACTTCTGCCATAGACTTGAAATCATCGGGCGTCCCCTGAGTCGACTGCAGTTTGAATCTGCGGTATTCCTTTTTATTGGGGCGTCCGCTTTCAAATACAACCATGGATCCTGTAGTTTCGGCCCCCTGATTATGAGAAATATCAAAACATTCTATCCGTTCAGGCAGCTTTGGCAAATGGAGCAGTTCTTTCAATTTATTCACAGCGCCTTGTTCACGGGCATCCTGATATTCCCATTGTAATTTTTTATCCGCCAAGTATTTCGCAGCGTTAGACTGCGCCATGTCTTTCAATCTGCGCTTAAATCCACGTTCAGGAACATATATTTTGACATCACCGTTGCGAAGTTTTGACAGCCACGCAGTTAAAAGCAATGATTCCTGCGGCAAAATCGGCAGTATGATTTCCTTCGGTACAGAAGATGGATTCGCACCGTAAAAATTTTTAATAAATGCCGCGATAATATCCTCATCCGTTTCATGAAGACTGTCGGGAATACTGAGATTTTCTTTCCCCACCATTTTCCCGTAACGGATATAAAAAATTTCCAAACCGGCGTGTTCATCAAGACGTGACATCCCCACCACATCAAAATCACCCTCTTTGGAAACGATATTTTGCCTCTGCTGCACACTCTGTACAGCATGAAGCTGATCCCTGAGCACCGCCGCACGTTCAAAATTCATTTCTTCCGATTCCGACTCCATATCTTTTTGCAGTGCCTTTACAAGCTCCGTATTTTTCCCTTCAAATAAATCACAGGTTTTTACTACATACTCATGGTATTGCTCTTCTGTGCAGTGATTCCAGCAAGGAGCACAGCACAGATTCATATGGTATTGAAGGCATGGACGGCTGACCTTCATACTCCGGCAGGTCCTAATCGGATACAGCCTGCGGATAAGGCTCAACGTTTTTCGCAGACTCCCTACATCAGTAAAAGGGCCGAAATATTTAGCACCATCATCTCTTCTGATATTTCTTGTCACAAGAATACGCGGCCATTTTTCATTAACCGTGATTTTCACATAGGGATAAGATTTATCATCACGGAGGGAAATATTGTACTTCGGGTGCAGTTCTTTAATCAGATTACATTCCAAAATAAGAGCTTCCATCTCTGTTGCCGTCATGGTGATATCCAAATCCGCTGCATGACGGATCATGGCGGCCACTTTAGGAGAGCGGTTCTTATCTTCCCTCACATAGGAACGAACTCTGTTTTTTAAATTGACGGCCTTCCCTACATAAATAACGCGTCCGTCTTTATCTTTCCAACGATATACGCCGGGAGAATCAGGCAACGCATCTACTTTTGCCCGTATTATTGTATTAATTGTTTCCATGATGTTCCTTCATCAATTTCCTGGTCCGTTCTATAACAGGTTTTAAGTACTGCCCCGTATAGGAGTGTTTGACTTTGCAGATTTCCTCAGGAGTACCAAAAGCTACTACTTCTCCGCCCTTATCTCCCCCTTCGGGTCCCAAATCGATAATATAGTCCGCCACTTTAACTACATCAAGGTTGTGCTCAATAACGACTACCGTATTTCCCTGATCTACCAGCTTCTGTAAAATCACCAGTAATTTTCGAATATCTTCACTGTGAAGTCCTGTGGTCGGTTCATCAAGGATATACAGTGTATCTCCCGTATCTCTCCTCATGAGTTCCGTCGCCAGTTTCACACGCTGCGCTTCACCGCCGGACATGGTTGTAGCAGGCTGTCCCAGATGAATATATCCGAGTCCCACTTCCTGCAAAGTCTGCAGTTTACGCAAAATCTTATCATGATTCTCAAAAAACGGAATCGCCTCATCCACCGTCATATTAAGTACATCAGAAATATTTTTCCCTTTATAACGGACTTCCAATGTCTCTCTGTTATATCTTGCCCCATGGCACACTTCACAAGGTACATAGACATCTGAAAGGAACTGCATTTCAATTTTTATAATACCGTCACCGTGGCAGGCTTCGCATCGTCCGCCTTTTACATTGAAACTAAACCGCCCCGGCTTATATCCACGCATTTTTGCTTCCGAAGTCTGGCTGAACAGTTCACGGATATCACTGAAAAGGCTTGTATAAGTCGCCGCATTGGAACGGGGCGTCCTACCGATAGGCTGCTGATCTATATTAACGATCTTATCCACATATTCCGCGCCTTCAATCGCTTCAAAAGCGGCATTTCCATAAGAAGTACGATTTTTTATATTAGATAATCCCTGATATAAAATCTCATTAATCAGAGTACTTTTTCCTGACCCCGATTCTCCTGTCACTACGGAAAACGCCCCTAAAGGAATCCTTACATCAATATGTTTTAGATTATGTTCCGATGCACCTTTAATTATAAGGGACATCCCGTTCCCGGTGCGTCTTTTGGGCGGCAAAGGAATATATCGGCTGCCTTTCAGATATTGCCCGGTTAAAGAATCTTTTACTGCCTCCACCTGTTCAAGCGTTCCTTCCGCCACTACACGGCCGCCCTGTTCGCCAGCGCCCGGACCGATATCCACAATCCAGTCGGCTGCACGGATGGTATCTTCATCATGCTCCACAACAATCAGCGTATTGCCTAGATCCCGCATCCCTTTCAGTGTATCCAGTAATTTATCATTATCCCTCTGATGGAGGCCAATCGAAGGTTCGTCGAGAATATACAGAACGCCTACAAGACCGGATCCGATCTGTGTTGCCAGCCTGATCCGCTGTGCTTCCCCGCCGGAAAGTGTAGTCGCCGTACGGGATAAAGTAAGATAATCCAATCCCACATTGATTAAAAAGGTAAGACGGTTATGAATCTCATGAAGAATCTGTTCTGCAATGATTTTTTCCTTTTCCGTCAGATCAAGATTATCAAAAAATGGTAAAAGATCCGATACGGCCATATCGGAAATTTCCGCTATATTTTTATTACCTACGCGAAAAGCAAGGCTTTCTGGACGAAGACGGGCCCCGTGGCAAACAGGACACGGCTTTTCAATCAGAAAATTGGAGAGCGTTTCTTTCATCTTGTCTGTCCACGCCTCCTCATATCTCCTTTTTGTCATAGGAATGATTCCTTCAAAAGCGCGGTGGTACTCTTTAGTTTCCCCCTCCATGTTCGTATAACTGAACGCCAACAGGTCAGCACCTCCCTGCTGGAATTCCACTTTTGCTTTTTCCGGCAGATCATTATAACAACAATCCATGGTAAGCTTGTAACCTTCAAGAAAGGCATCAAGCTGTCTGTAAAGCCAGGTATCCTTGTTAAAAGGAAACGGTTTAATTGCCCCCAAACGGAAGGATATCTCCCGATTAGGGATAATCCTGTTAAAATCCGCCTCCAAAGAGGAACCAAGCCCCATACACGCAGGACAGGCACCGAAAGGATTATTGAAAGAAAAAATCCGCGGCACCGGCTTCGGTAAAGAAATGCCACAATCAGGACAGGCAAAATGGGAACTGAAAATATGATCATTTCCATCCACTACAGCGGCAATCATCATACCGTCCCCCAATTTAAGCGCCGCTTCTACGGAATCGGTCAACCGCTTGGCGATCCCCTCCTTAATAATGATCCTGTCTATCACGACTTCAATAGTATGTTTTTTGTTTTTCTCAAGAATAATTTCATCGGAAAGAGAATACAGTATATTGTCCGCACGCACACGTACATAACCTTCTTTCCGCAATTCTTCCAGAAGCTTCTTATGCGTTCCTTTTTGACTGACTGCCACAGGTCCAAGAATCATCAATTTAGTGCGGTCTCCCAAATCAATCAGGGCATCTACGATCTGATCCGTCGTCTGCCTCTCAATCGGTTTGCCGCAATGAGGACAAAAAGCGCGGCTTGCATGGGCATAGAGCATACGGAGATAATCATGAATTTCCGTAACCGTTCCTACTGTAGAACGCGGATTGTGGCTTGTTGATTTCTGATCAATGGAAATAGCAGGGGATAAGCCTTCAATTTTATCAATATCCGGTTTATTCATCTGCCCCAAGAACTGTCGTGCGTAAGCGGAAAGCGATTCTACATATTTTCTTTGTCCCTCCGCATAAATTGTGTCAAAAGCAAGGGAAGATTTTCCTGATCCCGAAAGACCGCTGAATACAATCAATTTATTTCTCGGGAGTGTCAGATTGATATTTTTTAAATTATTCTGTCTTGCCCCTTGTATAACAATTCCTTTTTCCATAATTATCCTTCCGTTATCTCAGATTCTCTTTTTAAGAGGACGATTGATTCTCTTATTCTGGCTTTCCTGGCGCCTCAAAGCTGAATCCGCACGGGAACCGTACCGATCACTCCACTGTTGGCGAAGTCCGGCAAGCCGATCCCGCCACAAGGCAGCCTCTTCAAACTCCATCGCTTTTGCCGCCCGTTTCATGTCCCGCTCAGTATTCTTCATCCGATTATACAGTTCTTCATCAGACAAATTTTCAACGGATTGATCTCCACTTCCGTACGTTTCCGTACTTTCACTGATTTTAGTAAGTTCAATTAAATCCTTTACTTTTTTTCGGATTGTTTTCGGCACGATATGATGTTTTGTATTATAAGCTTCCTGAATTTTTCTTCTGCGGTTCGTTTCCTCGATCGCATACTTCATGGATTTTGTCATACGATCCGCATACATGATGACATGTCCATGAGCATTTCTCGCCGCACGGCCGATAACCTGTATCATGGATGTTTCATTACGCAAGAATCCTTCTTTATCAGCATCTAAAATAGCCACCAAAGAAACCTCCGGCATATCCAGTCCTTCACGAAGGAGATTTATTCCCACAAGCACATCAAACTCACCGGCACGGAGATCCCGGATAATCTCCGCCCGTTCAATTGTCGCCACATCGGAATGGAGATATCTGACTTTCACTCCTGCTTCATTTAAAAAGTCCGTTAAATCTTCCGCCATTTTCTTCGTCAACGTAGTAATCAAAACTCGTTCATTGACTGCTTCCCGTTTATGAATTTCTCCCAGCAAATCATCCATCTGTCCTTCGATAGGACGGACTTCTACGCTGGGGTCCAACAGGCCTGTAGGACGGATAATCTGCTCCGCCATATTCGTCTGCACACTCATTTCATAACGGCCCGGCGTAGCGGAAACATAAATGATCTGATTGATTCGGTCCGTAAATTCCTCAAAAGTCAGGGGACGGTTATCCAGCGCGCTTGGCAGACGGAACCCATAATCCACAAGCGTGTGTTTTCGCGACTGGTCTCCATTGTACATGGCATGAAGCTGAGGTACGGTAATATGGGATTCATCAATCATAATCATATAGTCATCAGGAAAATAATCAAGCAGTGTATATGGAGGGTCTCCCGGCCTGCGATCCGACATATGGCGCGAATAATTTTCGATACCTGAGCAATACCCCACTTCCTGCATCATCTCCAAATCATAATTTGTCCGCTGCATGAGACGCTGTGCTTCTAAAATACGATCCTGCTCCCGAAGTTCCTTCAGGCGCTCTTCCAACTCCACCTTAATTTTAGCAATGGCATTTTTTAACTTCCCGGAAGTTGTTACATAGTGGGATGCGGGAAATATTCCGATATGATCCCGTTCCGCCACTGTGGCACCTGTCAAAACATCAAATTCGTACAGGGATTCAATTTCATCACCAAACATTTCTATCCGCACTGCTGTATTATTGGAAGATGCAGGAAACACATCAATTGTATCACCTCTTACACGGAACGTATCGCGGGTAAAATTAAGATCATTCCGCAAATATTGCATATCTACCAAGCGCGAGAGAATTTGATCCCGCGTGATTTCTTCACCGGGCCGAAGTGACAATCCCAGTGTACTGTAATCCTCAGGATCTCCTAATCCGTAAATGCAGGAAACTGATGCCACGATAATAACATCACGCCTCTCAAAAAGAGCCATTGTCGCAGAATGGCGAAGACGATCAATCTCCTCGTTTCTTGAGGAATCTTTTTCTATATATGTATCCGTCTGCGGTATGTAGGATTCAGGCTGAAAATAATCATAGTAACTCACAAAATAATACACCGCATTATCAGGAAAGAAATCCTTAAATTCACTGGCAGTCTGTGCTGCCAATGTTTTATTTGGGGAAATAATCAGTGTCGGACGCTGCATTTCTTCAATCACTTTTGCCATCGTGAAAGTTTTTCCCGTACCCGTAGCCCCCAGCAAAACCTGCGCCCAATGTCCATCTCTCAAGCCGTCTGTCAGCGACTTCACTGCTTCAGGCTGATCCCCCATAGGCTGAAAAGGAGCTGCCAGCCTGAAAGGTGTCATCTTTCCCATATATTGTCTTTCAATTTTGGCATTTCCCATACAAATTCTCCTTCTAAACCCTATTCTTTACCATGATATAAAATGTATTTCCTATATCATTATATCGTTTTTTATCGATACTGTATATAAGAAAATGAAAACGGATGCCTGCCTGACACCCGTTTCTCGATTATTTTAAAAGATATTTCCTTATGAAATAGATTATTGCAACTGTGGCTAAAACAATAGCTCCATAGATAAAAAACAGCCACACCAATACCAATCCCAGCAGTATAAAAACGGCGATACCTAACCCTCCTAACAGTTTCTTCCACCATGGCAATTCATGAATATGAATCATATATATATGGATGAAAGAATCTTCTGCAGACCGTTCTTCCTGCTCCCCTTGCTCATTCAACGTCAGTCCGTCATAGTCATTCACATCATCTCTGGACATGACATGCGGTTCTTTCCTTACCTCGTTCTGATTGTTTTCACTCATAATTCAGATAATTTCTTGGCAAGAAGCTGATTAACCACCTGCGGATTGGCCTGTCCTTTCGTTACTTTCATAATCTGCCCTACAAGAGCCCCCACAGCTTTCTTCTTCCCTGCCTTGAAGTCGGCAACAGCCTGGGGATGCTCGGCAATAACGTTTGCAACCAGCCCCTCCAATTCTCCTGTATCACTAATCTGGGTAAGACCTTTTACTCTGACGATTTCTTCCGCGCCACCGCCATCTTTCCACATATCCGCAAAGACCTTCTTTGCAATTTTACCGGAAATAGTCCCTTTACTAATCAACTTTAGCAATTCTGCCAAATTTTCAGCAGTAACAGGAGCCGCCGCGATTTCAATACCATCAGTGGACAGCTGACTCGCAAATTCTCCCATCAACCAGTTTACAGCGGCTTTGGGATCGGCTCCCGCCTTAACAACTGCTTCGAAATAATCCGACCGATCCTTATCATTTGTCATCATAACCGCATCTTCAGAAGAAAGCCCGAAACATCTCATATATCTTTCTTTTCTTGCATCGGGAAGTTCAGGAAGCGTTTTCCGTATTTCTTCAATATACTCTTTGCTTACTGTAAACGGTACAAGATCCGGTTCAGGAAAATAACGATAGTCATTGGCTTCTTCCTTGGAACGCATACTTTTGGTTATACCTTCTTTTTCATCCCATGTTCTTGTTTCCTGAATAATCTTCCCGCCTTCTTCCAAAAGTTCCGCCTGACGAAGCGCTTCATATTCAATAGCCCTTTCAACACCTCTGAAAGAATTGATATTTTTAATTTCCGTTTTTGTCCCCAATTCTTTCTGTCCAATAGGACGAACTGAAACATTGGCATCACAACGGAGACTGCCTTCTTCCATACGGCAGTCGGAGATTTCCACATATTGGAGAATCGCACGCAATTTCTCCATGTAGGCCACTGCTTCTTTCGCAGAACGCATATCCGGTTCAGAAACGATCTCCAGCAGCGGTGTTCCCGTGCGGTTATAATCCACCAAAGAATAGTCAGAATCCGTAATGGAATTGCCATGATGAACCAGCTTGCCGGCATCCTCTTCCATATGGGCACGAGTAATGCGGATATGCTTCTTTTCCCCTTCTACTTCCACATCAAGGAATCCAGGACCACAAATCGGCAAATCAAATTGAGACGTCTGGAAATTTTTTGGCAGATCCGGATAATAATAATTTTTTCTGTCAAATTTACTGAATCGGGCAATTTCACAATTCAAAGCTAATCCCGCTCTTACACCGAATTCCAACACTTTTCTGTTTAAGACAGGAAGCACACCGGGAAGCCCAAGACATACAGGACATACATTTGTATTGGGATCTGCGCCAAAAGAAGTTTTACAGCCGCAGAAAATTTTTGTTTTTGTTCTCAACTCCGTGTGGACTTCAAGACCAATGACAACTTCGTATTTCATTCAAACTCTCCTTTCGGCGCTGTCTTCGTAAATTCAGGATGATCCTGTTCAAACGTATAGGCAGCCTGCAGAATCTTTTCTTCTCCAAGCGTCGGTCCGATAAGCTGCATACCAAGAGGCATCCCATCTTTAAATCCGACAGGGATGCTGATGGAGGGTGCGCCAATCAAATTAACCGGGACCGTACAGATATCTTCCATATACAGCGCCAGCGGATCCGAAAAAGCACCAAATTTGAAAGCAGTTCCTGATGCAGAAGGTGCTGCAAGAATATCACACCGCTCAAAAGCTTTTTCAAACTCCCGCTTCAAAAGAGTGCGGACTTTCAGCGCAGTCAGGTAGTATGCATCATAATAACCTGCAGAAAGCACATAGTTGCCAATCATGATCCGACGCTTGACTTCTTCGCCAAATCCCGTACTTCTGCTCTTAATATACATATCCACAATATCTTTTCCTGAAGCACGGTAACCAAATCCAACGCCGTCATAACGCGCCAGATTGGAACTTGCTTCCGCAGGAGCAATGATATAATACACATCTACACCGCTGGTAATATGGGGGATAGAAACATCCACGATTTCAGCCCCCTCTTTTTCATAATAAGCAAGGGCCGATTTAATTGCTTCTTTTGTTTCTTCCTCGATTCCTTCACCGAAGAATTCTCGGGGTACGCCGATACGAAATCCTTTTATATCTTTTATAAGAGCTTTCTTGTAATCCTTCTTTTCCATATGGATAGACGTGGAATCCCGATGGTCGTGACCCGCAATAGCATTTAAAACGATAGCTGCGTCAGTCACGTCCTTGGTCAACGGGCCGATCTGGTCCAGTGACGAAGCAAATGCCAAAAGCCCATAACGGGAAACAAGACCATACGTTGGCTTAAGACCTACAATCCCGGTAAAAGAAGCAGGCTGCCGGATGGATCCGCCGGTATCAGAACCAAGAGTCCAAATTGCTTCATTAGCAGCTACTGCCGCCGCACTGCCGCCGGAGGAACCGCCGGGAACACTTTCCAGGTTCCAGGGGTTATGGGTAGGCCCGAAATAAGAACACTCCGTACTGCTCCCCATAGCAAATTCATCCATATTCAATTTACCGAGAGAAATATAGTCACAGCTTTCTAATTTTTCAATGACTGTAGCATTATAAGGAGCTATAAAATTCTCCAGCATTTTCGATGCAGCTGTACAGGGCTGTCCCTTAATGCACATATTATCTTTAATTGCCCCGGGAATCCCTGCCAGTTCAGAAATCCTTTCTCCTGAAGCAATTCTTTTATCTACTTCTGCCGCCCTCTCCAACGCCGTTTCATCGCTCGTCGACAAAAATGCATGGATCTCCCCTTCCACAAGATTCCGATGGGCAATAATCTTTTTTGTTAATTCTACAGAAGATATATCTTTATTGACAAGTTTTTCATGAAGACCATGAATTGTATACTCCACCACTGTACCTCCTATATAATTTTAGGCACTTTAAAATAACCGCCTTCTTTTTCCGGCGCATTAAAAAGTGCTTCCTCATTTGATAAAGACTGATGCGGTTCATCTTCACGCATGACATTATACTGTTCTACCGCATGAGCCGTCGGTTCTACGCCCTCCGTATCATGTTGATTCAATTCTTCCATATGGGTGAGAATACTGTTCATAGATTCACGCATTTTTTCCAGATCTTCTGCACTGAACTCCAGACGGGAAAGAAGTGCTATTTTACGCGCTTCTTCTATCGTGATTTTCATAGATCCACTCCCTTACTATTAATAACTATAAATACGCCATAATTATAACATACAAGTTCTGATACCGTTTATTCCTTTATTCCCACCCCCGCACGTTTCAAAAACTCTTGTTCATCTATCACCGGAATGCCCTTCACTCTTGCTTTTTCCAACTTACTTCCTGCATCTTCCCCCGCCACAACGAGAGTAGTGGTATTCGTCACAGAACTTTGTGTCGTTCCCCCCAGACGCTTGATCAATTCTGATGCCTCACGCCTTCCCATAACTGCAAGCTTTCCTGTAAGTACAACAGATTCCCCGGAAAACATCCCGCTTTCCGATTCTTCTTTAATTTCCTCCATTAAGACGCCGGCATTTTTTAATTTATTAATCATTTCTATGTTTTTCTCATCATGAAAATAGTCATATAAACTTTTTGCCGTTATTTTACCGATCCCTTCCGTTTCTTCAATCGTTTCCACATCAGCAGCCATAATAGCATCTATCGTATGAAAATAATGAGCTGCCAGCTCACTGCCTTTTTCTCCAAGGAAACGTATCCCAAGACCGAAAAGCAATTTGGCAAGTCCTCGTTCTTTGCTGGCACGAATAGCAGTAATTAGATTAGCTGCACTTTTTTCACCCATTCGCTCAATCTGCCGCAAATCATCTTCTTTTAACACATAGAAATCCGCCGCATCCGCAACCAGCCGATATGCAAGCAAACTGTCTACCAACGCAGGACCCAAGCCTTCTATGTCCATCGCATCACGAGAAGCGAAGTGAATGAGCTTTTCACGAACCACACCGCCACAGGCAGGATTTATACAACGGAATGCCGCTTCCGTATCGATCCTTCGTACCGGATTTCCACATACCGGACAATTTTCGGGCATCTCAAATTCCTTTTCACTGCCATTTCTCTTTTCTTTTAAGACAGCTGCTATTTCAGGAATAATTTCACCGGCTTTGTAAATAATAACGGTATCTCCTTCACGAATATCTTTTTCCCGAATAAAATCCAGGTTATGAAGTGTTGCCCTTTTTACCGTCGTACCGGCCAGGCGGACAGGTGTCAAATCAGCCGACGGTGTCAGTACGCCGGTCCGCCCCATAGAAACAACAATCTTTTCTATTTTTGTAACCGCTTCCTCCGGCGGATACTTATATGCTATAGCCCACTTCGGATCTTTCCCTGTAGCACCCAATAATTCCTGCTGCCGGAAATCATTTACTTTAATGACCATTCCGTCAGTATCATAGTCCAGTTCACGACGCTTCTTTTCCCATTCCCGGACTCCTGTGATAACCCCCTCTATGGAATCCCATTTTCGATAATGGGGATTTACACGGAAATGAAATTTCTTCAACTGCAGAAGCAGATCATCCTGTGAAGAAATATCCAATCCCTCTTCTGCTCCCAGCGCATAAGCAAAAAAATCCAGGTTCCGCGCAGCCGTTACTTTGGGATCCAATTGGCGAAGTGATCCTGCCGCTGCATTTCTGCAGTTAGCAAAAGGCATCATTCCCGCCTCATCACGTTCTTCATTCAACGCAATAAAACTTTTACGAGGCATATATACCTCACCGCGAACTTCCATATAGGCAGGCGCGTTTTCAATATATAAAGGAATTGTTTTAATTGTCTTTACATTTGATGTTACATCTTCGCCTACCTTCCCATCTCCCCGCGTCAGTCCCTGCATTAATGATCCATTCTCGTAAATGAGATTCATAGAAAGTCCGTCAATTTTAAGTTCTGTGATATATTCCACAGGCATTGCACCTATGCCGCCATGGACACGCCGGTCAAAATCACGAAGTTCTTCCGCACTGAAAGCATTTGCCAGACTCAACATCGGCTTTTTAAAAGGAATCTTCCTGAAATCATCCGATGCTTTCCCTCCGACTCTTTGGGTTGGCGAATCAGGCGTTACTATTTCAGGGTATTCTTTTTCCAGATCCACAAGTGACCGATATAGGCGATCAAATTCAAAATCTGTAATTTCAGGCTTATCCAATACATAATATAAATAACTGTGATGGCGCAGCTTTTTTCGTAATTTTTCCGCTTTTTTTATAATTTCTGCCGTTACCATATTATTCCTCTTTTTCAATTGGCGCAAAAGCTACCATAACCTGACGAATCTGATCATTGGGGAAGATGAGTTTTAACATCATATGCTTTCCGCTCCCTGTTACCTCTGCAACTTGTCCTTTTCCCCACATACGATGAGACACTTTATCTCCGACCTGCCAGTCAAACCTTGCTTTTACACTCTTTTTCGCCACCGGCTTATTCTCTATCCCCGCAGAGGACAATGCCCATTTGCTCTTCTGCTCATTATTACTCCTGATTAGAGTACGTCTTTTTGCCTCACTGCTATTCCCGCGGATTTCATCCAACAAATCGACAGGGATTTCTTTAAGGAAACGACTCTCTACATAGGGTTTCACCTGCCCGTACATCGTTCGTACAGCGGATGTGGTAAGATATAACTTTTCCTTTGCCCTTGTAATCGCCACATAACAAAGGCGACGCTCCTCCTCTAAAGCCGTCTCATCCATCAAAGAACGTACCCCCGGAAAGATGCCTTCGTCCATACCTGCCATATAAACTATAGGAAATTCCAATCCCTTGGCACTATGGATAGTCATTAAGGTTACTTTATCATCCTCTTCTTCAAAGGAATCTACGTCATTTACAAGAGCGACCTTTTCCAAAAATTCCGGAAGTCCTCCTTCCGGCTGCTCCTGTGTAAAATCCTTTGCCACGTTCAGCAGTTCACCCAAATTTTCTTCTCTGCTCTGTGCCTGAGGATCACTGCTCTGCTGGAGAACCGACAGATATTCCGTATCAGTCATAATTTTCTGAATAAGTGTAAATACATCGCCTTCCGTGGAAGCATTCAAGAAACTAAAAATCAAGGCGCTGAATTTTTGGAGTTTGGTTCTTGCTGGCACGGGGATATCAGACTCTTCCAGTGACATGATTCCCTCAAACATGGACATATTTCCCTGTTTGGAAAATTCACTTAACTTCTGTATGGTTGTTTGTCCGATACCACGTCGGGGCACATTGATAATACGCATCAAGCTGATATCATCACGAAAATTGGCCACCAATTTAAGATACGCCAGCATATCCCTTATTTCCGCACGGTCATAAAATCTTGTTCCGCCGACCATGGTATAAGCAATACCGCGCTTTACCATGCTTTCTTCAATCACACGGGACTGGGCATTCATACGATAAAGAACCGCCATTTTCCCATACGGGACATGATTTTCTCCGTGTTCTTTCATCATGGACTCTACAATAAAATCCGCCTCATTATGTTCATCAGAAGCAGCATATTTCTGCAGATGAACACCCGGATTATTTTCTGTCCACAACCGTTTCTCCAAGCGTTCCACATTATTTTTAATAACCGCATTGGCCGCATTTAAAATTGTTTGTGTCGAACGGTAATTCTGCTCCAACTTAATAATTTGAGCCGAAGGATAATCTTCACGGAAATCCATGATATTCCGCAGATCGGCTCCACGCCAGGAATAGATACTCTGATCCGCATCACCTACGGCACAAATATTTTGAGATTTGCCTGCGATATACTTTGCCATAAGGTACTGCGCATGATTGGTATCCTGATATTCATCAATTAAAATATAGTGGAAATGATCCTGCCAACGTCTGCGTATCGTTTCATCAGCTAAGAGTTTTGTTGTCGCAAAAAGAAGGTCATCAAAATCGAGTGCATTGTTCTGTTTCATATATTTATCGTACAAATCATAGACATCAGCAATCTTTTCGTTGTAAAAATTACCGCTGGCTTCCGCGCGAAATGATTCCGGCCCCTGGAGTGCATTCTTTGCGGCAGAAATACGAGCCTGTATATTTCTTGGCGGATACTGTTTATCATCCAAATTTAATTCCTTCAGAATATTCTTAATCATCTGTTTGGAATCATCAGAATCATAAATCGTAAATTTATCAGTAAACGGCAGATGGTTATTAATTTCCCGCCGCAAAAAACGCGCACCAAAAGAATGGAATGTATACATCCACAGTTTATCCGCTTCCGCCCCTACCAGATGATGGACACGTTCACGCATTTCCTGTGCCGCTTTATTTGTAAAAGTGATAGCAAGGATATTCTGCGGCCGTATTCCCTGCTCCAGCATATAAGCAATGCGGCAGGTTAATGCTTTAGTTTTACCCGAACCGGCACCTGCCATAATCAACACGGGTCCTTCAATCTGTTCAACAGCCTGACGCTGTCTTTCGTTTAAAGTATCAAGATAACTCATCCAAACGCCCCTTATAAAAGAAAAACTCATATATGACGAATGCCATGTATGAGTTCTTCGTTCCGCTCAAAATTATTCGCCGTATGCTTTCAGAAGTGGCGGAGTTACCTGTTTCTTTCTGGACATAACATGAGGAAGATAGGCAACTCCATTTTCAGGCTTACCGGCAAATGCTTTCTCTACAATGCTTTCCGCACCTTCAGTGAACCACAAGAATGTATCCTCCGCCAAGATATCTGTCACCATGAGATAAGAAGCTGCATAGCCCTTTTCAGCTTTGATCGCCTCCAGCACTTTCATGATTTCTGCTTTCTTTTCATTAATCGGATCCACATTCATAACGGAAATCTGTCCGACAGTAAATACATTCCCTGCCGCGCTAAATTCCTTTGTATCGTTCCGTGCCAATTTTTCAGCAGGATAATCGGAAATATCCGCACCGGCTTTCAGCATTTCCATACCATAAGCCTCATAATCCACTCCCGCAATTTCAGCCAGTTCTTTCGCCGTTTCTTTATCTTCTTCTGTCGTTGTCGGCGAACGGAAAAGGACTGTATCGGATATAATGGCGGAGAGCATGATTCCCGCGATTTCACGGGACGGCTTTATATGATTCGCTTTATATAATCCATAAATGACCGTATTCACACAACCGACAGGACGAACAAGAATGAAAATCGGATTCTCCGATTCGAAATCCCCGAAACGATGATGGTCAATAATTTCCAGGACTTCCGCGTCATCCATACCATCGATTGTTTGTTTGGATTCATTGTGATCCACTAAAATCACTTTCTGTTTTTCATCTTCCGGATTTTTTCTTGCTACGGAAGTCACAAGTATCGGCTCTTCCAGATCGAAATAATCCAAAGCAAATCTGGATTCTTTATTGATTTCTCCCGCACGAACGGCCACAGCATCCATGCCTAACCGGCGTTTTAAATAAGAATAGCTGAGGGCAGCGGCAATGCTGTCCGTATCAGGCGATTTATGTCCGCTTACAAATACTTGGCTCATCATATATTCCCTTTCTTACTCATACCCCAAATAATAAAATTTTACCCAATCATTATATCATATTTTCTATCCTCGCTTTATAAGCAAAAATACCTTTCTCCAGGAAAATCATTTTCTCTGTGGAAAGGTATTTCACATTTAATAAACCTCAGTCTTCTTCAGTCACCAGTTTTTTCTTACGAAAGCCTCCAAAATGGAACTTTTCAATAACAATAAACAGCATTGGTACGATAAAAATTTGAAACGCTGTCGCAGAAAGAACACCGAATACCACGGCAATCCCCATTTCGGAACGAGAATTCGCGCCCGCACCTGTCGACAGGGCCAGCGGAACGTTTCCCAAAATAAAAGCAAGGGAAGTCATCAGAATAGGACGCAGACGGATCTTAGATGCTTCCACTGCAGCCTTAAGCGGCGCCATGCCCGCATCTGTACGAACCTTCGCATACTCTACAATGAGAATCGCATTCTTGGCGGCAAGCCCTATGATGGTTAACAAACCGATTTGGAAATAAATGTCATTATATACATTAAACATCCAGGCGCCAAGACAGGCTCCGAAGAAGCCGGTCGGCATACCAAAGAGTACGACAAAAGGAACTTTCCAACTTTCATATAATGCCGCCAAAGAGAGGAATACAAAGAGCATCCCCAGTGCCAAGGCATAAATCGTCTTCCCGCCGGCTTCTTTCTCCTGTGCCGAGCTTTCCACAAAAGCATAACTATATCCGGTAGGAAGTACTTCCGCTGCCACTTCTTCCAACGCGTCCAACGCTTGTCCGGAAGAATATCCGTCTGCCTGGTTACCACTGATTTTAACCGCAGGGAAATTATTATAACGGGTAATAACGGAAATTGCATTAGATTTTTTCGGTGTGATAAAAGTACTGATAGGAATCATGTTCCCGCTGGAGTCTTTCACAGTCAGGAACTTATTCGCCGAAGGATCCATACGATAATCCACATCAGCCTGGGCGACCACCTTAAAGTTACGTCCATAGGCAGTAAAATCATTAATCTGGACAGACCCATAATAGACCTGTAAGGCTGTAAAAATATCTCCCAGCGCTACACCATTTTTTAAAGCCTTTTCACGATCTATATCAAAATTATATGAAGGAGTATCCATACGGAAAGTGGTATAAGCCATCTTTATTTCCGGTCTTTGATTAGCCGCTCCAAGGAACTGCCCTATAACCCGCTGCATATTTTCATTGGAATCGCCATTCTTATTCTGGATATACATGGAGAAACCGCCGGAACTGCCCAGCCCGGGAATAGCAGGGGGATTCAATGCCATAATATTTACATCAGGGTGTGTGGCATTATAGGCTGCCGCTTTTCCAATAAGCGCTCCCACCTGTGAAGCAGCCCCTTTTCTCTCATCCCAGGGCTTCAGTTTAATAAAAGAAAGTCCCGCATTGGGTTTCTGACCACCGGAAAGGATATCAAAGCCGGTAACGCCAAAAGTCTGCTCTACAGCATCATCTTTACCCATATAGGCCAGAAACTCTTTAATTGCCGCATTGGTTCTTATATTGACAGAACCTTCCGGCAGCGAAATAGCCCCAATAAAGTAGCCATTATCCTCTTCCGGCAAAAAAGCAGTCGGGAGAGCAACAAACATAACAACAGAAGCAACGGTCAATCCAATGAGGACACCAATGGGCGCTATAATCACGCGTCCCATTTTTTCAAGACTACGGCCATAAATTTCAATCATACGATCGAACCAGTCATTGAATTTATCCCAGAATTTCTGCAGCCACCCCCGTTCTGCGCCTTCCTTATGATAACGGAGCATCCCTGCACAAAGAGCCGGCGTCAAGGACAAAGCCACAAAAGCAGAAATCAATACGGAAACCGCAATAGTAAGGGCAAACTGTTTATAGAGAATACCCATAATCCCGCCAAGGAAGGCAACCGGAACAAATACAGCAGCCAGTACGATAGCAACCCCGATAACTGGGCTCTGCACTTTTTTCATCGCCGCAACCGTAGCGTCTTTCGGCGGTAAATTATTATACCGCATTTCATACTCTACAGCTTCAATGACAACAATTGCATCATCGACAACCAGTCCAATTGCTAAAACCATGGCAAAAAGTGTCAGCGTATTGATTGTAAAACCGAGTACCTCAAAAGCGCCAAAAGTACCAAATAACGATACAGGGACGGCGATCATGGGAATAAGGGTAGATCGCCAATTTTGCAAAAATATATAGACAATCATTGCTACAATCAGCAGTGCTTCAAAAAAGGTCTGAAGAACTTCTTTAACGGACGCATAAATGAAATCCGTATTATCCATAGAAATACGATAAGTCATATCTGCAGGAAAAGACTTGCTGTCTTCAGCAAGTTTAGCCTTAATCTTGTTAATCGTATCAATAGCATTTGCATCATCAGTGAGTGAGAATGCTACCGCTGCAGATTCATGGTCACCGGAACGGGCAATAAAATCGTAGTTCTTTGCATCCAGTTCGATGCGGGCCACATCTTTCATTCTGAGCATACTGCCGTCACTGTTTGTACGAATGACTATATTCCCAAATTCTTCTGCTGTGGCTAAACGCCCCTGCACGGTAACAATGTACTGGAATGCCTGATTCTTGTCCACCGGAGCCGTCCCCACATTACCTGCCGCTACCTGTCTGTTCTGTGTGCTGACAGCAGATATAACTTCCGATGCGGTGACTTTATTCTGTGCCATTTTTGCGGGATCAAGCCAGATCCGCATACCGAAATCAGAACCAAATTCCTGTACACTCCCTACACCGGGAATGGATTTCAGCTCATCAACATAGTTCATACTGAAATAGTTTTTGAGGAATGTCTCGTCATAAGTCCCATTTGGCGAGAGCAAACTGACAACAAGTGCCATTCCGCTGGAAGACTTACGTGTCGTTACGCCGATAGAGCGAACTGTATCAGGGAGCGCCGCCTCAGAAGATGTAACCCCATTCTGTACACGAATTGTTGCCATATCGGAGTCTGTCCCTGAGACAAACTGTACCGTCAACGAATAGGAACCGTTCGAGTTACTTGTCGAGCTGATACTATCAAGATCTTCTACACCAACTACATTCTTTTCTATGACTTCCGCCACCGTCTGCGCCACAACCTCCGAATCGGCACCGGGATAAGCAGCGCTTACAGAAACCTGGGGCGGTGTGATCTTCGGATATCGGTCAACCGGCAGGGTAAAAATACAAAGCATACCGGCGATAGAAATAACGAGCGCCAAAACAATTGCAAAGATAGGACGATTGATAAAAAACTTAGCCATGTCCCCTCCTTACTTCGCAATACCATGCTGATCTGCAGCAGCCTTGGTCGCGGATTCTTCCATTTCTTCTCTGGTCGTTTCTACCGCTTCTACCGCTTGGCCAATCTGCACTTTGTTCTGACCTTCTACGATAACTTCATCAGTCACATCAATGCCGCTTTCAATAATTGTATATAATCCATAAGTTGCACCAACCTTGACTGCTTTCTGCTGTACCTTCCCATCCACTACCACATCAAGCATATCTTTATTTAAAAGTTGGATAAGGGCTTTCGTCGGAACGAGAATACTTCCCTGTGCTAACTCAGCATCAGAAACAATGGTTGCATACATCCCCGGAATAAGAAGATTATTAGGATTAGCAAAAGATGCTTTCATCGTCAGCTGACCGCCGTTGAGTCCCGGACTGACCTGTACGATTTTACCGGTTTCACTGTAAATGGATCCATCTGACAAGCGGAGTTTTAATTCACTTCCTAAAGTTTCCGTAATATTTTTCTGACGAGTAAGCTGCAAATACTCGCTTTCGGACATGTCGAACTGCACATAAAGCGGATCAGAAGAGGATAGGGTAACAAGTCCCGTCGTACCTGCGGTTGCAAAAGTGCCTATGTTCACATCATCCATAGACAGTGTGCCTGAAAATGGCGCTGTCACAATCGTATCACCTAAATTATCGGAAGCAATCTGTACCTGCGCCTGAGCCGCTTCATAAACAGCCCGATAGGCTTCTGTAGATGATTTCTGTCCGTCATATGCCTGTTTTGAAATAGCACCACTGCTAACCAGCTGTTCATAACGGGCCAGATCCTTTTTCGCATTTTCATAAGTAGCAGACGCCTGTGCTGCAGATGCCTGTGCCGCAGCCAATGCAGATGCATAACTTCTTGTATCAATACGATACAGGGCCTGCCCCGCTTCTACATGCTGACCGCCGGTAATATATTTTTCAACAACTGTCCCTGATACCTTAGCGCGGACAGGAACCTCCTGCAATGCCGTAATAGAGCCTGTATATTCCCTCATGATCGGCGTATCTGATTTAAACGGTCTAAATGTCGTCACCTTTAAACTTTGCTGTTGCTGGCTCTTTGCTGAACCGCATCCTGTAAACATACCTGCCGATAAAACAACTACACTGACCGCCATGACAGCTGCCAGCACTTTTTTATACTTCATTCGTCTCCCCCTTACGGTCATTTTAAAAGCTGCTCCTTAAATAAAACTCCAAAACACGACCATCAGTCAAAATGCTGTCCGTATTAACTATGATACCAAAATGGCGACCATCGGTCAATGTAAGATTCTATACATTTCACCCATTTCATAATTTATTTAACGGAAATTTTAGAACCGCCTTCTTGATTCTGCAAGGCCCTTTCGCTCCCATGCAGAGAGGCCTATGCAAATCTTCGGGAAAACAAATTACAAAATTTCCCGTATGAAGATACGCACGGCTTTCTTCTCCTTCCGACGCGAAAAAATATAAATCTCTATCTTCATAAGATTCAGTCACTTTTCCGGCTTCCCAAACAGACCGGCAGCCAATCTGCTCCTCTTCCACATCAACTTCATAAACTATATCGATATACCTTTGATGTCCTTCCAATTTACGTTTATCAGCCGGCTCCGTCATTGAAGTTTCTACCCCCACCTTATAACCGTTAATCTCATATTTCCCGTCAGGCAGGTCTTCAAACCCATAGGCCGCCATTTTCTCCAGACAATCATAAAGTTCTTCAGACAGCTGTGCCTTATAAGCAGAAAGATGTTCCGCATTCCCAATGATCATTTTAATCTCCTTGTTTGCATGAATGAAAAATGCAGATTCACGTACGCAAACCTGTCGCAATATAACCTTATTATATCCCGAGTTGTAAAATTTAAGTATAATGTCTGCCGGGAGTAAAATATCAAAAAGTCTTCTTACGATCAATATGAAGCCACAGTTCGCAAACTGCCAGCAGTTAATCAAAGAAAACTTTTTATTGTCTCAATATTATTTTATATACCTTTAAAGGATGTCTGGCTTTTACAGTTCAATTCAATTTTCATTTAGATTGCTTTAAAACAAATTTATATATCCCTCTCCCTCTGCTTCCTCTTTTTCATATACCACCATACGGCTCCATACACGGCGGAAACAACAATAATAATGATAGTCAGACGCAAAGAATGTTCTCCCAGATGAACCACATCATGCCCTACAACCACCTCAAGTGCCACTGACGGCAGCTTACCAAGCAAACTACCCGCCATATGAGAGCGAAATGACATGCCGGATAAAGCACAGATTGCTGTGACAAGGCCATTGGGCATATAAGGAATCGCTCTCGCTGCCGCCACCGCCTGCCAAGAATCGTAGGAATCCAAAGCGGTTAAAGTCTTACTCTGTTCAATCACCCGCTTTGCCAGACTTCGGAAAAGAACACGCATAACCCAAAAAGAAATCATAACGCCTAATGTTTCTGCCAGCCATGAAATCATCGTCCCCCAAAACAAACCAAAAATCAGGCCATTGGCAGTAGAAATAAAAATAGACGGAAGAAATCCAACAATATTGATAACGACATCAATAAAAAAACTGACAAAAACGGCATAAACACCAAATCCTCTTAAATAGGTAATAGTACCGCCCAAATCTCCACTTTTGGACAGTTGATAAACTGTTGGATAAAAAGCAGGATCCATAAAATGAATCCCTCCCAGCACCAAAAGCAAAAGTGCCAGGAATCCATAACGCATCCGTCTTTCCTGCTTCTCTTCCAAATCCGCCTTATTCATTTCGCATCCTTATATTCATAATATCATCCATGTATTCACTAACTGCATCAGCCACATCATCTTTTCCAATTGTATCGATAAAACGTTTTTCCTTCATTTCCAAATCTCCCAACTGAAAAGGAATAGGAATCCCTGTTTTCTTTTCAATACGCCGAAGAACATCATAGGGTGTACCTGTTTCATCTAAACCGAGAATCTCCGCTACTATACCGGGAAATTTATATGGATGTGCTGTGCTGATGATGACTGTATGAGAATGTCTTTCTATCTTCCCTTCGCGGCGAAGTCTGTGATAAACCGCATAAGCCACTGCAGTATGAGGATCCATAAGGTAGTCATAAGATTCGTAAACTGCTTTCATCGCCCGTTTCATATCTTCGGAAGAGGCCCATCCTCCTGTAATTTCACCAAGAGCGTCTGCTAATTCTTCTTCCGATATCGCATATCGCCCTTCCTTGTTCAATGCTTTCATGGCTGCTGCCACTTTATCAGCAGAACCAAGTACATAGTACAGGAAACGCTCAAAATTAGAAGAAATAAGGATATCCATAGATGGTGATTCCGTCAGATAAAACTCGCGATTGATGTCATACACGCCTGTTTCGAAAAAATCTGTAAGTACCTTATTTTCATTGGAAGCACAAATCAGCTGTCCAAGAGGAACACCAATTTCTTTTGCCATCCACCCGGCCAGAATATTTCCAAAATTTCCTGTAGGAACTACCACATTAAACCGCTCATTTTCTCCAATCGAATGGTTCTTTCTCAATTGAAGCCAGATCCATACATAATAGATGATCTGCGGCAACAACCGGCCAATATTAATCGAATTAGCACTGGAAAACAAAACACCCTTTTCTGATGCTTCTTCTCTCAAGCCACTCATAAAAATGCGTTTTAATGCACTCTGGGCATCATCAAAATTACCATCAATACCTGCCACCCTTACATTATTACCGGACTGCTTCTGCATCTGATCCTTTTGAAGAGGGCTCACTCCATCAGATGGATAAAATACCATAATATTGATATCGGGAATGTCACGAAATCCCTCTAACGCTGCCTTCCCTGTATCACCCGAAGTAGCCGTTAAGATTAAAATCTGCTTTCCATCATTTTCCTGCGCCTTTGCCCATACAAGCAGATAAGGGAACAAAGAAAGCGCCAGATCCTTAAAAGCACAAGTCCTGCCATAAAACATTTCCGCCACAGAAAAAGCATCTGTCATACGTTTTACAGGCACAATTTCTTTTGCGGCAAATGTTCCCGTATAGGCCGCATCTGTAAGTTTCTTCAAATCATTTTCAGGAATATCTGTCAAAAAACGTTTAAGAACAAAGCTGGCCAATTCCTTATATGACAAATCCTTTAAAGAATTATATTCAATAAAAGGCACCGGCAGCATTTCAGGAACATAGAGCCCGCCATCTTTTGCCAATCCCTGAAGCAATGCCTGGGGCGCAGAAATTTTCTCTTCACTTCGTGTACTTCTGTATCTCATACCGCACCTCTTCCGAAATATTTTTTATATTCTATCATACCTGCTGCATAAATGCAGAAAGACCCCCTCCTTCGCAAATCCCTCCTTCGCAAATCCCTCCGCAGCAATTATCAACTTTGCCAAAACCTTTTACAAAGATATTAAAAACTCCAACAAATTATGAAAAAACAAAAACCCGAAGCCATCATAACCTCGGGTATCATGTCTGGTGGATCATCAGGGGTTCGAACCCCGGACACCCTGATTAAGAGTCAGGTGCTCTACCAACTGAGCTAATGATCCGTCAACGAAAAACATTATATCATCACGATTATATCCTGTCAAACGCTTTTCTTCAAGTATTCCGGCATTATCCGAAATTGTAAAACAATCATCAATAGTGGATTCCATACTTCTTTTTCAGTTCACCAACATCTCCGCGCATATCACGGCTGCACTCATTCAGCACCATTTTTTAATGAGTGCCTTTACGCTTTATAAACAGCATCCTTTTAGCACTTGCCATCCTATAAACATGAGCTAATTCCCGTTTATAAGCACTCATCAATTCTTCCGATATTCCCCCTCCAAATAAGTTCTTGCGGCAGCATCAAAAGAAATATTTTCCGATCCATTCAATTTTAGCGCCACGCAATTGAGCAAACTCAGCGAATATGCTATAATGTCTTTCGTCAGGCGCCTATAGCTCAGGGGATAGAGCACTGGTCTCCGGAACCAGGTGCGAGGGTTCGAATCCCTCTAGGCGCTCCATTTATTTTAAAACATTCTCGTTATAATCATAAAGTTGCACAAAACACTAAAATGTCGGCATATAGCACATAAAGAAGGTCGTAAATTAATAATGCGCCTTCTTTTTTATTTCATCAATCAGTATTTATAATCATTTTTCATCAATAAATATCCGTGGAATCCGTCTTAGCCCACAAAGAATTTCATAATGAATTGTACCGGCCAGTTCTGCCAGCTCATCCACTTTAATTTCTTCCTCCCCCTGTTTTCCGATAAGAACGACTTCATCACCAGGCATTACGGTATCATCAACAGCCGCCATAAGCTGATCCATACAGATACGCCCCACGATAGGACAGCGTTTCTCTCCAATAAGAACTGCTCCCTTATTAGAAAGTGCACGGGGATATCCGTCTGCATATCCGATAGGAATCGTAGCGATTCTCATATCCTTTCCTGCTGTATATGTAGCACCATACCCTACGGTTTCTCCCTTATGCACCACCTGCACATGGGTAATATGGCTTACTACAGTCATCATATACTTTAAATCCAGATAATTCAGCATTGTATTTGAGGGAGAAGGCCCGTACTGGATAATCCCCGGACGCACCAGATTGTACCAGCTTTCAGGAATATCCACGACCCCCGCGCTGCTTGCTGCGGAAATAATCAAATTCTCCAATGACGGCATAGCGGAAAGGGCCTCTTCAAATTCTGCCAGTTGTTTATACGCTTTACTCTTATTTTTTGCATCAGCTGTTGCCAAGTGGGTAAACAACCCATGAATATGCAGGTGGGGATATTTTTTTAATTTTTCCAGAAAGGCAGGTAAATCTTTTGCATGTGTACCGATTCGATTCATTCCCGTATCAATAGGAAGCATCACTTCCACCATTTTTTTTAAAGTGGACGCGGCTGTCTCCAACGCTTCCAAATTAGTCGTATCATCAACAGGAAGAATAAGTTCTTCATTAACACCCACGGACATTTCTTCCGGAAGCGGCAGTCCAAGGACATAAACCGGACAATCAAAACCGGATGCCCTAACAACACAGCCTTCTTCCACTCGGGCTACCGCAGCACCGACGCAGCCTTCCTCTAAAGCTGCACGCAGGCACTCTACCGCCCCATGTCCATAAGCATTTGCTTTGATTACAGCAAGCGCCGGTACATTTTTTAAATGGCTGCGGATAACCCGCAGATTGTGACGAAACGCTCTTAAATCAATTTCCATGTATGATACCGGCATGTGTCTCCCTCCTTTTTAATAAGTTCTTTTTATTTTAATGCAACAACTGTAAAAAGTAAAAACATTTACAAAATAAAACTGATAGGGATATTTCCCTGCCAACAGATTCAATCCAAAAGAAATTGTTCAAACACATAATTTCCAAGTGCCGCTCCTTTATAGGTCATTTGAATGTTCCCATTATTCAGGAAAATCATCTTTTCTTTCACCAGCTTTTTCACCACACTGCCATAAACTTCCATTATTTCTTTCCCATACCGCTGATAAAATTCCCTGCCATTGATGCCTTCTTTCATACGAAGTCCAAGAAATGCAAATTCTTCCATTTCTTCTTTTGGGGAAAGAGAAATTTTTTCTTCCACAGGCTCGTCTGCCACCAACCGCTCTTCATACAGCCTTAAGTTAGAAATATTTTCCCATCGTTCATGCCCAATGCGGGAACAGGCAGAGGGCCCCAACCCTAAATAGTCTTCTAATTTCCAATACTTCCTGTTATGGACAGATTGAAACCCTGTCCGCGCAAAACTGGAAATTTCATACCGCTCAAATCCGTAATGAGGAAGTATCCGACACATCGCCTGATACATTGCCCAACTGTCATTTTCTGACGGACGCGCCAGAATACCGCGCGACGCCATTTGGGAAAATCTCGTTCCTTCCTCCAAAATCAAACTATATACCGACATATGAGTAACCGGCAAGTGAACAGCGTACTTTAATGTCTTTTCAAAATCATCCACTGTCTGCCCGGGAAGTTCGCACATTAAATCAATGCTGATATTTCTAAAACCGAGTTTGAATGCCCGATTGACAGCTTTCTCCGCCTCAGCAGCCGTATGGCGGCGCCCAATTTTTACAAGAAGTTCATCACGATTAGTCTGTACCCCCACAGAAATACGATTGACACCCTGTTCCAAAGCATTTTTTAAATATGCTTCTGTCATATCACAAGGATTCATTTCCATCGTAATTTCCGCATTCTCATAGATATGAAAATACCGGTGCAATGCTTCTATAATGCTTTTTAATTGATTTCCGGACAACACGGAGGGTGTTCCTCCGCCTAAATAAACCGTATCACAAAGTTTATCCTCAAAAAGTTTGCTTTTATTTTCCATTTCCTGCACCAGCGCATCAAGGAAACTGTCCGTCAATTTGCTGCCTACAGAATAAAAGCCGCAATAATAACAGCGGCTTCGGCAGAATGGAATATGTAAGTAAAGGCCAAGCGTTTTGGAATCAGTCATCTTTTAATACCGCCATGAAGGCTTCCTGGGGAATTTCTACGCTTCCCACCTGTTTCATACGCTTTTTCCCCTCCTTTTGTTTTTCCAGAAGCTTTTTCTTCCGGCTTACGTCACCGCCATAGCATTTGGCGAGGACATCTTTCTTATAAGCTTTAATCGTTTCTCTCGCAATAATCTTACTTCCTACCGCTGCCTGGATCGGCACCTCAAACTGCTGGCGCGGAATAATGTCTTTCAATCGGAGCGCCAATACTCTGCCACGGGATGCCGCATTGCTTTTGTGGACAATAATAGACAACGCGTCAATAAGATCCCCGTTCAGTAGAATGTCCAGTTTAACGGCATCTGTTTTTTGGTAACCGGAAATCTGGTAGTCCAAAGAAGCGTACCCCTTCGTTGCCGACTTCAACTTATCAAAGAAATCAAAAATAATTTCTGCCAATAGAATTTTATAAGATAAATCCACACGTGTTTCATCCAGATAAGTCATCGTCTGAAATTCACCACGACGATTTTGCACCAATTCCATTACATTACCCACCATGTCAGAAGGCACAAGTATTTCTACTTTGGCAATCGGTTCTTCTATATGCTCAATTTTTGTCATAGGCGGCAATTCCGCCGGATTATCCACGGCTATCATCTCCCCGTCTGTCTTGAATACATGATAGATAACCGACGGTGCCGTTGTAATCAATTTCAAATTATATTCCCGTTCCAGACGTTCCTGGATAACATCCATATGGAGCAGCCCGAGGAAACCGCAACGAAATCCGAAACCAAGTGCCTGTGACGTCTCCGGCACATATTCAAGCGCTGCATCATTGAGCTGCAACTTTTCCAATGCCATCTTCAGCTGATCATAATCTTTACTTTCAATAGGATAGAGGCCGCAGAAAACCATAGGCAGCGCCTTACGGTATCCGGGAAGAGGTTCTTTGGCACCATTTTCAGCAGATGTAATCGTGTCACCTACTGCACAGTCTCCTACATTTTTTATGCTCGCCGCTACATATCCCACAGATCCACAAGTCAAAACAGCAGTAACTTTGGGAAGAGGCGTAAAGTATCCTACTTCTGTAACTGTATACACTTTCCCTGAAGACATCATCTTTATTTCCATACCTGGCCGGATTTCCCCATCCATAATACGGACATAAGCAATAGCACCTTTGTAAGGATCAAAGATGGAATCAAAAATCAGACAGCGGAGCGGTTTATCGGAACGATCTTCCGGCGGCGGAACTAATTCCACAATCCGCTCCAGCACATTCTCTACATTAAGACCGGTTTTAGCACTTACCGGAACCGCTTCTGACATATCCAGCCCGATAACATTTTCCACTTCTTTCTTTACCCGTTCCACATCGGCGCTGGGTAAATCAATTTTATTAACAACCGGGATAATTTCCAAATTATTATCAAGCGCCAGATATACATTGGCCAAAGTCTGCGCCTGTACGCCCTGTGTCGCATCAATGATAAGAATGGCTCCCTCACAGGCAGAAAGGCTTCGAGACACTTCATAGTTGAAGTCTACATGCCCCGGAGTATCAATGAGATTCAGCTCATACATTTCTCCATTTTTATATTTGTACATTAAACGGGCAGACTGCTCTTTAATCGTGATACCTCTTTCCCGTTCCAGTTCCATTGTATCCAGTATCTGCGCTTCCATATCGCGCTTCTGCACGGTTCCCGTCATCTCAATAAGACGGTCCGCCAGTGTAGACTTGCCGTGATCAATGTGGGCAATAATAGAAAAATTCCTGATATGGTTCGTATCCATAGTCTCTCCTGCATAGTTATTTATCGACAATTATTCGTATTTCATTCAGTACACATTATAGCAGAACCTCAAAGCGGGGAAAACTAATTTCCATGCCATTTTCTCATGACCGGCATAAGAATAGCAAGTAAAACCATAATGATCCCTGTTCCTTCAAACAAACCGAACGTCGTTCCAAAAAGGAAATAGGATGCGATGACAGAAACGGCCGGTTCCACGGTCGCGGTCACTGATGTCTGCTCTTCAGTCAACCATGCAAGTCCGACATTATAGCAAATGAAAGCGATAACCGTACCGCAAATAATAATCATGAATATATCAAAAAGTACATCATCATGAAAAAACGTGCCTAAATCAGTAACAGGATCAGCCATATACCCCATTATACCGCCGAAAAGCATGCCGAACATAAGAAGAAATGAATTATCCAGTGTCATCATCAATTGTTTTGGATAAATGGAACAAAAAGCATAAAATACGGCGGACAAAACACTGTAATAGATACATTCCGCAGGAACAGACAATGTCCGGGGATCTCCCCCTGTCGCCAGAAGAAATACACCTCCTACCGCCAGCACTACAGCAAACATGTCACCCATCCCCGGTACCTTTTTTCTTCGCAGAGCCACCCAGCAGATAACAAGTGCGGGGCATATATACTGAATCACCGTAGCCACAGCCGCGTTTCCCGCACCAATTCCCGCAAAATAAGTATGCTGCATAAGCATGAGCCCCAGACCGTAAAAAATAAGTTTGATCCATAATGTAGGATATTCCTTAAGTATCCGCATAGACCGCCCCAAGGTTCCCCGCATAAAAGCAATCACGAAAATAATAAGTGCCGTAGAAATCATACGGAAAACAGTCAGGTCCATAGCGGTATGATCATTATGTGCAAGAAAATGCTGGGCCGCAAGCCCGCTTCCCGCCCACATGGTTCCGGCAATTACCACTAAAAAAACTGCAAAGGATTTCATAGCGTCTCCTTGCGTATCAAACATACACGCACAAACTTATTTTTAAATTTATTCTTTAATTTTAACAAAAAACTGTTCCCCTGCAAGGATGTCAAGAAAACAGTTTTGGGTTATAGGACAAAACGTGTTGATGGCTAACCCAAAAAACAAGCAAGAAATGAATCGGATTTATGTAATTCTGACCACACAATAGCATCTCCCCATGTGGGAATTGAATCCTCTAATTTGGCTCGTTCATTCATCGCTTTATATAGTTTAGAAATGCTCCTGTCAGTGGGCATTACCTTTAGGATTTCAGATGCAGAAAGCGGTTTCGGTGAGTAGAAGTAAGACCACCAGAAACCCGCTTTTATGCATCTTTCAATGGACATCCCCCGATGGTTTCTAAGCATCGTTCTTAATTGTACATTTATTCCGCCTTCTATACGGTTATTGGTCGATGGTAGTTCTTCTCCATAAGACAACGATTCATCCAAATAGGTAAATAATGTGTTTTGCCGTACTAATCTGGCCAGTGACCGCTCGGCCTTTAGTAAACGTTCATGCATAGGGCGAAGTTTGCCTTTTTCATCTCGTGTCATTTCACTAAGAAAGGTCTTATGCTTTATTCTCCAGTTTATCAATCGGGTTACCCAATGACCTGCTTGCTCCAT
>PPYE01661881.1_pt1 | contig 43501 bp, 40 predicted proteins | sample 1559881 | NCBI WGS metagenome assembly PPYE01 (sample SAMN08240022, study PRJNA423297) | Human gut metagenome, whole genome shotgun sequencing project.
AGAGATAGGGGGAGTCCGGAAACATCTTCTTATAAAGCAGATCATCATCTGTCTGCTTCATGAATATTTTATGAAAAAATTGTGATAAAAGTAGGGGTATTATGTGAGGATTTTGTGAAACTACACCAGAGGCTCCTTCAGCGGTGTACCTGCCTTCCTTGGATATTTTCCAGGGGTGGCTTTTACTTTTTCGACCACTACAAGCGACCTCTGGATCTCAGAATCCGGAAGCTGGAAATAAATGACATCCCTGATCTTTCCTCCAAGGATTTTCACTGCTTTTTCCGCCTGTTCCACTTCCTCCTGTACCGTACCGGATTTATAGGAAATGAAGCTTCCGCCCGGCTTCACATAAGGAAGACAGTATTCAGAAAGTGTCGCCAGATTGGAGACAGCTCTTGACACACACAGATCAAAGCTTTCTCTGTAGACCTTATTTTTGGCAAATTCCTCCGCTCTTCCGTGAACAGCGGTAATATCTGTCAGCTTCAGAAGCGCAAAAGTCTCCTCCAGGAAATTCACTCTTTTTTTCAGGGAATCCAGAAGGCAGGCTTCCAGATGAGGGAAGGCGATCTTCAGGGGAACTCCGGGGAATCCCGCTCCTGTACCTACGTCCATGACACGCTTTACCTTCTGCATATCTATCGCCTTGACGCAGGCAAGGCTGTCCAGAAAATGCTTTACAAGAACCTCCTGGAATTCCGTGATCCCGGTAAGATTCATGACTTTATTTTTTTCTACCAGATATTCGTAAAAATCAATAAACTGCTGCCTCTGCTGCTCATTTAATGAGATGCCCATTTCCCGGCAGCCCTGATCCAAAATTGTCAGATCGTATGCCATATTCTTTTCCTCAACCCTTTCTTCTGTACTGTTCCAGATATACAAGAAGCACAGAAATATCTGCCGGAGAAACTCCTGATATCCTGGATGCCTGTCCGATGGAGATCGGTCTGTATGCCTCCAGCTTCTGTCTGGCTTCGATTCTCAGGCTTCCCACCTTCTCATAATCCAGATCTTCCGGTATCTTCTTTGCTTCCAGCTTTTTAAACTGCTCTACCTGCTTCATCTGACGTTTAATATAGCCTTCATATTTCAGATTGATCTCCACCTGCTGCTTCACATCCCATGGAAGCTCCGGGCGGTTTTTATCAATAGGGGCAACATCTTCATAGGTAAGCTCCGGTCTTCTGATCAGCTCGGCAACCGTAGTCCCTGATTTCAGAAGCGTGCTTTTCTTTTCTTCCAGAAGCGCCTGAACCTCCGGGGTTCCTCCTATGGTGGTATGCTCGGTACGTTTTATTTCCTCCTGGATCGCTTTTTCTTTTTCCAGGGTTTTCTGATAAGTTTCCTCATCGATCAGACCTGCTTCATATCCCTTTTTCCTCAGGCGGAGGTCTGCATTATCCTGACGGAGAAGAAGACGGTATTCTGCACGGCTTGTCATCATGCGGTAAGGCTCATGGTTCTCTTTGGTTACCAGATCGTCGATCAGAACACCGATATATGCCTCTGAGCGGTCCAGCACCAGCATTTCCCTGCCTTTCAGCTCCATAGAAGCATTGATGCCGGCAATAAGTCCCTGCGCTGCCGCTTCCTCATATCCTGAACTGCCGTTAAACTGCCCGGCGCTGAAAAGTCCCTTGATATTTTTAAATTCCAGAGTCGGATAAAGCTGTCTGGGGTTAATGCAGTCATACTCGATCGCATAGGCGTTTTTTACGATCCTTGCGTGTTCCAGTCCGGGAACGGAGTGATACATGGCGTCCTGCACATCCTCCGGAAGGGAACTGGACATTCCTCCGATATACATTTCATTGGTATAAAGCCCCTCCGGCTCAATAAATACCTGATGACGGTTTTTATCTGCAAATCTGACCACCTTATCCTCAATGGACGGACAATATCTGGGACCGGTCCCCTCGATGGTGCCGGAATAAAGGGGAGAACGGTCCAGGTTGTTACGAATAATCTCATGGGTCTTTTCGTTTGTATAAGTCAGCCAGCAGGATTTCTGAGGGATCTGCACAGTTTCCGGGTCTGTAGAAAAAGAAAACGGAACCACTCTCTCATCACCAAACTGCTCTTCCATCTTGGAATAATCGATACTGTTTCCCGCAATACGGGCTGGTGTTCCTGTTTTGAACCGGAAAATCTCGATTCCCAGTTCCTTCAGAGAATCGGTCAGATAATTGGCTGCCTGCAGACCGTTGGGACCTGTATAATCGCTGACATCACCGTAAATACATCGCGCCTTCAGATAGGTTCCTGTACACAGGATCACTGCCTTACAATGATAAACAGCCCCTGAATAAAGCTGCACGCCCGTAATCCTTCCGTCTTCCACCAGAAGCTTTGTCACCTCTCCCTGACGGATGGTAAGATTTTCCTGGTTTTCTAATGTTTTTCGCATTTCATTGCTGTAAGCCTGCTTGTCCGCCTGTGCTCTCAGAGAATGGACGGCCGGTCCCTTTGACTTATTCAGCATTTTGGACTGGATAAAGGTTTTGTCCACATTCTTTCCCATTTCACCGCCCAGGGCATCGATTTCTCTTACCAGATGCCCTTTGGAGCTTCCTCCGATATTGGGATTACAGGGCATCAGGGCAATGCTGTCTACGCTGACAGTAAACATCACGGTGTCAAATCCAAGCCGCGCACCTGCAAGCGCTGCTTCACAGCCTGCATGTCCCGCGCCTACCACTACAATATCACAATATTTTTCCAGCCTTTTTTCACTCATCTGTCACGTCCTCCTTACTTGCCCACGCAGAACTTGGAAAAGATCTCATTTACCAGATCTTCTCCCAGGCTTTCTCCCAGGATCCTTCCCAGAGCCTCGTAGGCTCCCATAAGATCAATGGAAAAGAAGTCCTCGGGCATTCCCGCTTCAATGCTTTCTGTAACCATTTCCAGACTCTTTTCGGCTTCCTCCAGGGCTGCCTTATGTCTTGCATTTGTAATATAAACCTCATCGTCAAAGGAAATCTCTCCCTGGAAAAACATCTCCCTGATGGCTTTTTCCAGCTCTTCTACCCCGGTTTCCTCCACTACGGAAACCGGAATCACCTGACTTCCTGTTTTTTCCTTCAGGCTTCCCATATCCACTGCGGAAGCAAGGTCTGTTTTATTATAGATCACGATACTTTTTCTTCCTCTCAGAAGCTCCATGATCTCCTGATCATTTTCATCCAGAGGCTGAGAAGAATCCACCACATACAGGATCAGGTCTGCTTTTTCTGCCATCTGGCGCGCCTTTTCCACACCGATTTTTTCTACCACATCCTCTGTCTCGCGGATTCCTGCGGTATCAATGATCCTGAGGCTGATCCCATGAAGGGAAATGTATTCCTCCAGGGTATCTCTGGTCGTTCCGGCAATCTCTGTAACAATCGCCCTGTCTTCTCCTACCAGAAAATTCAAAAGAGAAGATTTTCCTGCATTGGGCTTTCCGAGAATAACGGTACGGATCCCTTCCTGGATCATTTTTCCGTCATCTGCAGAGCTTAGCAGCTTCTGAACTTTTTTCTTCTGCTCTTCCGCCACTTCCAGAAGCTCCTGAGGATATCCTTCCAGATCAAAGTGCTCCGGATCATCCAGAGCAGTTTCTATATAAGCAATATGATGGAGAAGCTTTCCGCGGATCTCTTTTACTGCACGGAGCACAGATCCCTTCAGCTGCTGGACCGAGCTTTTCAGCGCCACCTCGCTCTTTGCCTGGATCACATCCATGACCGCCTCTGCCTGGGAAAGATCCAGCCTTCCGTTCAGGAACGCACGCTTGGTAAACTCTCCCGGCTCTGCTACCTGGGCTCCGTTTTTTAATACCGTTTCCAGAACCCTCTTCATGGCATAAACGCCGCCGTGACAGTCAATCTCCACCGTATCTTCACCAGTGTAGGTTTTTGGTCCCCGCATGACCATTACAAGAACCTCATCCACTGTTTCATCTCCGTCATAAATATATCCATAGTGAATGGTATGTGTCTTTACTTCTTTTATATTCTTTCTGCCGTTTTTGGAACGGTAGATCCTTGCAATCACATTCATGGCATCTTCACCGCTGATCCGTACAATTCCGATACCGGAAGCACTCATAGCAGTGGAGATTGCTGCTATCGTAGTCTCCATAATTGTTTTTCCTCCTAAAAAAAATGTTATTCCGGGAAAAAGCCTACGTCAAGTCCGTATTATTCACGCTTTCACCTAGAATAACATTTTTTGTCAGATGTATCTACATCTTAATATCTTTTTAATTTTACAACGACATGACGATAAGGCTCTTCGCCCTCGCTTACCGTCTCCACAAATTTATTTCCCTGAAGAGCAGAATGGATGATTCTTCTCTCATATGGGTTCATTGGCTCAAGAACTACCGGCTTTCTGGTTTTCTTTACCTTGTAGGCAATTCCTCTTGCCAGATTTTCCAGTGTTTCTTTTCTTCTTCTGCGGTAATCCTCTGTATCCAGTTTTACACGGATATAAGTGGATTTTCCTTTATTTACCACAAGGCTGGTCAGATACTGCAGGGAATCAAGAGTCTGTCCTCTTTTTCCGATAAGGATACCCATATCCTGGCCTTCAAAATCAACCTCAAGACAGCCGTCTTTTGTATTGTATTTGGATGTGATCTGAACCTCTCCCAAATCCATGGAAGTAAATACTTCTTTCAGGAATACAAGAGCTCTTTCTTCGATCTCTCTGATCTCTTCCGGATCAGAGATCACTTCGATCTCCCTTGCCGGTTTTACCGGTTTTTCTTTCGGAAGCTTTTCTTTTGGCTCTCTTACCGGTTTTTCGCGGAAAGTTTTTTCCTTGACCGGCTTCGGCTGTTTTTCTTTCGGTTCTTCTGTTTTTTCTTTTACCTCTTTTGCCGGTTCTTCTTTCTTCTCCGGTTTATAAGAAGGCTTTGTATTCTGTCTGGATACCGGCTTCGGCGCTTTTTTCTCTTCTTTAAAAGAACCAAGTTTTACTGAATCTACGATCTTTTCGATTTCAGCATCCTCTGCAGTTTCCTGAATCCTGCGTACTTTAATGATCGCCGGTTTACTTCCAAATCCAAAGAACCCGGAGCTTCCTTCAGAAACTACCTGAATATCTAACTGATCGCTGGATACGCCCAGCTCAATACACGCTTTTGTGATAGCTTCATTTTTCGTTTTTGCCGAAAACTGAACATATTCTTCCATCATTAACCCCTCCGTTCCTTCTTATTTCTTCTTGTTTCTCTCATCAAAGCTTCTTACAAGATTTGCTTTTGCCGTAATACTGTCCGGTTTGGCATTTACTGCCTTTTTGTAGGACTCTTCTACTTTTCTTGCACGCTCTGCTTCCGGAGAACCACTGTTTCCTTTATCGATCTTGTTAATATTTTTTACGCTCTGATGAGCCTGATTGGTGATCTTCTGAGGAGGAAGTCCTGCTTTTGCTCTCTTCTCCTCGATCTTTTTCATATTTTCATTGATCAGAACCTCAATATCCATCTTATCCAGATGACGGTTGATCAGAACCTGCTGCACGCTTCGCACAACTGCACTGAAGATCCAGTAAATACCAAGACCTACAGGGAAGGTAAAGCAGAAAAATGCAGACATCAGAGGCATTACCATGTTCATGGTCTTCATGGAGTTTGCCATCGGATTGCTGTCGTCATTATTCTGTGCTGCCTGCGGCATAAGCTTCAGGTTCAGTACCTGAGTTCCCCAGGATAACAGCGGGATCAGAAGTGCTACTACTGCAAGAAGAATAGATCCTCCTACAAATGCTGCTTTGATATAGTTCCATGGCATTTCTGCAATGTTCAGCCCGAGGAAACTCTGCATATGAGCAATTTCCGATGCTGTGCTGTTGATCGTATCTGAAAATCCAGCAAACTGATTCATCTCTCCCAGTGTCTTCCACTGGTCAGGAGAAAGTGCATACAGAAAGTCAATAACGGAGTTGGAAGTTGCTGTGCTTCCGTCAAGGATCAGACGTACACGGGTCATCTTGTTTTCGGTAATAAAATCCTGAAGGATATTTGTGTATCCGCTTACACCGATGATCTGGGATGCCACACCATCAAGTACGTTTTTTACACTGCCTACATAAGCAGGGATATTCTGGATAACATGCCACAGAGACCACAGGATCGGCAGCTGGATCAAAAGCTGTACACAGCTTCCGGTAGGTGATACTCCGTATTTCTGATATACGGCTGAGGTTTCTTCCTGCATTTTCTGCATGGAAACCTGGTCTTTTTTATTCTGATATTTTTTCTGGATCTTCATAAGCTCCGGCTGCATAACAGAACTCAGCTTGGAGAATTTCTGCTGTTTGATCTGCAGAGGGGTCATAAAAAGATAGATCAGAATACTGAAAATGACAATACAAAGACCAAGATTCTGGATTCCGAATAATCCGTCAAGGAATTTGTAAATACCGTTCATGATCCATCCCATAACAACTGAGATCTGACCGATGATCGGCGTCGAGTTCTTTGTAGCTAAAATCATCAATTCCAATTTTCAAATCCTCCTGATCATGGCACAGGATCATATCCTCCATGAGAAAAAGGATTGCACCTTAATATTCTCCATAAGGCAAGCAACCCTCCCTTGACTGCGCCATATTTTTCAATTGCTTCTAAACCATATTGAGAACATGTGGGAATATAAGGACATTTTGTTCTCTTCATCGGTGACAGATATTTCTGATAAAGTCGTATCAGTTTAATTAGAAATTTCTTCATTTTTCTTCTCACCTGCTATCTGATGCTTTCTTGCAAGGTGCAGCAATGCGCTTTCGATCTCCTGATAGCTTTTTTCCTTTGCTGACGGCCTGGCTATTACTACGATATCCAGACTATTCTTAAATAACAGTTCGTTTAAACGATAGCTTTCCCTTATCAGCCTGGTGACCCTGTGGCGTACCACACTATTCCCTACTTTTTTACTTACTGATATTCCCAGACGATTCTTCATGTACTGATTTTCCAGTACGTACATCACCAGATACCGATTTGCATAAGATGTTCCATGTCTGTAAACCTGTTGAAAATCACTGTTTTTTTTCAAGGACTCTGAATATTTCATCGAATCCTCCTTTGATTACAAAATTAATGGTACAGGATTATTCCTGCATAGAAGAAAAGACCACAAAACTGCGGTCTTATATCTTAGCTTACGCTGATAACTGCTTTCTTCCTTTTAATCTTCTTGCAGCTAATACTTTACGGCCGCCCTTTGTGCTCATGCGGGCTCTGAATCCGTGAACTTTAGCTCTTGATCTCTTTTTCGGCTGAAATGTCATTTTCATAGGTAAAGCACCTCCTTTATCTATTATCCAATTTTAAATCTTCTCATAGAACATCATTTCAATTATATTCATAAACCCCCTTTTCGTCAAGCAGAAATTACGATTTTTCCGCAAAAACAGGGGATTGCCGTCTCTTTTTTTGTTCCTTCTGGATAATCAACATCTCTATGTGGATATATTTAGTTGACGTAACGTTATCCACATTTTGTGGATAACTTGTGGATAACTAATATTTTCTCCCGGTAAATATCCACATTTTTCGACTTTTTTATACACATTATGTTAATAAAGTCCTTTATTTTACAGCATTTTTAGCGTGGAGAAAGTTATACACAATCCCCATGGCTATTTATCCACTATTGTCTATGTTATGTAAACTTATTAAACATTTTCCACACATCCCACATTATCCACATGTGGAAGAATGTGTATAACTATAAATCTTGAAATAAGCATTGCGAAAAACTTCTATTTATTATAATATATATAAGGATATTTATGTCTTTCAGACTTAATATAAACAAATAACTGAGCAAACCAGCAGCCGGGAGAGTAAAAATGGATAAAGTTATCGAAAAATGGGATGAAATTCTACAGATTTTGAAAGTAGAATATGATGTGGCCAACGTTGCCTTTAATACATGGCTGAAACCTTTGAAAGTTTATGAAGTAAAGGACAATGTCGTTACGATTCTTGTTCCTTCTGAACAGAGTGTTCTGCTTGATATAGTAAATAAAAAGTACAGACTGCCTCTTCAGGTCACAATCTGTGAGGTAACAGGCATGGAAAGCTGTGAAATCAACTTCATTCTTCCTGAAAATGTACCGAAAAAAGAAAATCCTTCCTATAATAAGTCTGAATCCAGATCTCTTCGTGATCAGCGCTGCGAAGAAGCACACCTGAATCCGAAATACACCTTTGACAGTTTTATTGTAGGAAGCAATAACAAGTTTGCCCAGGCTGCAGCTCTCGCAGTTGCCGAATCTCCGGGAGATACCTACAATCCTCTCTTTATTTACGGAGGTGCCGGTTTGGGAAAAACTCACCTGATGCATTCCATTGCCCACTATATCATTGATAATAATGAAAACAGCAAGGTGCTATATGTAACAAGTGAAGAATTTACAAATGAACTGATCGAGACTATTCGTAACGGAAATAATTCAGCAATGTCCAAATTCCGTGAAAAATACAGAAATATTGACGTTCTTCTTGTTGACGATATCCAGTTTATTATAGGAAAAGAGTCTACACAGGAAGAATTTTTCCATACTTTTAACAGTCTCCACAGTGCCAAAAAACAAATCATCATATCTTCGGATAAACCTCCAAAAGATATGGAAATTCTGGAAGAACGCTTTCGTTCCCGTTTTGAATGGGGCCTGATCGCAGATATCACGCTTCCGGATTATGAGACAAGAATGGCCATCCTTCATAAAAAAGAGGAAATGGATGGTTATAATATCAGTGAAGAAGTCATTAAATACATAGCAACCAACATCAAATCCAATATCCGTGAGCTGGAAGGAGCTTTTAATAAAGTCATGGCCAGCTCCAAGCTTGAAAAAAAGGAGGTTACCCTGGAACTGGCAGAAAAAGCACTGAAAGATATTATTTCTCCGGATCAGCAGAAGGTCATCACACCGGAATATATCATTTCTGTTGTTGCAGAACACTTCCATGTAACAGTTGCTGATCTGTGCGGCAACAAAAGAAGCTCCAAAATCGTTATGCCAAGACAGATCGCCATGTATTTATGCAGAGATATCATTGATACCTCTCTGAAGACTATCGGAAAGAACCTTGGAGACCGGGATCATACCACAGTTATGCACGGTATTGAAAAAATTGAAAAGGAACTTCAGTCAAACGACAACATAAAAAATGCCATTGACACCTTAAGAAAAAAGATTAATCCACAGGGTTAACTTAATTATCCACATACCTTACCCCCGGTTTTACACGGAGTTATACAGTTTGAAAGTCTTGAGTTTAAAGGCTTTCCGGCACTTTTTCACACTATTCACAGCCCCTAAGACGGCTATTGCGGATTTTTTATTATATATTTTTTTAAAAGGCCATTTTCAAACAGGAAGGGAGTTATACACAACATGAAAATTATCTGTTCCAAAACTAGTTTATTAAAAAGCGTAAATATTTCTTTGAAAGCTGTTCCTTCTAAAACAACCATGCCCATACTTGAATGTATTCTTATTGATGCTTCAACAAACCAGATCAAATTTACAACAAATGATATGGAACTTGGTATTGAAACAATTGTCGATGGTACCATTATAGAAAAAGGAACCATTGCTCTTGATGCCAAAATTTTCTATGAAATCATCAGACGACTTCCTGATAATGATGTAAGCATCCATACAGATGACAATTATGTGGCAACCATTACCTGTGAAAAAGCTAAATTTACTATTCCGGGAAGATCAGGAGAAGATTTTGCTTATCTTCCTGTTATTGAAAGAGAAGAATCTCTGACGCTTTCTCAGTTTACTCTGAAGGAAATGATCCGACAGACTCTGTTTTCAATTGCAGTAAATGAAAATAATCGTTTAATGACAGGAGAACTCTTTGAAATAAAGGATAATTGTCTGAAAATTGTATCTTTGGATGGCCATCGTATATCCATTAGGCGCATGCCGCTTAAGAGAGAATATTCTGACAAAAAGATTGTCGTTCCTGGAAAGACACTTAGCGAGATCAGTAAGATCCTTTCCGGTGAGGTGGATGATCAGGTAAGTATTTATTTCACAAAAAACCACATTTTGTTTGAGTTTGATCAGACTATGGTAGTTTCCAGACTGATCGAGGGAGAGTATTTCCGCATTGACCAGATGCTTTCCAGTGATTATGATACAAAGCTCTGTATTAATAAAAAAGAATTCCTGGATTGTATTGACAGAGCAACTCTTCTTGTAAGAGAGGGCGATAAAAAACCGATCGTGATTGATATCAGAGAGGGAAAAATGGAGCTGAAGATCGATTCCTCCATGGGTTCCATGAATGAGGAGATTGATATCGTGAAGGAAGGAAAGGATATTCTGATCGGCTTTAATCCTAAATTCCTTATTGATGCTTTGAAAGTAATCGATGATGAGAATATTCATATGTATCTTATGAACCCGAAAGCTCCGTGCTTTATCAGAGATGAAGAGGAAACTTATACCTATCTGATTTTGCCGGTCAATATCAGTCAGAATCAGTCAAGATAGGAGGAAATAACTTTGGAGATCAGGATCAGAGATGAATTTATTAAACTGGGACAGGCTTTGAAACTTGCCGGAGTGGTAGAAGACGGTGTTGAGGCAAAGTTTGTGATCCAGGACGGACTTGTCAGAGTAAACGGCGAGGTGGATGAACGTCGTGGAAGAAAGGTTTATGAAGGAGACGTAATCTCCTTTGATGGAAATGAGATTAAAGTAATCAGGTAAATTATGTATATAGAGTCCATACAGTTAAAAAATTTCAGAAATTATGAAAATCTTGAGCTAGAGCTGGATCAGGGAACGAATATTTTTTTTGGTGACAATGCTCAGGGAAAGACCAATATTCTGGAAGCAGCCTATCTCTGCGGTACCACGAAATCTCATAAGGGAAGTAAGGACCGGGAGACCATAAGGTTTGGTCAGGAAGAGGCGCATATCCGGATGATGGTAAAAAAAGACGGACTTTCCTATAAGCTGGATATGCATCTCAGAAAAAACAGGGCAAAGGGAGCTGCTGTAAATGGACTTCCTGTAAAAAAGGCAAGAGAACTTTTTGGTATTGTCAATCTTGTCTTTTTTTCACCGGAAGACCTTAATATCATCAAGAACGGACCGGGAGAGAGAAGAAGATTTCTGGATCTGGAGCTGTGTCAGCTGGATCAGATCTACCTTTCAGATCTTGCAGGCTACAATCATATTGTAAACCAGCGAAACAAACTTCTGAAAGATCTTTCCCTGAATCCGTCCCTGAAAGATACTCTGGATATCTGGGATATCCAGATGGCACAGTATGGAAGAAAGATCATTGAAAAAAGGACGGAATTTGTTGAAGAGCTGAATCAGGTCATTCATGGAATACACAAAAATCTCACAGGCGGAGAGGAAATTCTGGATGTGATTTATGAGCCAAGTGCAGAAGCAGATCACTTTGAAACATGTCTCAGGAAAAACAGAGACAGAGATATTCGTATGAAAATGACATCTGCAGGACCCCACAGGGACGATCTCTGTTTTATGGTAAATGGGATTGATATCCGAAAATACGGATCTCAGGGGCAGCAGAGGACTGCAGCGCTGTCTTTGAAACTTTCAGAGATCTATCTGGTAAAGAAAAAGATCAAGGATACGCCGGTGCTTCTTCTGGATGATGTACTGTCAGAGCTGGACAGCAACAGACAGACTTATCTTCTGGACAGTATCCACGATATACAGACGATGATCACCTGTACCGGACTGGACGATTTTGTAAGTCATCAGTTTCACATTAACAGGGTGTTCCGGGTGGTAAAGGGTCAGGTGTTCAATCCGGTACATTCTGGTCACAGTTACCTTTGACAAGGATAATGGCATATGTTAAACTGTTTTTAATTATGGAAAGTTGGTGAATATATATTGGATAAAGAGGAATTTCGGATAAAATTAAATCAGATCAACCACCTTGTGGATGAGAAACAGTACAAGGAGGCAATGGAAGTTGTGGACAGTATTGACTGGAGAAGAGTTAAGAATGTCCATACGCTTTGTGTTGTAGGTGAGATCTATGCTGCCAATAAGAGATATGCGGAAAGTAAGGAGATTTTTCTTCTGGCATATCACCGCGCCCCTATCGGAAAAAATATTCTGTACAGGCTGATAGAGGTTTCCCTGAAGATGAAGGATGTTCAGGAAGCGGAAGAATTTTACGAGGAATATCTTGAGGTTGCCCCTAATGACAGCACCCAGTATATTCTGAGATACAAGATCAGCAAAGCAGAAAATGCATCGATCGAGGAGCAGATCAGAATCCTTGAGGATTATAAAGAAAAGGAGTTTACAGAACGCTGGTCCTATGAACTGGCAAAACTGTATTACCAGAAGGGCGAAACCCGGAAATGTCTGGATCTTTGTAATGATATTATCATCTGGTTCAGTGAAGGACGTTATGTTCTGAAAGCGATGGATCTCAAAAATCGTATGGGACAGCTGACCGGAGCCGAAAAAGAGAAGTACGAACAGAAATTTGTACCGAATCTGACAACGGTGGATCAGGCGGCTCAGACAGAGGGAACAGAACCGCAGGATGTAATGAAATATGATATTGCTGCAGATGAAGATGCTCCGGTCATAGAGACGGTTCGTATTGACGAAAGAGATGTAAACAGTGCAGAGAGCCTTCAGGAAAAAATTTCCAAGGGCATCCGTGATATCTTTAACGGAAAGAAGAAAGATGCAGAGGATGAACTGATACAGGAAGAGGAAGAAATTCCGGAAGATAAGATTCAGGATGAAATGCTCAGAGATCTTTCTGCCGAAGAAGAAAATAAGGACGTTCCGGAGCTGGAGGATGAGCCTGTTTTCTCTGAGGAAACAACTGAAGAGAAGATAACAGATGAAATTGCCGCAGCTGAGGAGCCGGCAGAAGAGGCTGTGGAAACAGAAGCTTCAGATACAGAAGATCCTTCAGAAATCCAGATTCCGGAAGCCCCGGAGATCGGTATTCCGGAAGAAGAGGAAGCTTCCTCCGAAGAAGGAGATGATTTTGAATTCAATCTGGAGGATATGATCCTTTCTGCTGCTTCTGCACAGGGAATCGAAATTCCCAAGGAAGAAGTTAAGAATAATCAGAACACTTTGCAGGAAGAGGACGAAGATTACATGTCTGAGGAAGATCTGCAGAGTGCGGAGGATGAATTTATGAACGGTCCTTCCGGCAGGGCGGGAAGAGACGGGGATGAGATCCGCGGTGAAGATTCCTTCGAGGATGACGAACTTGAAGAAGATGATTTTTACGAAAACGAAGACGATTCTGAGGATGACTTCCAGGATGAGGAGGAATATGACTCCTTTGAGGATGAGGAAGAAGATTTCTATGAAGATGATATAGATGAAGAAGATGACTTCTACGGGGACGAGGAAGAGTCTGACGAGGATGATTTTGACGAAGAAGATCCGGATGAAGAGGATGACTTCTACGAGGATGAGGAAGATGATTTTTATGAAGACGAGGAAGAAGAATTTGAAGAGCTTCCCGTTGTAAGCAAAAGACCTCTTCCGGAGAAAAGAAACGCTCAGATCAAAAAACCGGATCCTTCCAGAAAAACAGTATTTAAAGAGGAGCCGGTAAAGAAAGCAGAACCCCGCAGAAGAAAGAAAACGCATCTGAGTGAGGCAGAAGAGCTGGAACGCTTTGTGGATTCGATCCGTCCTCAGGAAGCCATGGATATTATTCCAAGACAGAAGGTTCTGACAGATTACGAGAAAAAACTGTTCACATACTTTGCAAAGGTTCCCGGGCTGAGAGAACAGCTGATCGATACACTCTGTGATGTTCAGCTTGCAGCAGCTGATAAAACTTCAAAAACAGGAAATATCATTGTCATGGGAGGACACGAGACCGGAAAAACAAGACTGATCTCAGGTCTTATTCCGGCAATCTGCAAGGAACTCAATCTTGAGGCTGCAAAGGTGGCCTATGTATTTGCAGAGCAGATCAATGGCAAGAACATTCCTGCTATTGTGAAAAAAATGGCAGGTGGTTTCCTTGTAATCGAAAATGCCAATAAGCTGAAAAAAGAGACAGTAAATCAGCTTGGAAAAGCGATGGATTCCCGGACGGACGGAATGATAGTGATCCTTGAGGATGAAAAGATCGGCATGCGTAAGCTGATGGCCAGATTCCCGAAATTCACAACCAGGTTTACGTCCATGATCAATATTCCTGTGTTCACCAATGATGAGCTTGTAAATTTTGCAATGATTTATACAAGAGAAAGAGGATACACCATTGATTCCAGAGCTATGCTTGCTCTCTATAATCTGATCAGTGTAAATCAGAAAGACGATCAGCCTATGAATGTGGGAGCAGTGAAGGAAATCATTGACAATGCGATTTCCAGATCTACCGGAGGTATCCGCAAGCTGAGCAGAAACATTTCCAAAAAGAGAACCGATGTTGACGGGTATATCGTTCTTTATGAGAAAGACTTTAATTAAAAATAAATAACGAAAAAGGAAGTAAAGATTATGACCAGACCTTATCTTGGAAATCCCAAATATACCATTGAAGTTCTTCAGAAGTATGGATTTGTTTTTCAGAAAAGGTTTGGTCAGAATTTTTTGATCGATACCCATGTTCTGGAAAAAATCATAACAGGATACGCTGAAAGAGTGGAACAATGTAACCGTGATCCATGGCGATATTCTGAAGACTGATATCCGGAAGATTGCAGAAGAAAAAAATAATGGAAAGCCAATTAAGGTAGTTGCCAATTTGCCGTATTATATTACGACTCCTATCATTATGGGGCTTTTTGATAGTCAGGTTCCGGTGGAATCCATTACCGTCATGGTACAGAAGGAAGTTGCGGACAGAATGCAGACAGGTCCGGGATCTAAGGATTACGGGGCGCTCTCGCTGGCAGTCCAGTATTATGCAGATCCGGAAATCGTTGCAAATGTTCCGCCGAACTGTTTTATGCCAAGGCCTAAGGTGGGAAGTGCAGTCATTCGGCTGAGACGGCATCAGACACCGCCGGTTCAGGTTCAGGATGAAAAATTGATGTTCCGTCTGATCCGGGCTTCTTTTAATCAGAGAAGAAAGACTATGGCAAACGGGCTTAAAAATTCTCAGGAATTAAATTATACAAAGGAACAGATTGAAAAGGCGATCGCAGACTGTGGTCTTCCTCTGAATATCAGAGGGGAGGCCCTTACTTTAAAGCAGTTTGCAGCACTTTCCAACGCGTTCTCAGAAATGAAAAAATAAAAGAAAATGTAAAAAGCATCCGGTGGCTGGTCGGATGCTTTTTACTGTTAAGATTTATTAAATTTAAAAGGAAGGAGAGTTGATCACCCGCGAAGGGTAATCAACATATGAAAAAGAAAATTATAAAAATAATGTTGGCTGTATTATTTTTATGGTAATAGTATATCCGGAAAATATGATGGTTTCATGTTTAAGTTATGAAAAAATAATGAACGAATATCAAAAGATTTATGAATGAGAGTCTGAAAGAGCAGCCAGAGGGAGGCTGGGTTTGAATGTTAACAAAAATTTTACAGCAGTACATGAGAAGTGTGCTATAATGTGAGCTGTTAAAAAAAGAGACGTTTTTTAACAGAAAACAGATGATACAAACAGGTTTCATGAAAAAATGGAGGTAAAAGAAATGAAAATAAAAAAATTCAGCGCACTGATCCTTGCAGGTATGCTTACATGTACTGCACCGGCAGCTGTCTATGCGGATCAGTCTACAGATGCGATGGTAGATCAGGCAGTAGAGCTTCTGGAGCAGACCGGAGTAGATGAGTTTCTCTCAGACCCGGACAATGTGGTTGATGTGATCGTAGCAGTCAAGGATACCATCGGACAGGCAGACGTTTCTGATGAAGAGCTTTCCGCTGCAATTGATACAGCAGCACAGGCGGCGGGCTTCACTCTTTCTGATTCAGACAGAAGCACACTGGTAAGTCTGTATAATAAATTCAAAAATATTGATATCAATGAAGAGGAACTGAGGACTCAGGTAAACAAGGTATATGATAAGCTGGAAAGCCTTGGTATTACCAAAGATGATGTAAAGGGGATTTTCGGAAAACTGGTTGATATGGTGAAAAGTATTTTTAACTAAAGTGTATGTAGAAATTTTATAAAAAAGAGGAAATTATAAGAAAAAATATTGTGCAAATATACGAAAGATTCATTCTTTGTTCATAGTATGTTCATAATTGATTGCTATTATAATAACAGTTCGAAAGAACAAAGTTATGACGTTGTAATGTTCTTCATTACACATAAATTTTTTCATAATAATTGCCCCGGTAAACCACTGCCGGGGCACTCCTCGTTTATAAAGCCCTTTTTCAGGGCTTTTTTTGTTCTTATAAAGACACAAAGGTTGTAGGCGGGAAAAGGATTATGATATAATAACAGACAGATTAAGCATGATATTACATAAAAAAGGAGTTGTATATTATGGCAGAGACAATGAAAGATTATGAACAGGAACTGAATGCATCCATGAAAAAAATAGAGGAAGGAGACATCCTTACCGGAACTGTGGTCAGTGTCGATGAAAAAGAAGTGATCCTGGATCTGGGATACTATGCAGAAGGAGTGATTCCGGCAGAGGCATACAGCAGAGAACCCGGATTCAGCCTGAAGGAAGCGGTACATCCGGGAGATGAGGTTTCTGCCACTGTTGTGCGTAAGGACGACGGAAACGGAAATATCCTTCTGTCCAGGGTAGAAGCTTCAGATATTCTTGCCTGGGATAAGATCAGGGAATATAAGGAATCCGGAGAAGCTCTGGATGTTGTGGTAAAAGGAATCACCAATGCCGGTGTGATCGCCTATGTGGAGGATATCCGGGGATTTATTCCTGCCTCCAAACTTGCATTGGGATATGTGGAGGACACCGAAGCATATCTGAATCAGCATGTTCAGGTTCAGGTTATTGATTTTGAGAAAGACAGTAAAAAGCTGATTCTTTCGGCAAAGGAACTTTTAAGGGAAAAGGCAGAAGAAGAAAGAAAAAATAAAATCTCCAATGTTCAGGTGGGACTTGTGACAGAGGGAATCGTAGAAAGCCTTCAGCCTTATGGTGCTTTTGTGGATCTCGGAAACGGACTTTCCGGCCTGGTCCATATTTCACAGATCTGTGAAAAAAGAATCCGGAAACCTTCTGAAGTACTGGCGGTAGGAGATAAGGTAAAAGTAAAGGTCACTGCTGTAAAAGATGGTAAACTGAGTCTCAGCATCAAAGAGGCAGAAGATATGATGGCAAAGGAGATCGAAGAAGAGGTTTATGAGGTTCCGGATGCCGGAGAGGAAGCAACGACTTCTCTTGGTTCTCTTTTTGCAGGTATTAAGTTGAACTGAATATCAGGTTAAAGTTAAGAAAGAGGAAATTATGAAAAAACAGGATAAAATATTTGTGATCGGACATAAAAACCCGGATACAGATTCGATCTGTTCGGCCATTGCATACTGTGATATCAAAAACCGGACATTTCAGAATAAAAGATATATTCCAAAACGTGCAGGTCAGATCAATGAGGAAACAGAGTTTGTACTGAATCGTTTTGGAATCCAGCCTCCGGGATATTTGAGTAATATCGGGACGCAGGTAAAGGATATGGATATTCGCATGAGTCCGGAGGCAAATAAGAGCATGTCTCTGAAAAACGCCTGGGATCTTATGCAGGAGAACAGCATTGTATCTCTTCCTATCCGGGATAAGGAAGGCGGTCTGGAAGGACTGATCACCATTGGAGATATTGCAAAAACATATATGGATACCACGGACAGTTACCTTCTTTCCAGAGCAAGGACGCAGTATCTGAGGATTGCGGAAACCCTTAGTGGAAAAATTGTAGAAGGAAACGGCCATGGCTACTTTACCCAGGGAAAGGTTATGGTAGGAACGGCTGATCCGGATAAAGTCAAGGAGTATGTGGGGGAAAATGACATGGTGATCCTTGGAAACAGGGAAGAGGATCATCTTCAGGCTATTGAACTGAACGTAAGCTGCATTATTGTAGGAATGGATATCCAGGTAACAGAAAAGGTGCTGAAGCTGGCACACGAAAGAGATATTGTAGTGATTTCTTCGCCATATGATACCTTTACGATCTCCAGACTGATCAATCAGAGCATTCCGGTGCGGTATATCATGAAAACAGAAAATCTTGTTACCTTCCATACCGAGGATTTTACAGATGATATTCAGGATGTAATGATCAAACATCGTCATCGTGCGTTTCCGGTGATCGACAAAAAAGGAAAATGTGTGGGAACAATCTCGCGTCGTAATTTCCTGGATATGCACAGAAAAAAAGTGGTCCTGGTGGATCATAATGAAAAAGATCAGGCTGTAGACAATATTGACAAGGCGGATATCCTGGAGATCATCGATCATCATAAGCTGGGAACTCTGCAGACGATGCAGCCTATTAATTTCCGAAATCAGCCGGTTGGATGTACAGGAACAATCATGTATCAGATTTATGGCGAGCAGAAACTGGAAATTCCGCCCAAGATTGCAGGACTTCTCTGCGCGGCGATCATTTCCGATACTTTGATGTTCCGTTCCCCTACTTGTACTTTGCAGGACAAAATGGCAGCAGGGGCACTTGCTCTGATCGCAGATATTTCCATTGAAGAATTTGCAAAGGAAATGTTCAAGGCAGGCAGCAACTTGAAAGACAAGGCTCCTGAGGAGATCTTTTATCAGGATTATAAGAAATTTATCGCGGAAGGCGACATTATGTTCGGCGTAGGGCAGATCAGCTCTATGGACGAAGACGAGCTCGGTGAGATCAAGAAAAAACTGGAGCCGTTTATGGTCAGCGAATGTGGACGTCATGGAGTTACCAGAGTTTACTTTATGCTTACCAGCATTATGAACCGTTCTACGGAGCTTCTTTTCTATGGTGAAGGAAGCCGGGAAATGGCAGAAAGTGCATTTGGAATGGAGGCAAAGGATGGTTCTCTTTATCTGGAAGGTGTGGTGTCCAGGAAGAAGCAGCTGATCCCTGCACTGATGGAAGCAGCACAGATGCAGAATGAATATGCATAAAAACAAGGAGAATATAATGGCAAAACAAAGCTGGAAGCCGGGAAATATGCTTTATCCTCTTCCTGTGGTTATGGTAAGCGCTGCAGATAAGGACGGCAGAGACGATATTATTACAGTTGCGTGGGCAGGAACGGTATGCACCAATCCTCCCATGGTATCTGTGTCAATCCGGCCGGAGCGTTTTTCCTATCATATGATCCGGGAAACAGGAGAATTTGTGATCAATCTGACTACCGAAGAACTGGCTTTTGCCACAGATTATTGCGGAGTCAGATCCGGCAGAGATGTGGATAAATTTAAAGAAACAGGTCTTACCAGAGAAAAAGCGGATCAGGTCAACGCGCCTATGATCGCAGAAGCACCGGTCAATATTGAGTGCCGTGTCCGGGAAGTAAAGGAATTGGGCTCCCACCATATGTTTCTTGCAGAAGTTGTGGCAGTTCACGCCGATGAAAAATATATGGATGAGAAAAAACGATTTGATCTGAACAGAGCCAAACCTATCGTATATTCTCATGGGGAATATCTGGCAACCGGAAAGAAACTGGGAACATTTGGATATAGTGTAAAGAAAGTGAAAAATAAGCGAAAAAAACGTTGAAAATCGCATAAAAACCCACGAAATCCTCTGGGGATTGCAGAATAAGGCTTTTTATGGTAAAATAAAATCCTGTAAATTGCAAATACTTTATCTGGAAGGCAATAAAACATATGAAAAATATCATATTGATCGGAATGCCCGGTGCAGGAAAAAGCACGATAGGAGTTGTTCTTGCAAAAATTCTGGGATATCAGTTTCTTGATTCAGATCTTCTGATCCAGAAACAGGAAAAAAGAAAACTTCACCAGATCATATACCAGGAAGGAAATGATGGGTTTCAAGAAATAGAAAATCGGGTAAATGCTTCAATTGAAGCGGAGGAAACAGTGATTGCCACAGGAGGAAGTGTGGTTTACTGTCAGGAAGCCATGGAGCATCTGAAATCCATAGGAACCGTAGTCTATCTGAAGCTGTCTTTAAAACCTCTGTCCAGACGTCTGGGTAATCTGAAGGGAAGAGGCGTTCTTCTGAAGAAAGGGCAAACACTGGAGGAACTTTACAGAGAAAGAATACCTCTGTATGAGAAATACGCAGATATTGTAGTGGATGAAGAGGGAAAGGATCTGGAGGCATGTCTGCAGGCAGTTCTAAGTGAACTGAACGCAGAAATTAAGTAACTGCTGTGCACAGCGTACAGTGGGAGCGGACAGAAAGAGTGAATTTTTTATTTACAAATGTTAAAAATGTGTTATAATACGATATTGAACATTTTAAGATAATATTTTTTTATTGGAATCAGTAATTTCTGGCGTTTGCTTCGACTTACGGAGTAAAAATAATTATAGAGGTGTTTTATGGAACAGTATGTAATTAAAGGTGGCAATCCGTTAGTAGGGGAAGTTGAGATTGGCGGAGCCAAAAATGCGGCGCTTGCAATACTTTCGGCTGCTATTATGACGGATGATACCATATTAATTGAGAACCTGCCTGACGTAAGAGACATCAATGTTTTACTGGAAGCAATCGCAGGGATTGGAGCACAGGTAGAACGGATCAACAGATCTACGGTAAAGATCAACGGATCTACCATCGCGGATATCAGTGTTGATTATGAATATATCAAAAAAATCCGTGCATCCTATTATCTTCTGGGTGCACTGCTTGGTAAATATAAACATGCAGAGGTACCGCTTCCGGGAGGTTGCAATATCGGAAGCCGTCCGATTGACCAGCATCTGAAAGGATTCCGTGCTCTTGGGGCAGATGTAAAGATCGTCCATGGTGCGATCGTTGCCAGAGCAGAGAATCTTCATGGAAGCCATATCTTCCTTGATGTGGTTTCTGTAGGGGCAACCATTAATATCATGATGGCTGCATCTATGGCTCCGGGACGTACCATTATCGAGAATGCGGCAAGAGAGCCTCATGTCGTAGATGTTGCCAACTTCCTGAACAGCATGGGAGCCAACATCAAAGGAGCGGGAACAGACGTAATCCGCATCAAGGGTGTGGAGAAGCTTCATCGTACCGAATATTCCATCATTCCGGATCAGATTGAGGCAGGAACCTTTATGTTCGCTGCAGCAGCTACCGGTGGTGATGTCACTGTAAAAAATGTCATTCCCAAGCATCTGGAGGCAACGACTGCCAAGCTTGAGGAAATCGGCTGTGAGGTAGAGGAATTTGACGATGCAGTACGCGTACGTGCAGCAAAAAGACTTCACAGAACACATGTAAAGACACTTCCCTATCCGGGATATCCGACGGATATGCAGCCGCAGATCGCAGTTACCCTTACACTTGCGGAAGGAACAAGTATCGTTACGGAGAGTATTTTTGAGAACCGTTTCAAATATGCGGACGAGCTGTCCAGAATGGGCGCAAATATCAAGGTGGAAGGAAATTCCGCCATCATTGACGGTGTGCGTAAGCTGACAGGCGCAAGAGTCAGTGCTCCGGATCTTCGTGCCGGTGCGGCGCTGGTGATCGCAGGGCTGGCAGCAGACGGCATAACGGTTGTCGATGATATTGTTTATATCCAGCGAGGCTATGAGAATTTTGAGGAGAAGCTGAGAAGTCTGGGCGCTGAAATCGAAAAGGTTTCCAGCGAGAAGGAAATCCAGAAATTCCGTCTTCGTGTGGGATGATTTGATTCATAAAATGTTCATATATTTATTCTTGACAAACGGAATAAATAAGTATAATGTATGATTTGTTACAAAATAAATAAAAAACGGCCTTTTATTCAGAGTGGTGGAGATACAAAGGATCTGCGAAGCCACGGCAACCCCTCCTTGGAGGAAGGTGCCAACCTGAGCGAGTGATCGAACAATAAGAGGATTGAAAGATAAATTCAGACAGTCCGATTATTCGGGCTGTTTTTTTGTCAGAAAAGAAAGGAAAAAAACAATGGAGAAAATTTTATTTACCTCTGAATCAGTAACAGAAGGTCATCCGGACAAAATGTGCGATGCCATTTCCGATGCCATTCTTGATGCGCTTATCGAGCAGGATCCTATGAGCCGTGTGGCCTGCGAGACAGCAACGACTACAGGTCTTGTCCTTGTTATGGGTGAGATTACCACAAACGCTTATGTAGATATCCAGAAAATCGTAAGGGATACAGTCAGAGAAATCGGTTATACCCGCGGAAAATATGGTTTTGACGCAGAGACCTGTGCAGTGATCACTGCCATCGACGAGCAGTCTGCAGACATTGCTCTTGGTGTGGACAAGGCTCTGGAAGCAAAAATGGGCGAGGACGAGATCGACGCTATCGGTGCGGGAGATCAGGGAATCCAGTTCGGCTATGCTTCCAACGAGACTGAGGAATACATGCCTTATGCAATCAATATGGCACATAAGCTTGCACGCCAGCTTACGAAGATCCGTAAGGACGGAACTCTCAGCTACTTAAGACCTGATGGAAAAACACAGGTAACGGTAGAGTATGATGAGGCAGGCAAACCGATCCGTATTGACGCGGTTGTATGCTCAACTCAGCATGATCCGGAAGTGACTCAGGAGCAGATCCATGAGGACATTAAGAAATATGTATTTGACGCGATCATTCCGGCAGATATGGTAGATGAGAACACCAAGTATTTCATTAACCCTACAGGACGTTTTGTTATCGGAGGACCTCACGGAGACAGTGGTCTCACCGGACGTAAGATCATCGTAGATACCTACGGCGGAACCGGACGTCACGGCGGCGGAGCTTTTTCCGGAAAAGACTGTACCAAGGTTGACCGTTCCGCAGCATATGCAGCTCGTTATGTTGCAAAGAACATTGTTGCGGCAGGACTTGCTGATAAATGTGAGATCCAGCTTTCCTATGCGATCGGTGTGGCTCAGCCGACTTCCATTAATGTGGAGACTTTTGGAACAGGTAAGCTTTCTGATACAAAACTGGTTGAGATTATCCGTGATAACTTTGACCTTCGTCCGGCAGGAATCATCCGTATGCTTGACTTAAGAAGACCAATCTACAAACAGACAGCAGCATATGGTCATTTTGGACGTACAGATGTGGATCTTCCATGGGAAAAACTGGATAAAGTGGAAGCTCTGAAAAAATATCTGTAAGATGATTTTATAGAAAATTTAGACATAGAAATCTGACGATGTGATATAATGAACGCACAGGCAGTAAAAATCTGATTTTGCTGCCCTGCGTTCTTTTTTTATATAGAAAAGAGAGGGATACGTTATGAAATTACGGACAAGGATCATAGTAGGCTTTCTTATGATCATTCTGGTCCCCCTTCTTTTATCTGCTGCCACACTTCATGGATTCCGTGAATCTCAGAATCGTAATATGGAAAAAACAAAGGAAGTACAGGAAGCTTCTTCGGATTATGATTACGGCATTACTATTGCCGATTCAGAATCCAGTGAAGACGGGATCCAGATTATGACCAAGGATCTCTTTGTTTCGGCACTGGTGATCCTGGTATTTACCGGTCTGTCTGTGGGATTGTGGATATACAGAAGTGTTGCCACTCCTCTTGTGAAGCTTCGCAAGGCAACACAGAATATTAAAGAGGGAAATCTGGACTTTGTGCTGGACGTAGAGGGGACAGATGAATTTTCTGAACTTTGTCGGGATTTTGAGGAAATGAGACGGAGACTGAAGGAATCTGCAGAAGAGAAGATCATTCTTGATAAAGAAAACAAGGAGCTGATCAGCAATATTTCCCATGACCTGAAAACTCCGATCACTGCGGTAAAAGGATATGTAGAAGGAATCATGGACGGAGTGGCGGATACTCCGGAAAAAATGGACCGCTATGTAAGGACAATTTATAATAAGACAAATGAAATGGATCATCTGATTAATGAACTGACCTTTTATTCCAAGATCGATACAAATCGCATTCCGTACACGTTCAGTAAGCTGAATGTAGATGATTATTTCTCGGACTGTGCAGAGGAGGTCGGACTGGAACTGGAAACAAGAGGTATCCAGCTTTATTATGCCAATTATGTAGACCGTGATGTGCAGGTGATCGCAGATGGAGAACAGATCCGTCGTGTGATCCATAATATCATTGGAAATGCCATTAAATATATGGATAAGGAAAAAGGTGTGATCCAGATCCGGGTAAAGGATGTGGGAGACTTTGTACAGGTGGAGATCGAAGATAACGGGAAAGGCATTGCATCCAAAGACCTTGCATTTATTTTTGACCGTTTTTACCGGACGGATGTTTCCAGAAATTCTTCAAAAGGGGGAAGTGGTATCGGACTTTCTATTGTTCGTAAGATCATGGAGGATCACGGAGGAAAAGTCTGGGCTACCAGCCGTGAAGGAATCGGAACCATTATGTATTTTGTTTTGAGAAAATATCAGGAGGTACCAATGAAATGAGCAAGATACTGATCATTGAAGATGAAGAGGCGATTGCAGACCTTGAAAAAGACTATCTGGAGCTTTCCGGATTTGAAGTGGAAATTGCAAACAGAGGAGATACAGGACTGGAAAAAGCCATGAAGGAAGAATATGATCTGATCATTCTGGATCTGATGCTTCCTGAGGTGGATGGATTTGATATCTGCAAACAGGTCCGTCAGGAAAAAAACACACCGATCATTATGGTCTCTGCCAAAAAAGATGACATTGACAAGATCCGTGGTCTTGGGCTTGGGGCGGATGATTATATGACCAAGCCTTTCAGCCCCAGTGAACTGGTGGCAAGGGTGAAGGCACATATGGAACGTTATAACCGTCTGGTAGGCTCCAGTGCAGTGAAGAATGATATCATTGAGATCCGTGGCATCAAGATCGACAAGACGGCACGGCGCGTCTGGGTAAACGGAGAGGAGACTACTTTTACGACCAAGGAATTTGATCTTCTTACTTTCCTTGCAGAAAATCCAAACCGTGTGTTTACCAAAGACGAGCTGTTCCGGGAAATCTGGGCAATGGAATCTGTGGGAGATATTGCCACGGTCACTGTCCATATCAAAAAGATCAGAGAAAAAATTGAATTTAATACCGCGAAACCTCAGTATATTGAGACAATCTGGGGAGTGGGATACCGATTTAAAGTATGAAAGAATCTGGACCGGAGAGATAATCTCCGGTCCGTTTTTGTGTATTTTTCCATAATCGGATGTATCTGGCTCTTATGACAAAAGAAAACAATTTGATTTGTATTGTTTTAGCGCGTTTCCACTTATTTAATACGCGAAAACTGGACAGAACAATAAAAATAAATAAAAAATAATAAAAAATCATTGACAAATATGTAGAATATTGTTATACTGAGTACATCAAGTTAAGAGAAGCATTTTTATGAGTATGCAAAGGGGCATGTTTGGATTCGGATTAGATTAATAAGAACATTGCAAAACGCAAAAAATAAGAGATGCTTTTTTTGTACCCGTATTTCATAACGAAATTGTAACTTATTAACAAATATACCAAGAAAAAGGAGAGAGACTTATGAAGAATCGCAAAAAAGTTCTCGCAGCCCTTCTGGCAGGCGTTATGACTCTGTCTATGGGCACAACAGTATTCGCAGCGGCAGAAGACGGATACGCAGTAAAGGCAACAAACACAGACGCAAAATCCGGTGATAACGATCTGGTGATCGCTATTGAGGGAAGCGTAAGCTCCATGGACCCGGCAAACATTCCTGACACAAACGCTATTTCTGCAACCCGCGGATGCTATGAAATGCTGGTAGCATTTAATAAAGATCAGGAACTGGAAGGACAGCTGGCAGAATCCTGGGAGGTTTCTGAGGATTCTCTTACTTATACTTTCCATCTGCGTGAGGGCGTTAAGTTCTCCGATGGAACAGACTTTAACGCAGCAGCTGTAGTTGCAAACTATGAGCGTATCATTGATCCGGAGAACAAGCTTCGTCAGAGAAGAACTTATGTTGTAGCTCAGCCGGACGGAACAGAGAAATTCCGTGTAGAGAGCATTGAAACACCGGATGATTATACAGTTGTATTTAAGCTTGCAGAAGCATGGTCTCCGTTTATCAACCGTATGAGCCAGTTCTGCATGATCAGCCCGGCTGCTCTTGAGGAATATGGTAATGATATCATGAACCATCCGGTAGGAACAGGCCCGTTCATCTGTACAGAGTGGGAAGAGGGAGATCATACAACCTTTGAACGCAATGAAGATTACTGGGGAGAAAAAGCTTCTGTAGATACTGTTACCATTAAAGAGGTACCAGAGGCAGGTTCCCGTACCGCTATGCTGCAGACCGGCGAGGCAGATCTTGTTTATCCGATGCCTGCAGATCAGATCGCAGCAATCCAGAGCAATGACGATGTAAATGTTCTTGCAGCAGATTCCAATATCATGAGATATGTAACTCTGAACATGGATCTTCCGGAACTGAAAGATGAAAAAGTACGTCAGGCTATGAACTATGCTATCGACAAAGATGCATACATTCAGCTGATGTATTCCGGATATGCAAAACCTGCAACCTCTATCGTTCCTTCCATTATCGGAGGATACAAGGAGCAGACTCCTTATACTTATGACGTAGAAAAAGCAAAAGAGCTTATGAAAGAAGCTGGTTATGAAGACGGATTCAAGCTTACTCTCTGGGGAGACAATACAACTCAGGAAGTTAAGGGTATGACATTCATTAAACAGATGCTTTCCCAGATCAACATTGATGTAGAAGTTCTTCCAATGGAACCGGCTACGATCAGTGATAAGATCTATGTAGAAAAAGAAGACGCAGAGATCAATATGTGGTATGTAAACTGGTCTGCATCTGACTTTACTATGGACGGATCTGTTCGTTCTCTGCTTCACAGCAGCATGGTACCTCCTACAAGTGCTAACACTGCATACTATGTAAACGAAGACTTTGATAAGCTTCTTGACGAAGGTCTTGCAACCGCTGATCCGGATAAACAGGCTGAGATCTACGGCGAAGCACAGACAATCGCATGGGAAGCAGCTCCGTGGCTCTTCCTTGGAAACGATCAGATTCTGTATGCAGCAAAATCTTATCTGTCAGGCGCATATGTATCTCCGGACGGAGCATTTAACTTTACACATGCAGAGCTTGCACAGTAAGGAATACAGATATAAAAATGAATAGATAACTGGGGCGACAGGCGCCGCAGCGAAATATGACAGAACGAAGACGTTCTGAATAGGAAACTGCCGTTCAGCCGTCTGTGACCATTCACAGATGTGCGGACGGCAGTTTCTTTTCCTGTGCGGTATATGACACAGAAAAGAATTTTTATAACTATCAGACTGGAGGTAATACGATGGGTAAATATTTTTGTAAGCGTGTAGTAAGCGCAATCCCACTCCTGCTTGTAATTTCATTTGTGGTATTTATGTTCATCCATATGATTCCGGGCGATCCGGCCAGAATGATCGCAGGTCAGGATGCAACAAAAGAAGATGTAGAAGTAGTAAGAGAACAGCTGGGATTAAACGATCCTCTGCTTGTTCAGTACGGAAATTACATGAAAGGTCTTTTTACAGGAGATCTTGGAGATTCTGTAAAAAACGGAAAAACTGTTGTTGAGACAATCGCTCCAAGAATGAAACCGACAATTATGCTGACAATATCCGCCATGATCTGGGCAACGATCATTGGAATTGCCCTTGGTATCATTTCAGCGGTATTCCATGGAAGATCTCTTGATTATATCGGAATGATCATTGCAATTTCAGGTATATCCGTTCCAAGCTTCTGGCTGGGATTGGAATTGATACAGGGATTTTCGGTTGCTCTTAACTGGCTGCCTACAGGAGGTCTGGATTCCTGGCAGAGCTACATACTTCCATCCCTTACCATGGGAGCCGGAATTATGGCTGTGCTTGGAAGATTTACAAGATCTACCATGCTGGAAACCATGCGTGAGGATTATGTACGTACGGCCCGCGCAAAAGGCTTAAAGGAAACCCTTGTCGTTATGCGTCATGCATTTAAAAACTCTCTGATTGAGATCATCACTGTTGCCGGACTTCAGATCGGCGGTCTCCTTTCCGGTTCCGTTATGGCAGAAACTGTATTCTCCATTCCGGGCCTTGGCCGTCTTCTGGTAGATTCCATTAACTTCCGTGATTATAAGGTAGTACAGGCCCTGCTTCTTTTCTTTGCGGCAGAGTATATTGTGATCAACCTGATCGTGGACGTTCTCTATGGAGTAATCAACCCGAAAATTCGCTATAACTAGGAGGAAAAAATATGGCACAGACAAATACAAATTTAGACCAGAACAAATTTGCTGCTGCTGAAGAGCTTCCTAAAGCGCAGAGTAAGGTAAAAGAATTTACCAAAAAGTTTATGAAGCGTAAAACAGCAGTGGTTTCTCTTATTTTTATATTGTTTATTATCTTAATGGCGATCATCGCGCCGTTTGTAGTTCCTTATGCACCGGACCAGCCGGATTACACAGCCCTTCTTCAGGGACCAAGTGCTGCTCATATCTGGGGTACTGACGAATTTGGTCAGGACGTATTCAGCCGTCTGATGGTAGGTTCCAGATTATCTCTTTCCTGTGCGCTGATCGCTACAGTGATCGGAACAGCTGGCGGAGTTGTTTTGGGACTGATCGCAGGCTTCTATGGCGGGTTTGTAGATTCCCTGATCATGAGATGCTGTGATGTACTTTTTGCTTTCCCGGACATCCTTCTTGCAATTGCAGTCGTTGCTATCATCGGACCTGGTATGGTGAATGTTATGATCGCCGTTGCAGTGTTTACGGTACCGTCCTTTGCCCGTATCATACGAAGTGCAACGATTTCTGTTAAGCAGTCCCTCTATGTGGAGGTTGCCCGTTCCCTGGGATGTAAAAACAGCCGAATCCTGTTTGTACATGTATTCCCGGGAACAATCCAGTCTATGATCGTAAACTTTACCATGCGTATTGGTACTGCGATCCTGGCTGCATCTTCTCTTAGCTTCCTGGGATTTGGAGCAAATGTTACAGAGCCGGACTGGGGTGCTATGCTTTCACTTGGACGTAACTACCTGAACACAGCTCCTCATATGGTACTGTTTCCGGGTATTCTGATCTTCCTTACCGTTCTGGCATTTAACCTGCTGGGCGATGGACTCAGAGATACTCTGGATCCGAAGATGAACTAGGAGGGAGAAACCATGGCAGAAAAATTATTAGAAGTAAAAAATCTCCGCACAGAATTCAAGCGGGACAAGACATGGGTAACAGCGGTAAACAATGTATCTTTTTCCATTAACAGAGGAGAAATCCTTGGTCTGGTAGGAGAGTCCGGATGCGGTAAATCCGTTACCTCCCTGTCCGTTATGCGCCTTCTGGCGAGAAACAGTAAGATATCCAACGGAGAAGTGATCCTGAATGGAACAGACCTTCTCAAAGAAGATAAAAAGGGAATGAGAAATATCCGCGGAAGAGAAGTGGCAATGATCTTCCAGGAGCCAATGAACTCCCTGAATCCATGTATGAAAATCGAGAAACAGCTTACTGAGGCAATCCTCCTTCACAATGATTTCAGCAAGGAGCAGGCGCATCAGAGAGCATTTGACGTACTGAAATCCGTAGGTATCCCGGAGCCGGAAATGACCCTGAAAAGCTATCCTCATCAGCTTTCCGGCGGTATGTGCCAGCGTGTTATGATCGCAATGGCGATGTCCTGTGAACCGGAACTTCTGATTGCCGATGAGCCGACCACAGCCCTTGACGTTACCATTCAGGCGCAGATTCTGGAACTGATGGAAGAAATCCGTGAAAAGAAAAATACAGGTATCCTGATGATCACACATGACCTTGGCGTTGTTGCGGAAATGTGCAGCCGCGTGGTCGTTATGTATGCGGGACGTATTGTAGAGGAAGCTCCGGTAAAAGAACTGTTTGCAGCTCCGAAGCATCCTTATACACAGGGTCTGATCGCTTCTGTACCGAAGCTTGGCAGCGGAGTGGAATCTCTTCCGTCTATCCCGGGCAGTGTACCGGATCTTTCCGTTATGCCAAAGGGTTGTAAATTTGCGCCGAGATGTAAGTATGCAACAGATATCTGCAGAGAAAAGGAACCGGAGCCTGAGGTTGTAAACGGCATCCATAAATGCAGATGTCATCATTTTAAAGAACTTGGAAAGGAGGCGTGATCGGTCATGAGTGAAGCATTAGTATCTGTAAAAAATATATCAAAAACATTTTCTGCAAATAAGGGGATGTTCGGCAAGAAAAAATTCGTTCATGCCGTAAACGACGTTTCCTTTGACATTATGCCGGGAGAAACGTTCTCTCTGGTAGGAGAGTCCGGCTGTGGTAAATCCACAACCGGTAAACTGATCGATCATCTGATTACACCGGATCAGGGTGAGATCTGGTTCCAGGGTAAGGATATTTCAAAAATCTCTGACAATGAGATGCGTCCTTTAAGATCTGAGATTCAGATGGTATTCCAGGATCCTTATGGATCTCTGAACCCGAGAATGAAGGTACAGGATCTGATCGGAGAGCCTCTCCTGATCCATACCAACATGACTGCAGGAGAGAGACTGAAAAAAGTCCATGAGCTGCTTGGTGTCGTAGGCTTAAGTCCTTCTCACGGAGAACGTTATCCTCATGAGTTTTCCGGCGGCCAGCGTCAGCGGATCGGTATTGCCAGAGCGCTTACCGTACAGCCGAAGCTGATCATTGCCGATGAGCCGGTATCTGCACTGGACGTTTCTATCCAGGCACAGGTACTGAATCTTCTGCAGCAGCTGCAGAAGGATTATAACCTTACCTATCTGTTTATCTCTCATGACCTTAGTGTAGTCGAGATGATTTCAGACAGAATCGGTGTAATGTATCTTGGAACAATTGTAGAGACAGCGCCGAAAAAAGAACTTTATGCAAATCCAAGACATCCGTATACAAGAGCACTTCTCTCTGCAGTTCCAATCCCGGATCCGGAGAAGAAATCCAGCCGTATCATCCTTCAGGGTGATCTTCCAAGCCCAAGTAATCCGCCAAGCGGATGTCTGTTTCATACAAGATGTCCTCACTGCACAGAAAAATGTAAATGTGAGCGTCCGCAGCCGGTAGAGATCGCACCGGGACATATTGTAAAATGCCACTATCCGGATATTCAGGAGACAACAAAATAAATTTCCTACAGGAGGAAGGCCATGTACACATTTAACAGAGAAGAGTACAACAAAAGAATGGAATGGTACCTTGACGCAAGATTTGGAATGTTCATCCACTGGGGGCTGTATTCCATTCCTGCCAGAGGTGAGTGGGTAAGAAGCGAGGAAGAAATCACAAAAGAAGAGTATATGAAATACTTTGATGAGTTTGATCCCGTTGATTATGATCCGAGAGCCTGGGCCCGCGCGGCAAAGGAAGCCGGAATGAAATATGTAGTTCTGACAGCAAAGCATCATGACGGATTCTGCCTTTTTGACAGCCAGTATACAGATTTTAAATCCACAAATACCAAATGCGGACGTGACCTTGTAAAAGAATATGTAGAAGCGGTACGCGCAGAAGGATTGAAGGTTGGTATTTATTTTACCATCATTGACTGGTATCACGACGATTACCCTCATTATGGAGACAGACAGCATCCAATGAGAAATAATCCGGCATACAAAAATGACAACCGTAATTTTGATAATTATCTGACATATATGCACAATCAGATCCGTGAAATCTGTACCAATTACGGAAAGATCGATATCCTCTGGTTTGATTTCTCCTATGATGATCTCAGGGGAGAGGCATGGAAGGCAACAGAGCTTATGAACATGGTACGCAGCCTTCAGCCGGAGGTGATCATTGACAACCGTCTGGAAGTAAGTGGAGAAGGTTACGGATCACTGGCAGAATGTAAGCCGACTCCATATCATGGAGATTTTGTAAGTCCGGAGCAGATGATTCCGCCAAATGGAATCCAGGATGCAGAGGGAAATGACATTGCCTGGGAAGCATGTTTTACCATGAACAATCACTGGGGATACTGCGCAACAGACCATTTCTATAAACCGGCTTCTATGCTGATCAAAAAGCTGGTGGAATGTGTGTCCAAGGGTGGAAACCTGATCCTTAATGTAGGACCGGACGCCAGAGGAAATATTCCTGAGGAATCCATGAAGATCCTTCAGGAAATCGGCAGATGGATGAAGAAAAACGGAGAGAGTATTTACGGATGTGGTAAGTCTCAGCTGGATAAACCGGATTACGGACGTATTACATCTAAAGGAAATCATTTATATTTCCATCTTTTTGAGAATACGATTGGTCCGGTACCTCTTCTGGGGGTTCCGAAGGACCGTTTAAAAGCAATCCGATATCTGGCATCCGGAGCAGAGGTTCCGGTATCCAACAGCTGGGTACACAGCGATTATCCGGATATTGTATTTGCAGATCTGGGACTGGATCCTGTTCTTCCGGATCAGACAGATACCGTGCTTGATGTAATTCTTACAGAAGAATAAAGAAAAACTCCTCTTAAATGAAAGGAGGTACTTTATGTTTACAGAAGAAAGACAAAGTGCTATCATCATGTGCCTTCAGGACAAGGGGAAGGTTAAAGTAAAAGAACTTAGTGAAAAATTCCAGGTGTCTGAGGACTGCATCCGAAAGGATCTGAAGACCCTGGAAAATGCAGGCAAACTGAAACGGACCTATGGAGGGGCGATCATGTCTCAGGATTATCCTCTCCAGAGGGACGTAATCGACAGACGAAATTATCATCTGGATAAAAAGAAGATCATTGCAGAAAAAGCCATGGGGCTTATCAAAAGTAATGAGACGATTTTTCTTGATATTTCTACTACAAATATTGAACTGGCAAAGCTTCTGGCTGCATCCAGAATGAGAATCGTTGTCGTTACGAACATGATCGATATCATGCAGATCCTGGTTCAGAATCCGATGATCACTGTGATCGGTACAGGAGGAACCATGTATCAGGGTGTGAATGGATTTATGGGGGCAGCAACGATCGAAGTTCTGAAGCAGTACAGCTTTGACAGAGCCTTTCTTGGAAGCTGCGGTGTAGATATGGTGGATCTTACTGTTACAACTCTGGGGGTAGAGGACGGTCTGACAAAAAAAGCAGTGATCCACAGCAGCAGACATAAGTACGTTGTGATGGAAAAAGAAAAATTCTATTTTAATGATTCATATAAATTTGCACATTTTGATGATATTAACGGGATCGTAACAGACGAGTATCCGGATGATACCATTGTCAACACTCTGGAAGCATCCGGAGTAAGGCTGATCTGAGAAAAAAGAAATGTGCAGATAGAGAAAAAAGAAGGGGGGAAGAGTAAGATATTATGACTGATTTTATTTTAGAGGCCTGCGTGGATTCTGTAGAATCTGCTCTGGCAGCAGCAAGAGGCGGCGCCAGCCGTCTGGAGCTGTGCGGCAGTCTTGTGATCGGAGGAACAACACCGAATCCATGGCTGTTTCAGGAGATCAGAAAACATACAGATATCAGGATCCATGTGCTGATCCGTCCAAGATTTGGAGATTTCTGCTATACAGAGGAAGAATTTATACTGATCCGTGAAGCTGTAAGAGAATATAAAAAGCTTGGAGCAGAGGGTGTTGTGATCGGCTGTCTGAATCCGGATGGCACCATGAATATGGAGCAGATGAAGATTCTGATGGAGGAAGCAGAAGGAATGTCAGTGACACTCCACCGCGCCTTTGATGTGTGCGCAGATCCTTATGAGACAATGGAACAGGCCATTTCTCTGGGCATTGATACGATCCTTACCTCCGGACAGAAAAATGTATGTACACTTGGAACTGAGCTTTTGAAGGATCTGGTGGAAAAAAGTGCAGGAAGAATCCGGATCCAGGTAGGCAGCGGAGTAAATGCAGAAGTGATCCGTGAAGTATACCCGAAAACAGGAGCCACTGCCTTCCATATGTCCGGCAAAAAAACACTGGACAGTGAGATGAAATACCGAAAAGAAGGAGTAAATATGGGGCTTCCTTCTCTCAGCGAATTTGAAGTATGGAGAACGGATGAGAACGCGATCCGTGAGGCAAGACAGGTCCTTGACCAGTTTGAGGGAAAATAAGCCTGCTGTCTTCTTTGCCTGTAAAGTACAGGCAGGAAAGGAAAGATATGAGTGAATTTCTGAAAGAAAGCCGGGAGTATATCCTGAGTGGATACGAAAAAGTAAAAGCACAGTTTCCCGGTGTATTTGAGGAAACAGATAACAAGATCGCAAAGCAGGATGAAGAAACAGCGCTTGCTTTAAAATATCTTTATATGACCATGCCGTGCAGTGATATGGGAAATTATCCTTTTGAGATATTTCTTGATTATGCACAGAACAGTGTAAGGGTATGGAAGGAGTCAGAAGGCGTTCGTTCTCTTCCGGAAGAAATTTATCTGAACTATGTATTATATCACCGGGTAAATGAGGAAGAGATCGCACCGTGCAGAGCTCTGTTTGCGGAAGAAATCGGAAAGTTTATGGAAGAGAACGGAAATGCTTCCCTTCTTTCCGGATGCGACAGAAAAAAGGCTGCTATTGAGGTTAACTACTGGTGTGCTCAGGAAGGAACCTATCACTGTACAGATGACAGAACTCTTTCCGCTCTTACCGTTTACCGGAGAGGAAACGGACGCTGCGGAGAGGAATCCGTATTTACTGTAAATGCCATGAGAAGCACAGGAATTCCTTCCCGTCAGGTGTATGCACCAAAATGGTCGCACTGTGATGATAACCATGCATGGGTAGAAATCTGGAATGATGGAACATGGTATTTCCTGGGAGCCTGTGAACCTCTTCCTATTCTGAATAAAGGATGGTTTACCAATGCTTCTTCCAGAGCGATGATGGTTCATTCCCGCTGGTTTGACCAGGCAGAGTCCGGAGAGGAAAAAATCGGAAAAGACGGAATGGTGACCATGCTCAATGAGCTTTCCCGTTATGCTGCAGTGACAGAATTTACGGTAAAGGTTGCAGATGAGGATGGCAGACCGGTTTCCGGAGCAGCAATTTCTTTCCAGGTTCTGAATTATGCAGAACTTTCTCCTGTGGCGGAAGGTGTTACCGGAGAAGATGGAACATGTAGTTTTACCACAGGGCTTGGAAGCCTTGCAGTGCAGATATCCAGAGACGGACAATGTGAGTGTGTATTTGCAGATACCAGAAAGCAGAAACAGATACAGGTGATTTTTGGAAAAAATACTCCGCAGGAAGAATGTTGGGAAGCTGTTGATATGATCGCACCGGTAGATACTCCGGTGAATACAGATATGCCTTCTCAGGAGCAGACAGCCGAGGGAAATCTCCGCCTGGAAAAGGCAGCAGCCAGAAGAATGGCCAAAACAGAAAACTGGGTAAATCCGGAATGTGAAAGGTTTCTGCAGGGAAGCTTTACCGGAGAAAATACAGAGGATGAAGAGGAAAGCCTTTTAAGAGAAGAGCTGCTCAATGTCCTGACGGAAAAAGACCGGACAGACTGCAGGGCAGAGGTGCTGGAGGAGCATCTGCGCTATGCCATGCCTTATGAGGAAGAACTGGAACATTCTGTTTTTGTAAAGCATGTTCTCAATCCCCGTGTGGATGATGAGGTTCTGATGAAGTACAGAGAAGCTGTGGAAGAGGCTTTTTCTGAGGAAGAGAAGCTTCGTTTCCGTGAGGATCCTGCATCCATCTGGACAGAAGTGGACGAAAGGATCACCTCACTTCCGGAAAGAGAAAGAGCAAGCGTGATCACGACACCGGCAGGCTGTCTGAAAACAGCAGTGGGAAGTCCATTGTCAAAGAAAATTCTCTTTGTGGCTATTGCAAGGACGCTGGGAATTCCGGCAAGGCTGAATCCGGAAGACCGCTCCATGGAATACAGAGAAAATGGAAAATTTGTTCCTGTGCTTCCGGAGGCAGAAAAGAATTGCTGTGCTGTGCTGAAGGCAGAGGATGGAACCCAGTGGAAATATTTCCAGAACTGGTCCATGGCAAAGCTTACAAATGGAACCTATACGTCGCTTCGGCTGGGCGGTCTGGAATGGAACGGAAATTCTATGGAGGCAGAGCTGGAAGCGGGACAATACAGGATCATTACCTCAAATCGTCTTCCTAACGGAAATATGTTTGCCTATGTGTATCATTTTTCTCTGAATGCAGGAGAGAAAAAAGAAATTTCACTGATCCTGCGTCATGCAGATCTGGAAGATATGCTTGAAAATATTGAACTTCCGGAATTTCAGCTTCGTAAAGATGAGAACGGAAATGAAACGGTACTGGCTTCTGCGCTTACAGCAGAGGGAAAACATATTCTGATGTTCCTGGAAGAAAGCAGAGAACCTACCGAGCACATCCTGAATGAGATGATGGAGCAGCCGGAGGAATTCCGGAAAATATGCTCCAGAATCCTGTTTGTGGTGCAGAGTCAGGCTGCTCTGAAGGATCCGACGATCAGCAAAGCCCTGTCCATGTTCCCTGAGATCCGGGTATATTTTGACTGTTTTGCAGATCATATTGAGCTTCTGGGAAGAAGAATGTATGTGGATCATGAAAAACTTCCGCTTATTATCGTAACATCTGAAAAATTAAATGGAATTTATGCCACAAGCGGTTATAATGTAGGTACAGGAGATATGCTTCTCAGACTGATGTAGGAAGCTGTCCTGAAAATAAAACATAATTAAAGGAGGTTTTTTCAATGAAATTTTATTGTGGAGAAGATTACAAGGCAATGAGCCGTATCGCAGCGAATATTATTTCCGCTCAGATCATCATGAAACCGGACTGTGTTCTGGGACTTGCTACAGGTTCTTCACCGGAGGGAACTTATGCACAGCTGGTAGAATGGTACAAAAAAGGCGATCTTGATTTCTCACAGGTAACCAGTGTAAACCTTGACGAATATAAAGGTCTTTCCGGAGATAATGACCAGAGTTATCGTTATTTTATGAACTCTCATCTGTTTGATCATGTAAATATCGACAAGAGCAGAACCTTCGTTCCAAATGGTCTGGAGCCGGACAGCGAAAAAGCATGCCGTGAGTATGATGAAGTCGTTGCAGCTACAGGCGGAGTTGATCTTCAGCTTCTGGGAATCGGACATAACGGACATATCGGATTCAATGAGCCTGCAAGTGAATTCTGCAAAAATACACAGTGTGTAGATCTGGCAGAAAGTACAATTGAAGCAAACAAGAGATTCTTTGAAAAAGAAGAGGATGTTCCGCGTCAGGCATATACAATGGGAATCGGAACAATCATGAGAGCAAAGAAGATCCTTCTGGTAGCATCTGGTGAAGGTAAGGCAGACATCATTGCAAAAGCATTTACCGGCCCGATCACTCCAGAGGTTCCGGCTTCCATCCTTCAGCTTCACAATGATGTGACAGTTGTATGCGATAAGGCTGCAATGAGCAAGATCCAGTTATAAAAATAAAACATAAATAAGAAACCGGCAGGATGACATCTGTTAATGTCTGTGGTATCATAGGAACACTTAGGGAATACAGGACGGAAACGTCTGAATATTGTTTGAGAATAATTTCTTTGAGGACATGACTATGGACAGACTACATAAAAAACTGGAAGAGTATGGTGAATCTGACTTTTATCCCTTCCACATGCCGGGACATAAGAGAAATCCCCTGTCTGTGGCAGGGGATTTTCCTGTGCAGAGAGATATTACAGAGATCGATGGTTTTGATAATCTTCATCATCCGGCAGATGTGATTAAAGAAGCGCAGGAAAACGCTGCCCGACTTTATAAAGTAAAGGAGAGCTTTTATTGTATTAACGGAAGTACGGGAGGAATCCTGGCAGCAGTTTCTGCAGCAGTAAAAAAAGGCGGCCATATCCTGATGGCGAGAAACTGTCATAAGGCAGTTTATCACGGAGCATATTTAAGAGAACTGAAAACAAGCTATCTTTATCCACATAAAGATTTGAACCTGGGGATAAACGGGGGAATTTTTCCGGAGGATGTGGAAAAAGAATTAAAAGAGCATGAGGATATTGAAGCAGTTTTTATTACATCACCTACATATGACGGAGTTGTTTCTGATGTGAAAGAAATTGCAAAAATCACACACAAATATGAGATTCCTTTGATCGTAGATGAGGCTCATGGCGCTCATTTTTGTTTTTCGGAATATTTTCCTGTTTCAGCAGCAGAGCTTGGAGCAGATCTTGTGATCCACAGTCTTCACAAAACGTTGCCCTCCATGACCCAGACCTCTCTTGTTCATCTGTGCAGCAACCGGATAAACAGAGATCTTCTGGTACGCTTTTTTGGGATTTATCAGACAAGCAGTCCCTCTTATATTCTGATGGCTTCTATGGACGCCTGCATGGATAAGCTGGAAAAAGAAGGAAGACAGATGTTTGAGGAGTATACGAAGAATCTGGAAGAAGCAAGACAAAGGCTGGGAAAGCTGAAATCCATCCGGCTTTTGAATCCCAAGCCAGATCCATCCCAGGGAATCTTTGATTATGACAGGTCAAAAATTCTGCTTTCCACAGCAGGGACAGGAATAAACGGAAGGCAGCTTTGTCATATTCTGAGGCAGGAATTTCATCTGGAAATGGAAATGGAAGCAGAACAATACGCCCTTGCCCTGACTTCTGTAGGAGACAGAAAAGAGGGGTTTTTGAGACTGTGTAAGGCGGCTGAAGAAATTGACAGCCGGGAATCGTTAAAATTAACAGAAGAATGGAAGCGAGAAGAGGAAGGGGATTTTTATCCGGTGCAGGCTGTGAAAATCTCCAGAGCCATGGACGGCGACTGTGAGAGAATCCCTTTGGAAGAAAGCGAAGGAAGAATTTCCTGTGAGTTTGCATATCTGTATCCGCCGGGAATTCCCCTTCTTGTTCCGGGCGAAGAGATTACTGGACTTTTATTGAGAAATATGAGAAGATACCAGAAACAGGGCTTTGAAATTCAGGGACTGGGAGATATGACAGGAGAAACCGTTCTTGTGTCCGGAGAATTTTTTGATAAATAAAAGAAAAAGGAAGTTTAAACAGATCAGCAATGGGAAAAATCTTTTATATCATGGGAAAAAGCGCATCAGGAAAGGACAGTATTTATTCGGTTCTTTCAGAAAAAAAAGAATTGAAGCTTCAGAAGCTGGTTCTTTATACCACCCGTCCTATACGGGAAGGAGAAAAAGAAGGAAGAGAGTATTTTTTTACTGATGAAGCAAAGCTGCGGGAATTTGAGAGGCAGGGAAAACTGATTGAATCCAGGGCTTATCAGACAGTTCATGGAATATGGACTTATTTTACTGCGGATGATGGACAGGTAAAAGAAGAAAATGGAAATTATCTTGGAATCGGTACTCTGGAATCTTACAAAAAGATGAAAGAATACTACGGCGAAAAGGTAATGTGTCCTGTTTATATCCAGGTGGAAGACGGAGAAAGACTTTCCAGAGCTCTTTTCAGAGAAAAACAGCAGAAAACTCCAAAGTATGAGGAGATGTGCAGGAGATTTCTGGCAGATCAGCAGGATTTTTCAGAAGAAAAAATCAATGAGGCAGGGATTTCCATTCGGTTTGAGAATCGTGATCTGGATAAATGTGTCGAAAATATTATATTTTATATAAAATCTATAACATAGATAAAAATAGTTTTTATTAACAAATAATATGTGTTATAATAAAATATCAGAAGAAAAGAACACAAAACAAAAGTGAGGTGATTCTGAATGGTTGGTTTTAACAATATTATAGGACATGAAGAGATAATCAGACATTTAAAAAACGCAATGCAGACAGGAAAGGTTTCTCATTCATATATATTTACAGGAAGGCCGGGCTCCGGCAAGAAGCTTCTTGCAACAACGTACGCCATGACGCTTCAGTGTGAGAAGGGCGGTACAGAACCATGCCAGAAGTGTGATTCCTGCAAAAAGACCATGGGGAAGAATCATCCCGATATTATTATGGTCAACCACGAAAAACCAGGAGTGATCAGTATTGATGAAATTAGGGAGCAGGTGATCTATGACGTTGCTGTTAAGCCATACTGCAGCCCTTATAAGATTTATATTATCCCGGATGCAGAGCTTATGAATGTGCAGGCGCAGAACGCTCTTCTTAAAACAATTGAAGAGCCGCCGGAATATGCAGTGATCATGCTTCTTACAAGTAATGCAGATGCTCTTCTGCCAACTATCCAGTCACGATGTGTACGTCTTGACCTGAAGGTTGTAGACGACAGTCTGGTTAAAAAATATCTGATGGAACGTCTTCATGTTCCGGATTATCAGGCGGAGATCGACGCATCCTTTGCCCAGGGAAGTATTGGGAAGGCCAAGGAGGCAGCAACCTCCGAGGAGTTTGGTAATATTACAAAGAATGCGCTTAAAATATTGAAGAATGCGGATTCTATGGAGGTTTATGAGCTTGCAGACGAGATTAAGGCGCTGTCTGCAGAGAAACAGAACATAGGTGATTATCTGGATATTTTCCAGTTCTGGTTCAGGGATGTTCTGATGTTTAAGGCAACCAGGGAAATTGACAATCTGGTATTCAAGCAGGAAATTAACTATATTAAGGAACAGGCAAGCCAGCGTTCTTATGAAAATCTGGAAAAGATCCTTGAAGCGCTGGAAAAGACGAAGGTACGTCTCCATGCCAATGTAAACTTTGAGCTCGCACTGGAGCTTTTGTTCCTGACAATCAGGGAGAGATAGAATGACAAAAGTAGTAGGCATTAGATTCCGAAATGTTGGAAAAATATATTATTTTAACCCAAAGAGTTATAAGATGAAGGTCGGAGATCATGTGATCGTTGAAACTGCCAGAGGCGTGGAATTCGGACGAGTAGTTCTTGGCCCAAAAGAGGTGGAAGAGAACGAAGTTGTTCATCCCCTTAAGGAAGTAATCCGGATAGCAACCTCAGATGATGAAGAACGGGAGAGACAGAACCGCGAAAAGGAAAAAGAAGCGTTTAAGATTTGTCAGAAAAAAATCCGCGATCATGGTCTGGAAATGAAACTGATCGATGCAGAATATACCTTTGATAATAATAAAGTTCTTTTTTATTTTACAGCAGACGGAAGAATTGATTTCAGACAGCTTGTAAAGGATTTGGCGGCAATCTTTAAGACAAGGATCGAGCTTCGGCAGATTGGAGTCCGCGATGAGACAAAAATTCTGGGAGGAATCGGAATCTGCGGCAGATGTCTCTGCTGCCACACATATCTGTCAGAATTTGCTCCGGTTTCCATTAAGATGGCCAAGGAGCAGAATCTTTCTTTGAATCAGACTAAGATTTCCGGCGTTTGCGGAAGACTGATGTGCTGTCTCAAAAATGAACAGGAAACATATGAGGAATTAAATAAGAATCTTCCGGGAACCGGCGATACGGTACTTCTTCCTGACGGTCTTTCAGGAACTGTTCACAGTGTTAATGTTCTTCGCCAGCTTGTAAAGGTAATCGTTGAGGTCAATGACGAGAAGGAAATTCAGGAATATCCGGTATGTGAACTGAAATTCCGTCCACGTAAGAAAAAGGTTAAGGTTACTGAGAAGGAAATGAAGGAACTGGAGGGACTTCAGGATAAAGAAGGAGATTCCAAATCTCATGAAAAATGATCTGCAGAATAGTCTTGTAAAGCAGGGAGAGAGAGTTGATGATCTTCAGAACGGATTCTTTGTGATACAGAATCCGGAAAAGTTCTGTTTTGGTATAGACGCTGTTCTTTTATCCGGCTTTGCAAAAATAAAAAAAGGAGAACAGGTTCTGGATATGGGAACCGGTACAGGGATTATTCCCATTCTTCTGAAAGCGAAAACTTTTGGGGAGCATTTTACCGGATTGGAAATTCAGGAAGAATGCGCTGAAATGGCTTCCCGAAGTGTAAGCTACAATGGTCTGGAAGCGGATATAGATATTGTCTGTGGAGATATTAAGGAGGCTGCTGAAATTTTTGGAGCAGCTTCTTTTCATGCAGTCACATGTAATCCGCCTTATATGATCGGCAGGCATGGACTGCAGAATCCATATATGGCAAAAGCAATCGCAAGACATGAAATCCTCTGTACTCTGGAAGATGTAGCAAGTCAGGCTTCCCGTGTGTTAAAGGACAGAGGAAGATTTTTTATGGTGCACAGACCATTCCGTCTTGTTGAAATTTTCCAGGTGCTTACCAAATATAAACTGGAACCCAAACGTATGCAGCTGGTTTATCCTTTTGCGGACAGAGAGCCGAACATGGTTCTTATAGAGGCTCTGAGGGGCGGAAATTCCAGGATAACTGTAGAAAAACCTTTGATCGTATATGAAAGGCCGGGAGTATATACAGAAGAAATTTTAAAAATATATGGACCCTCCGGCATTTAAGCTGACAGGCAAAAGAGGTGAAAGGAGATAGAAACTATGAGCGGAAAATTATATTTATGCGCAACCCCGATTGGAAACCTGGAGGATATTACGCTCAGGGTTCTCCGTACCTTAAAGAAAGTAGATTTAATCGCTGCAGAAGATACCAGGAACAGTATTAAGCTTTTGAATCATTTTGATATTAAAACTCCAATGACAAGCTATCATGAGTATAATAAGATTGATAAGGCTTATACTTTAATCGAAAAAATGCACAGTGGTATGAATATCGCCCTTATTACAGATGCAGGAACGCCGGGAATTTCAGATCCCGGAGAGGAGCTTGCGGCAATGTGTTATGAGGCAGGAATAGAAGTTACTTCCCTTCCGGGACCGGCAGCCTGTGTTACTGCTTTGACGCTTTCCGGTCTTCCTACAAGGAGATTTGCATTTGAGGCTTTTCTTCCTATGGATAAAAAAGAACGGAGGGAGATTCTGGAAGAGCTTGTAAATGAAACAAGAACCATGATTATTTACGAAGCTCCTCATAAGCTGGTAAAAACACTGAAGGATCTTCTGGAGGTTCTGGGAAACAGAAGAATGACTTTGTGCAGAGAGCTTACCAAAAAACATGAAACTGCTTTTCATACAACCATAGAAGAGCTGATTGCCCGTTACGAAAACGAGAAGCCTTTGGGAGAGTGCGTTCTTGTAATAGAAGGCAGAAGCCGCCGGGAGCTGAAAGAGGAGGCTCAGGCTTACTGGGAGGAAATCAGCATAGAGGAGCATATGGAGATCTATGAGAGTAAGGGACTTTCCCGGAAGGAGGCCATGAAGCAGGTGGCAAAAGACCGGGGAGTAAGTAAGAGAGATGTGTATCAGTATTTGGTGAGATAAGAGAATAGGAAGAATTAAAAAATAGAGAAAAGCTTTCTGGAGTTAGGAGAATATCTGACATACGGAAAGCTTTTTTTATTAGTAAAATACTGCATTGAATGTATGCCATTAATGGCGCATAATTAATGAAAAATAAAAAGTGAGAAACAAGAGCAGAAAAAAGGTAAGCGCTCAATTCTTGGGTAGATAGACATTTGCCTATTTCAAGCTCATAATGATGATAGTAAATAGCTTTTTACTCC